>CEQS01073698.1_pt1 | contig 31562 bp, 29 predicted proteins | sample 530981 | NCBI WGS metagenome assembly CEQS01 (sample SAMEA2621176, study PRJEB7988) | marine metagenome | biome: marine biome (ENVO:00000447); feature: mesopelagic zone (ENVO:00000213); material: "saline water (ENVO:00002010), including plankton (ENVO:xxxxxxxx)" | depth 800 m
GAATCTAGATATAGAGACTAGATTCCTTGTCAAGCAAGGAATGACGACAATTCCCACACTATTCTACAACACTGCGTAATTAAACTTTCTGCAACAAATAGTAAATAGACATGTCTATCCTACGGAATAGTTAAGGTGCCGTGCATTGCTTAAGGCAAATCGATTTAGTTTATTTTCGTAACCACATTTTATTAAAACTCATTTTATGAAAACAGGAATTTCACTATTACTTACAATCGCATCCTTTATTTCAATTGCTCAAACCAGAATTGGTACCATTGGTGCATTTCAGGTTGTGGATAAAGAAATTCAAGTTGGAGATTTGGTTTTATATTACCCTGTTGAGCCTGTTCGTGTTGAAGGTGCTTTATGGTTAACATTGGAATTGGGTAACCAGCCCCTGGCTACCTTCATTGAGTTGACAAAAGAGAATAGAATGAAGTTGATTTCCATTCTGGAATCGTACAATAAATTGAAAAATGTAATTGAAACTCCTGAAAAGTTACCTAACAGTCAAAACCTGGGTCAAATAACAGTGAGGGCTGCTTTTGGAAAACAAGGGGCTTACAATCTTGATCCCGCTCAAAACGTGTTATTCTACGTTAAGTTCGATAAAAACGGGAAGAAAACCCTGGCAATGGCAGTAGGGAAGCTAGAAAGTAAAAATAACGCCGGCACCACTCATGGTGTCCCATTACTATGGTTTGACGATAAAATGGTTAACGATTTCTTAAGTGAAGTATCCGAGGAAAACATTGCTGCTTTTCTTAGAAACAAAGGGAAAACCATTAGCCCGGATGCATTGAAATTAATGCACGAGAATTAATTATTGGATTACCTGGTTCGCTTGAATTAGCTCAAGCAACACTTCATAATTACCCCTTTTCTGAATTTTAGATTTTAGCCAGGCGTAAAATGCAATAGCCTGAATATCCTCTGTTTCAAAAGGTATCCACTCAAAAGAATCTTCAACTTCTTCTTCGAGCGATAATTCGTTAATGGTCAAGGTTGAGTTAGCAATTTTTCGTAAAAACTTAATGTAAGTTGCAACACGGCGATATTTATCTAAATGAAGAATATCCCTGAAACTTCGGTGCAGGTATCGAATTCGGGAATCAACCAACGAAAACTCCTCCAGTTCAATATAGAGAATGACTTCCATTATGTTCTTCTTCATCACCCATTCCCTACCCATTATTTTTTCGCACCATTTATCAGAATGGTTTATGTCATTAAGCACCTTGCGTGTTTGACGAAAATCTCCCTTGTAATAATGAAACACGCCGAGATTGACAATTGCATTTAACCGATCCTTCTGAGACACAATAACCGACTTGGCTTTGAGTAAATCGGACAACAACCTAATGCTTTCATCAATGTTAGAATTAAAGAGTAACAAATTGGCTCTCAATAAAATAACACGGGAAAAAAATTCATTTTTTTGGCTTTTGGCTGCATGCTTCAACTCTGTTTCCAATTGAGCCAGGTATTCTAAAGAAAGGTCAAACTTTTTGTTCCTATACAATGTGTGGCTAATCATATAAAGGAACCCAAGCTTATAGTAATTGTGCTTTTTTTGAAAACCCACCTGGCCGTTGATCAGTTCGAATTGTTTGATTATGAAGGGCTCCAGATTGAAGTAGTCCTTATCCAACAACATTCTCCTCCGGTTCATGGAAGCAACATTGTAAACAAAACGCGGTTGTAGTAAGTAATTCTCGTTGAGGTTTAAGTCCTTCAGCGCATTCTTAATTAATTTGTCTATGTCTTCAAACTCCCCTGATTGTTGAGCCTGCTTAATCTTATCAGTTACCAGGCTCAGTGCAATTTCACCTTGTTCGTTAATTTCAAGTCGTTTTTTATTCGCTTTCCATTTTTTTATAAGCGTTTCATAGCTTGTTCCCGATTCAGCTTGCAGATACTGAATTTGTAATACATAGATAGAATTTAGAATTTCAAAAAGATCATTCTTCAGCGCCGCTTTTTCTGCTTTTAACAGGTACTTCCATCCCAACGATGACAAATTGTGACTAAACAGGTAGCGGGCCATGTTCACCAAGCTCAACACCATGGACGCCTCCGAAGAATCGTTGTCAAGTAATTTTAACGCGATAAACCGAGTTAATAATTTGGTCAATCGCTTTCTTACCGCCTGGTAGGAAGCATTATTTCCTTCCGGATACAATAGAGCAGAAAATTCTTTGGAAGATTCTTCACCCTTAGCAATAAAGAGATTGAATAACTGCAGATCTTTTCTATCCTCGTTTCCCTTGGTACGCTTCAAAAACCGACGAAAACTAACAACATCTTCTTCGTCAAATGTGGAAATTATTTGATGTATTGTATCCATTAATATATATCCTAATTGCAATCAAAAATATCTATAAATTAAGGTTATAATTAACAAAATTGAGTTTTTTAAACATCCCTTTTTGTTGGATTTTGGCTTTCTGAGGGTTGCATTAAGTGAGTTATTTGTGTCGTCAAAAAATTTAATCGTATTAAAATGGAAACGAAAAAAACATTCAAAAAAATTGAAGGCGCAAATCTTCTTAGAGGATTTGCAAGGTATGGGCTTCTGGCTATAGGACTGGTCACATTCTTATTTTCCCTGGTATCCGGTTCTGAAGCCTATGGAGGAGGAATAAGTGGAATAGTTCAAAACAGCCCCAATGCAATTCCCTGGATTGCACTGCTAATTGCATTATTTGTGGCCTGGAAAAATGAACTATTGGGTGGTTCTATTATCCTGTTGTTGGGAATTACCCTGGTTGCCCGATCCAACTTTGGAGGGCCTAATTTCTTTGTGGTCACTTTTATTCTCACTTCCCTGATTAGTTTGCTGGGTGCATTCTTTTTGGGCAGTTGGTACTTAAGAAAAAATCAATTGGTAAAATGAAGTACTTAATAATGGTGATGGTAGCCTTACTGGCGTCGTCATGTAATGGACAAGACATGAAAAATTCAAAGATTTTGAAATCCAATTCCTTTCTTATTGGAACATGGTCAGGAGAAGGAAGCATGCTCAACAACCAACTACACAAAGAATTGGGAACCCTTGGCATTGAGGTTAAATTCAATAAAGATGGTACCATTTCCGGATCAATCGGAGATGCTCAATTCAAAAACGCAAAATTGTCCCAATCCAACTATGGCTTCGAATTAAAAACGGAGCTGAACAACTGGGTGAAAGAAAGCTATAGACTCGATAAAGATCGGTTGGTGGTATTATTTGTTTTTCCAGAAAAAAGCGATAGTACTCTCAAACAAAGTGATGCTAACTTTCACCTAAAGAGTAACTTCTTTTTCGATTTTACCATGAAAGTAGGAGGAGTTAAGCTTATCAAGGTAGCCTAACCTCTAAGCAACAAAAAGGCCGGCAATTGCCGGCCTTTTTGTTCTATTTAATTAATACCCTATACAGTGGCAGGCCGTTTAAACTCGCCCTTACTCTTACGAATATCAACTGATACCACTTTATACTCCGGACACATGGCCTCAGAATCATGGATATCTGAAGTTAAGTTGTTTAACATGATTTCCGGGAAATGGAAAGTGGAACTCAATATTCCAGGTTTTACGTCCGTTGAAACCTTGGCCCTAACATCAGCCTTTCCTCGCTCCGACATAATACAAACCATATCACCGTGTTTAATGCCTTTTGCTTCCGCATCAGATGGGTTAATGACTAAGTAATCTTCACCCAGGATTTCCACATTCCCTGTACGACGAGTCATAGCTCCACAATTATAATGCTCCAACTCACGTACAGTAGTTAAAATAAAAGGATACTCTTTTCCGTTGGCTTCAACTTCAGCCGATTCTTGCCAATCGAAGGCCGCAAAAACTCCTTTTCCAATCTTAAATTCTTCAGTGTGCAGGATTTGTGTATCTGTACCGTCTTCCTTAACTGGCCACTGTTTTCCTTGCTCACCTAGTTCTTCCCATTTTACTCCTCTAAAGAAAGGAACAATTTGAGAGATTTCTTCCAGCATGGTTTTCGCATCGTAATCGGCTTGCTTGTAGCCCATACGATTCATTACGTCAATAATAATTTGGCCATCAACTTTGGAGTTTCCAATTGGTTCAACTACTTGCTGTACCCGCTGAATCCTTCTTTCTCCATTGGTAAATGTTCCATCTTTTTCCAAAAAGCTGGCTCCGGGAAGAACTACATCTGCCAGCAATGCAGTCTCAGTCATAAACAATTCCTGTACTATAAGAATGTCCAAATTGGATAGGGCCGCAACCACCTTTTTCGTATTTGGATCGGTCTGAGCAACATCTTCTCCAATTATCCAGGCAGCTTTCAGCCTTCCTTCAATAGCAGCATCAAACATCTGCGGAATCTTTAAACCTTCTCCCAAAGGAACATCCACTCCATAGAAATCAGAGTAAGTATTGATAATCTCTTCGTTATTCACATCCATGTATCCAGCACCCTGGTGAGGCTGAACTCCCATATCCGCTGAGCCTTGTACGTTGTTCTGTCCTCGCAATGGGTTTACTCCTACTCCTCTCCTACCAATATTTCCGGTAATCATGGCCAATTGAGCAATAAGCATCACCGTAAAAGTGCCTTGAGAATGCTCAGTCACACCCAAACCGTGGAAGGACATCGCATTTGGAGCATCAGCGTAGGCCAAAGCAGCTGCCTTGGCTAAGTTACGATCAACACCCGATACTTCTTCTAGTTTATCGATATCAAGTTTGTGAATGCTTTGAACAAAATCTTCGTAGCCAATGGTTCGTGCCTTAATAAAATCGTTTTGAGCCCTACCTTCCATAACAATGTAGTACAACATCATATTAAGTACGGCTACGTTAGTACCTGGTCGTAATTGCAAATGATAATCCGCGTACTTTGCAATTTCAGTGCGGTAAGGATCAATTACAATCAATTTGGCCCCTTTCATGGCGCGTTGTTTGATTTTTGCACCGGTAACCGGATGTGCTTTGGTTGGATTAGCTCCAATAACCATCATTAAATCGGTATCGTTGATATCGTCAACCGAATTAGTAGCTGCACCTGTACCGTATACCCGTTGCATACCTAGCGCAGTTGGAGAGTGACAAACCCGTGCACAACCGTCAATATTATTGGTTCCAACTACTGCACGAATGAATTTTTGCATCAAGTAGTTTTCTTCGTTGGTACATCGGGAAGACGAGATCCCGGCAATGGCATCGGGCCCGTTTTCTTCTTTTATTTTCTCTAGTTTAGAAACAATATAATCGTAGGTCTCTTCCCAAGTTGCTTTTTCAAATTTTCCGTTTCTTTTAATTAAGGGATCTCGTAACCTCTCCGGATGATCATAGAATTTGAAGGCATACCTTCCTTTCAAACAAGTATGCCCCTGATTAACCTCAGCATCGTAGGGAGCCTGAATGCTTAAGATTTCTCCACTTTTAGTGGCTACCTCCAGGTTACAACCTACTCCGCAATAGGTGCATACCGTTCGGGTGGTTTCTGTAGCCTTTATGGCCTTCGATTGGAAAACATCAGATATAGCCGAAGTTGGACAGGCCTGAGAACACGCTCCACAACTTACACAAGCTGAATCATCGAACGTAGTATCTGCTCCCTTAATGATGCGGTTGTCGAAACCCCGACCGGCCATACTCAATACAAATTGCCCCTGAACCTCATCACAAGCCCGAACACAACGATAACAATTAATGCATTTGGATAAATCACTGGTCATATAAGGATGACTTAAGTCCTTTTCCCTATGCAGATGAGTTTCTCCTTCAGGATAACGAACATCCCGAATTCCAACCTGTGCAGCAACAGTCTGCAACTCACAATTGCCATTCACTTCACAAGTCAAACAATCCAATGGATGATCCGTCAGCACCAATTCAACAATGTTCTTTCTTAACCGCTGCATTTTAGGCGAGCTGGTATAGATGTAATATCCTTCGCTCAATGGAGTATGACAAGAAGCTACCGTTTTGGTCTTTCCCCCTTTTTCCAGGGCCACCTCAACACTACACACCCTGCAAGACCCAAAGGGATCTAAATTGGGAGCATCGCACAGAGTAGGTACTTCTTCCTGACCATAATGTCGGCGAACAAATGACAAGATGGTCTCGCCTTGCTTCATTTGAAAAGCTTCGTCGTTGATAAAGGCGGTTTTAATTGCAGCTTCACCATTCAATTGCCCGTTCTCATTAACCGACATTTTTGTGTTTGTAGTTTGTGTACTCATAATATTAAGTTCTAATATTCAGAATGTTATACATTCACCAACATTTCTTTTCATTCAGTTTTTAAGCGAAGTATTCGTTTAATTCTTCCTCAAAATACTGCATTGCATTTTTAATTCCTAGCGGCAATCCACCTCCCAAAGCGCAGAGCGAACCATCTTCCATGGTTTCCAATAAGTCGTCCATGAGTTGCCGTTCAATTTTATATCCGTCTTTTTGAGCTTTTTCCAACATTTCCCAACCTCGTTTTGCACCAAGTCTACACGGAAAACATTTGCCACAGGATTCAACAGAAGTAAACTCGAACAAATGCTCGAGGTACTTTACCATTGGAAAACTCTCGGGAACGCTTAACACTCCTGCATGCCCCAAAAGGAATCCATTTTCTGCAAAAGACTCAAAATCTACTGTCAATTTATCAAAATGCGAAGCCGGAACAATTCCTCCGAGTGGTCCTCCAACATGTAAGGCTTTAACTGGTGATTTAAACCCTTGCCCCAAATCATTAATTACTTCACTAAGGGGCGTTCCCATTTCAACTTCGTACATACCAGGACGATTGAAAAAACTATCCAGGCAAACCAACTTGGTTCCGGTAGACCTTCCACGACCCCTTCTTCCATATGCTTCTCCACCCTCGGTAACGATATAGTGTACCGAGGCAAAGGTCTCTACGTTGTTTACGAGAGTAGGACAATTAAAAAGTCCCTGCTGTGCTGGAAATGGTGGGCGTACTCTCACTTCAGGTCGCTGTCCTTCAATAGAAGATAATAATGCGGTTTCTTCACCGCAAACATAGGCTCCGGCAGCCTTTATAACCTTAAAATCAAAATTGAACCCGCTTCCCTGAATGTTTTCTCCCAGGTAGCCTCTTTCTCTTAAATCCTGAACAGCTACTTCAGTTATTCTAACGGATTCGGGGTATTCGGCCCTAATGTACAATACTCCCTTATCTGCACCTCCAATATAGCCGGCCAGTATCATTCCAAAAAGCACCGAATGAGGTCTCTCTTCCAACAACCACCGATCAGAATAAGCTCCCGGATCACCTTCATCTGCATTGCACACGATAAATTTTTGATCTCCTTTGGCATTTTTAACGGCTTCCAGCTTGTAACTTTTAGGAAATCCGGCTCCTCCTCTTCCCCTCAACCCAGACGATTTATAGTCTTCCAGCAACTCATCAGGAGATTTTTTAAGCGCCTCCCATAAGGATTGGTAATATTGCTCCACTCCAACAAACTCACTAGTAAGAATAGGTTCATCGCAATTGCTTCCAACATAATAATTATCAACAGCCGCAGTCTTATTCTTAATTATAGAATCAATTTCTTCACTGGTTTTCGCAGAATAGTTATTGCCTTCATAATTGAAAGCACCATTTTCATGGCACCTCCCCAGGCAACACATCTCTCCTATTTCTTCGGGTTTAAAATGAGTCGAAAGATTTTCGACCAGTTTTTTCTGGGTACCTGCACACAAACATGCTGAACCGTTGCAGACATATACTTTTTTACCCTTGTTCTCTTCTTTTAGGAAATCGTAAAATGAAGTTGCGCCAAATGTATTGGCATCACCAATTAAAAAGTCATTGGCTAATTCGGACAATTTCTCTCTTTCAACCGTTCCTGTTTCTTCCGCTTCTGCAACGTAATTTTCAAACAGGTTGTCACTCAATCCCTTTCTACCTGAGAGGTAACTTAAATTATCTGACATGTGCGTACATATTTTGTGCTAAGAAAACTTAAAAATAGCACTTTTCAAAGCGGTTTTTACCCGTTTGTCATAACCTCCTTGTTAATGACCCTTATCTTACTACAAATCAGTGACATGTTGATCCAGTAATTAATTAATCGTAAGAAATTTTAGAACCTAATGGCTGTGATTTACTTTCGTTGTATGAAAAACATTGTGATTAAATCAACGATTTTAGCTCTAATTATAGCTCTTATTGCGCTATCTCATGCCTGTAGTGATACTGAAAAGAAGTCCGAAAATACCACACCGAATCCAACTCCTGAAATAGACAATACCGCTGATGAAAGTCGATTCCCGAACGAACGCAGTGAACTGGCCATTTACATGAGAAATTTCTACAATGACTTAAAAGCCAACAAGGCCAATGTCACTGAAAAAGGAGCTTTTTTGGATGTTGACTGGTCAAATAAATACGCCAACTTAAAATCAGCTAAGCCAACTGACCCCAAGGATTCAGGTCCGCTTTTTAATTCATTTGCCGATCAGTTTTTAATTGATCTTCAGAACTTTCAACATGCTGATGATTCCAATAGGATTACCTTGTACAATGGACTGATAGAAAGCTGCCTGGCTTGTCACAGCGAGCATTGTGGTGGCCCCATGCCGGCTATTCGAAAGCTGAAGTTAAAGTCTATAGCTAATTAAATTTGGTTAGACTCTATTGCGATTATTATTTCTTCAATGTACTTGTCTTCATCCTGGGCATTGTATTCGGACTTTAAATTGTGCCCAAACATTCTAGCCATTCCCTGAAACACAAAGGCGGTAAATCCACTGCGCATTTCCTTAACCAACTCGTAACTGGTTCTGTCTGTTTCCCGATCAACTAGTTTAATTAGAATTCTGCCCTGTGAAACGGTCATGTTTTTAAGGTCATCACCATATTTGGCCCAAAGTTCATCTTCAACCTTTTTATAATAACTCTTCCTAATCTTTCGGTCGGTTATGGTGTCAAATTCAGCTTCGTATTTAGCAAGTAGTTCATTGGCCATTTTAGCATAGGGATAAACTACCATTACGTTCTTCATGAGCCTGGTGTATTTCTTCTCCTCCTTTTTATTGGGAAAAGTACGCCTTGCCCATACATACTGTTGTCCTAAATAAACTCGGGGAATGGTATCTCCGTTTTCGTCGATTGTACCATGAAGCATACGCCCCTTAATCGTATCCTGAGCTACTTCCTGAGCATTAACATTCCCAAGAAAAAGAATAAAACCAACGAGCGTTACTATTTTAATTATTGTCTTCAACATCCATTATTTACATGGTGCCATGAAGTTACAATAATTATTCCTATTCTCTTAATTTGGCCAGTAAGCGGAGAAATTCAATGTATAACCACACCAGGGTTACCATTAAACCAAAGGCTCCAAACCATTCCATATACTTGGGAGAGCCATGAAGAGCACTTTTTTCTATAAAATCGAAATCGAGCAATAGATTGAAAGCTGCAATACCAATTACCAATACGCTAAATCCAATCCCCACCATTCCACCTTCGTGGATCATTGGAACACTTGTACCAAAAAAGCTTAGGATAAAACTCACCAGGTATACCAAGAAGATTGCTCCTGTTGCAGCCATAATGCCTGCCCGAAGTTTTTCCGTAACCTTAATCATTCCTGTTTTGTACATAAACAACATACTAAACATGGTCCCTAATGTTAATGCAATTGCCTGCATTGCAATTCCCGGATACATCATCTCAAAAAACACGGAAATACCTCCAAGGAACATACCTTCCAATGCCGCATAAATTGGCGCTGCTATCGGAGCCGTAGTTGGCCTGAAAATAATTACGAGTGAAGTGATAAGTCCGCCAATAGCACCAACCCACGTTAATGGAGAAACTGCCGGATTTGCCGGATCAAACTGTCCCCACACCCAATATGCAGGTATGAGAAGACATACAAAAAGAATCAATGATTTGTTAACCGTTCCCTGAACGGTCATTGCATTACCCTGCGATGCGAATCCTTGATTCGCAAATATTTTTTCGCTAAATGCGGGATTAGAAGTTCTTTGAATTACTGCCATAATCTATTTTTTTAAAGTCTATTTAATTTCCATTTTGATATAGCCTCACCATTGTTGGCATAGGTATTTTCTCCCTTGTATTCATCAAGAATTTTACCAACCAAAATAGCTGCCATTTTTTCTTCTTCGCTGTCATGTCCGTCCAGAATTTCCGGGCTAAAGTACTTCTGAACAAAGTGGGTATCGAAGTTGCCGGAAACAAATGCATCGTGGTTAATGGCATATTTGCAAAACGGCATTGTTGTTTTAACTCCTTCAATTTTATATCCATCAATGGCATCGGTCATTCTCGCGATAGCCTCATTCCTCGTTGAACCGTAGGTAATCAACTTAGAAATCATGGGATCATAATAAATGGGTATCTCCATTCCTTCTTCAAAACCATCGTCCACCCGAACACCTTCACCCGTAGGTTGAACATACTTTTCAAGTGTTCCGATATCCGGTAAGAAGTTATTCATTGGATCTTCCGCATATACACGAACCTCAATGCTATGGCCGGTAATCCTAAGATCTTCCTGAGAAAAGGAGATCGCTTCGCCCCGAGCTATTTTTATCTGCTCCTTAACCAGGTCAACACCGGTTATCATCTCAGTGACTGGATGTTCCACCTGAAGCCTGGTATTCATTTCCAGGAAATAAAAGTTGGTGTTGTTCTCTAGTATAAACTCAACCGTACCGGCTCCCAAATAATCACAACTTCTCGCCACATCACAGGCACATTTTCCCATTACCTCTCTAAGCTCAGGTGTCAATACTGCCGAAGGAGCTTCTTCTACCACCTTCTGGTGCCGTCTTTGAATGGAGCATTCCCTTTCAAATAAATGAACCACATTTCCATGGCTGTCTGCCAGCACCTGAAATTCAATGTGTCGTGGGTCGGTAATATACCTTTCAATGAATACGGAACCATCACCAAAAGCCGATTTGGCCTCATTCATGGCCATAGTCAACTGCTCTTCAAGATCTTCTTCTCTTTCAACCGTTCGCATTCCCTTACCTCCACCGCCAGCTGAGGCCTTAATCAATATAGGAAATCCTATTCCTTTGGCAACTTCAAGAGCTTCAGAAACATCAACTATTGCCTTATCTGTGCCTGGAACCAGTGGAATATCATATTTACTTACTGCTTCTTTTGCTGCCAGCTTGTTCCCCATGGTGTTGATGGCATCGGGCATTGGACCAATAAACGTAATTCCCGCATTGGTGACTAATTTGGCAAATTCAGCATTTTCACTCAAAAAACCATAACCAGGATGAATTCCATCAACATCAAGGTTTTTTGAGACTTCAATAAGTGTGTCCATTTTTAAATAAGACTCTGAACTTGCAGGTGGTCCAATGCAAACCGCTTCATCGGCAAATTTTACAAAAGGGGCATTGCGATCTGCCTCAGAAAAAACAGCAACTGTTTTAATTCCAGCATCTTTACATGAACGTAACACTCGCATTGCAATTTCACCCCTATTGGCAACTAATATCTTCTTCATTAATTATTCTTATTTCAATTTTACAGCCTAACAAAATAATAGTTAAGGTGCAACAATTGAATTCTTCAAAACAGGATTTATTAATAAATTCGTAGACCGAATTGGATTTCAAAACTAAAACAAATTTGCTGGGAAAACTTTCATATCCGTTGTTAAAAATACTAATGTTTATAGGCTTCTTCGGACTTGCCCATCACGGTCTTTCACAGGAAATTGAGGAAGGACAGGAGCACATTCAATTCACTATTTCAGGCGCGGAAAAGTTCAAGAATGGAGATTCTGAAGGAGGAATGAACGATTTTAGAAAATCGGTTGAATTAGCTCCAGCTTATGTTAAAGGACATTTTAATTTAGGAATAGCTGCATATAAACTTGGATTGTACGAAGAAGCAAGCAGTGCCTTTATGACCGTTTTGCAACTGGACTCCGGAATTATGGAGGCTTATTACTACTTGCCGTATTGCTTTCACGAAAGTGGTGAGGACGAAAAGGCAAAGGAAGCCTTTGTTATTGCTATTGAAATGTTTCCGGGGAACCGTGATCTCTTTTACTACCTGGCTCTTATTTACGCCCAGGATGACAACAAACAAGGTGAAATTAAAGTCTACAGCGATTTATTGGAAAACTTTCCTGATGAATATAAAGCACTTATGAATCGGGCTATGTTGTATAACGAGCTTCAGGATTTTGATAAGGCATTGGTTGATTTAAGTAACGCAATAAAAATTGATCCTGAAGATCCTGAACCCCTGGTATTACGAGGTGTGATATATATAAACAAAGGTATGACTGATGAAGGTTGTACCGATCTGTTCAAAGCCAAGGAACTGGGTGACCGATCGGCCGCGGTAATAGAATTAATACCTAGCAACTGCCAATAGATTAGCCGATTATCTTTTTTACAGTAAGTAGTATTACGGTAAAATAACTGGCCAGGTCAGGGTTGGAAATAAACTTTTGATTCAACTCTAGTTTTTCAACCATAACCTTTTCTATGTATAGCTTTTCAGGATCATCAGCACCTCCCAATATCTCATTTTCATCCGAATATTCGATGGATGCATAATCAGTTACTCCAGGCTTTACAGACAATACTTTTCGTTGGTCTTTGGAATACAGGCTTACATATTTTCTCACTTCCGGTCGTGGACCGACAAGGCTCATATGCCCCAAAAAGACATTAATGAGTTGTGGGAGCTCGTCCAGCTTGTATTTCCTTAATACGTATCCTATTTCTGTAATTCGAGGGTCCTTTCCTCCTACTGTTAACTGTCCCAATTTCTCAGCATTGGGTCTCATGGTTCTAAACTTGAACAAATAGAAATCAGCATTCCATCTTCCCACCCTCAATTGCGTAAAAAATATCGGACCAGAAGAATCCAACTTGATGATACTGGCAATAATTAAGAAAAATGGAAGCAGAATTAACAAGCCAAAAAAGCTTAGTAATATGTCAAATAGCCTGATCATAAATTTAAAGATTCGTAGGCCATTACAATAGCATCTATCACCGTTTGTATCTGTTCATCGCTTATGTCATAGAAAACCGGTAAGGTTATTTCACGACTATATTGATCATAAGCACTTGGATAATCCATAATATCATGACCAAGGTTTTTATACGCAGTCAGCAACGGAAGAGGTTGAAAATGAACATTCACCGCTACCTCTTGTTCCGCAATTTTAATCATCATTGTGTCACGCTGTTCTTCTGAAATACCTCTTATTCGAAGCATATACACATGAAAAGAACTCACTTTATTATCAGTTTCAAACACCGGACATTGGGCCCAGGAATATTGACTTAATCCAGCTTCATAGCTTTTAAATATGTGATGTCTTTTGACCAACATATCATCGTCGTACCGAGCCAATTCTACTAGTCCAATTGCTGCTTGCAAATCGGTCATATTACATTTATAACCTGGATATAGTACGTCATATTTCCAACCACCTGCTTTGGTTTTAGCAAGTGCATCTTTGCTTTGTCCATGCAGAGAGCTGCATTTAAGGCCTTTACCAATACTTTCATTGTTAAACGGCTCTGGAAGATTTAAACAAACCGCTCCACCCTCCGCTGTAATCAGATTTTTTACCGCATGAAACGACAATGTGGATACATCTGCAAGGCATGCACTCATTTTACCTCCATACCTTGCCCCTACAGAATGAGCCGCATCTGCAAGCACTAAAATCCTGCCTAAGGATTTTTGTTCAGGCGAAGTGGCATTAAACTTAGCCATGACATGATTTTGATTAACCAAAGACATTATTTGACTGTAATCGCAAGGCAGCCCACCTATATCAACTGGCATTATCACTTTGGTATTATTGGTTATTAGAGATTCAATTATACTCACATCAATATTGAAATCATCGGCAACATCACAAAACACCACCTTTGCACCGCAATGAAGCACCACATTTCCAGTGGCACAATAGGTATAAACCGGCACAATTACTTCATCTCCTGGCCCTATTCCAAACCAGCGTAAAACCAACTCCATACCTGCTGTTGCAGATCCGAGGCATGTTACTTCTTTTGCACCGGTGTACTCTGACAACTTCTCTTCCAATAAACTTGTGCGTGGACCTGTAGTGATCCATCCGGAATTTAAAGTGGCAACCACTTCATCAATTATTTTCTGATCCATTCTGGGAGGTGCAAAGGGAACCTTAGTCATATTACAAATTATTGAAGTCTATTTATGTTTTGAAACTTAACTTACGACTCTCTGAGGCATTTAAAATTGGAGCAAATAGAACCGAGAAAAATACAAAAAACACAACTCCAGCCTGCACTTCTAATATGCTTTCAGTTAAACACGAAACAGCTACATTGATGATAAACATTAAATACAAATAGTTAGTTTTTTGCAGTGCCACAAAAGCCGGATATGCAAACATGGATAACAACAGTAGTAGTCCAATTATACCTAACGCAGCAAAAGACTGTAGGTATTGATTGTGTGAATTGTAATTTTTTCGATACGGCTCCGAATATTGACTCAATTTATAATCGTCCATGAGACCATCTTTAATGTCTCCTGTTCCAACTCCCAATATGGGGTTTTCTTTAATTAAATTCCAGGTTGATGTCCAAATTAGCACCCTTACGGCAGTGCTTTCTCCTTCATCTTTATCTACTTCTTCCCGATTCATCACTTTCCCGATTTGATCCAGTCCGTGAAATGAAGCCTTTCCAGAGTTTATATCTTTTAAAAAAGAGGATGCAACAATCCACATAATAAGTACAATGGAAATCCCCAATAACCATTTTCGATATCGAATTATGGCATAAGCAGAAACAATGAGCAGAATAAATATCAAAGCCAAAAAACCATTTCTAGAAGTACTCAAAAAGGTGGCTAAGGCGAATACAAAAGAAAGAACTATCAAGCTTATGTTTCTCCAACTATAAAAATTGGTTTCGTTTCGAATAATCAAGTAGAAACAAATTACCAAACCAAGGTTCAGGTACATTGCAAAATAGCTAATATGTAAGATCGGGGTAATGTTGTGGTCGTAAAAATCGAGAAATTGACCTTCTCCAAACTTGTAAGACCATATGGAATTAATGACACCAACAAATATGGCAGTTCCACAACCCAATAAATATACTTTCAAAACCCTTTCAAACCGACGAACCTTAAACCTTCCAAAGGCAGCAAACACCATTGGTAATAAAAGGAAGGAAGATTTAATTTCAAGATCAAAAAGGCCGAAATCCAGATTATTACTCCAAAGTAATCCCAATACATGCCACAAGTAAAAAGCCAGAAGTAATTGTAAGGTAATATTCGATTTTAAATCAGATAAATGAAGAGCTTTTCTTCCAAGGCTAATCCAATTTACAAGGAGTAAAACAATAATTATTGGGACCCCTTTTTGGTATACAGGCAAAAGAAATGCAAGAAGAATCGTCAGTATATAATGCCTTGTTTTGGGATTTTTCATAGAGTGCTATCTGGAAATTTTGCGATGCGAATCCCTAGGGGTGCGATTTAAAATATAAAAATCCAAAATTCCGTTGGCATAGCCTAATCCATAAGAAAAGTGAAGAATAAAGAAGGTATAAACAACATGAGGAAGATTATACAATTTACTGGTAGCCTTGATTCCAAAATAGCATGCACCCAAAAAATACAGTAACAATACCCCTAAATAAACGAATGATAATCCAAAAATCGGCCACAGGAAAAATGAGAAAATAAAGGCAACAAAAAGAAAGGGCACCAACTGCCTGACGTTAGTGACGGTGTTATGTTTTTTATTTACAAACACTTTCCAGTATCCATATTGCCAATATTGCTTAAAAAGCTTATTCATTTGAGCGCGAACCACGTAGCTAATCTTAATTTCAGTATACAAAAGAATTTTTCCACCAGCCCTGGTAACCCGAAAGTTAAACTCATCATCCTGATTTCTAACCAGAGATTCATCAAAGTATCCAATCCGATCAAATACCCATGCCGGATACATAGGGGTACCTACAGTATCAACAAAGGTTGACTTTTTAGCAATCCTAAAATTACCGGTTCCTACTCCAAATGAAGAATTCATTGCTTCGGATATAATTAACGAAGTATCGTCTTCAAAAAGATTCTCTACCATACCACCAATACACCAAATTTCCGAAGAAGACTCAAATTTTTTAATGGCCTTTTCAAAATAGTCATGGGAAACGAATTGACGAGCTCCAACAATTTGAATGTAACTTCCTTTAGAATGCTTAATTCCCAAATTAAACGCAATTGGCGTTACCCTTAATTGATTATTTACGACTTTTAAAGAAGGATATACTTTTTGAAGTTCTTCTAATACTTTTAATGTGCCATCATCACTTTCACCATCTACAACGATTACTTCAATAGGCTCAACCTTGCAGATGGAATTGGAATATATGTTATCGACACATTTTTTGATATGCCCTACTTCATTTCGGCAAGGAACAACAACCGAAAGTTTCACTTTGAGCGAAGGGGTTTTGCAGGGTTTCCAACAACAATTGAGGAGGGATCTACATCCTTAAGTACCGTACTCCCCATGCCTATTAACGAATTGTTTCCAATTTCAGCCTTTTGAATTATAGAACTTGAAGGCGCAACCCAAACGTTTTCTCCAATTTGAACACTACCAGCAACCATAGCATTGGCAATTATTAAACTGTTTCGACCAATGCTCACGCCATGTGCTATATGAACCAAATTGTCAACCTTCACGTTTTCACCAATTAGCGTATGGCCAATAACTGCACGGTCAATGCACACGTTATTTCCAATCTCAACATTAGCTTCTATTAAAACATGTCCAATATGAGGCATTAAAACATATTCACCATTTTTATCTCTTTCGTAACCAAAGCCAACTCCTCCGATAGTACAATTGCAACCAATTTTCACATTTTCATTTATGGTTGTACCCTCTAAGATGGTGGAGTTATGTAAAATGACCACATTTTCACCAATGCTACAGTCATCCTCAACAACAACATTATGGCCTATGTATGCCGAAGAATGAACTGAAGATTTTTCACTAACCCTAGCGGTTTCCTCAATCCTAGCTGCAGGTAGTGTTTTAGCAAAAAACAATTCCAAAATTTTGGCGAACGTCCTTCTAGGGTTTTCTACAACAATCCAACCTACATTCTTGTAGTGAAGACATTCCCTTTTTGCAAACTCATGCCCATTTTGGCTTAGAATAACGTTACCGACTTCAATTGACTTCAGATTATCCAAGTATTTATCGCCACACCAAACCAATGAATGCGGAGATAACTTATCCCCTAGTTGGCCTACGGTGCTTATTTCTATATCCGCACCATAACAGCTTGCTTCATTAACAGCCTCAATAATATCCTTGCTATAAACTTTTGCCATTACCTTACAACGTATCTGAGCAACTCAAAACTTTCAGCATATTTAGACCCAATCTGAACGCCACGGGTAGTTGCCAGAGACCTTATGAAATTTTCATTGGCATAGGTCCTGTGTGCTTGAGAATTATATTGTTTTAAGGCGTCAACCTTAACTGCCACATGCTCCTCACTCAAAACAAAAAATGCCGAAGTAGTAAATGTTATGTTATTCCAGGGCATCTCATAACAAAATATAGTAGAGAATTTGAATGCTCTAAGGCTTTCATCGGCAATGGTTTTATGATCTTGGTGCAAATCATTTAACGAAGGCATGAAAACAATATCCGGCTGTATTTCAGTTCGAAGTTTGATTAGATCATCTAAAATATTCTGCCTTTTATAGTTGAAGGTCCTAACATCATAATCGAACAGAAATAGCTTTTCTGGCTCAATGCCCAGGACCAGTGTTGCAGCCTTTACTTCGGTAATTAATATATCGGAAGGAAATTGTGGAAGAACTGATTGCTGGCAAGCTGAAAATGCAGCATAATAAACATCATGACCTTCTTTTATCAATTTATTGATTGTGCCTCCGCAACCAAATTCACCATCGTCGGTATGAGGGGCAAGTACCAAAATCCTTTTCTTTTTATCCAATACCATTTAATCCTAATATAAATTATGATGTACAAAGATGGAAAGAAATGGTAGATTGATTCTGAATATAAAATGATTATTCATTAATGGGTTGTTAAGAACATTGACTCGTGTGTATTTCAGAATCCAATAATGTACATAGATTTGGGCATTCAATTGGAAATTGATATGAGCGAAGAAAGAAAAGTCAGCCTTACGGATTTAACGGTTACGGTGATTAGAACCATAAAACGTAATTTCCGTCTGTTTGTATCGGTAATATTATTCTTTACCCTTTTGGGAGTTATCTATAGCCTGGTTAAACAAAAGGAATATAAAACGCATTTTACGGCCTATTCTTCAATTTTAAAAAATGAACATCCCAGCCATATTTATGAGGCTCTCAATGTTTATGTAAAAGAAGGACAGGCAGAAAAGCTTTCAGAACTGTTGCAAATTGACGTTGAAACGGCTAGGGCAATCAGAAAAATAAAGGCCAATAAAACAGAAGGTATTACTGAAAAGGACCGGATACCGATTGGAATGCCAAGATTTGAAGTAAATCTTTTTACGGTTGAAATTAGGACTTCGAACCCTGTAGATTATGTAGCATTGCAAAAGGGGTGCTATTATTATTTAGCGAATACTTCGTTTGTTAAATCTAAGATCAAATACCAAAAAGAAAGGATTAAAAATTCCCTGGCCCTTGTGGACAGCCAATTGGTCCATTTGAATAATGCTCAAAAGGAAATGGTACTTAACCTGGAAAGCAACCGACAAAGACCAGACAAATCACTTACAGTAATTGGTTCTGAAGTGGCTTATCCTAATGGAATGATAGAATTGATTAAATACCGTGAAGGACTGGAAAAATCTCTTGAAACGTCAGTTCCAATGGTTGTGGTTCAGGATATTATTCAAACCAATAAACCCATAAGTGAAAAATTACTGATTTGGGCTGTTTCATTAGGAATTGGACTTGTTTTATCTTTATTGGCTCTCTTCTTCAGGGAGATTCTTAACAAAGCGTAATCGTTCTGGGTCGCCGGTTTTCAACAGGAAGACGAAATAAATCACATCAATTATTGATACGCCCCAGAATATGGCGAATTGAAATAGAGCATAGATGAGTATGGTTAATACATATATGAAGTTTTTTCCATTTAAGTAAATAGCGAGAATTAGAAAATAAAAAAGCGAAATGGCTGTACCGTGCGTAGCTATTAATTGCAAAAACGAATTGTGTGCATGGTACTCCCCATACCAAACTTTATGAGAACCATTCCCGAACCAAGGATTCTCTTTAATGAAGTTTAGGTAGAATTCCCAAATTTTCTCTCTTCCAGAAAGATCCACTTTTTTAGTATTTCTAGTTAACTGATCCAGAATTACTTCAGAATAATCTAGTATTACCTGGGAGGATACAACCAGGAACAGTACTAATGCCACAATTGTGTAAAACCAATCGACAACGGGTTTGTCAGCCCTAAACCACATGTATCCTTTAATTGCAAAAAAGGCAAACAGGGCTACAAAAACAGTTCTTCCAAAAGTTAGATAACAACCAACAAGAATAAGAACCCATAATAACTTATTGATGATCCCCTCATAAAGTCGATAAAAATCGATGAGAAGTATTACCAACAAACACTTTATTGCAAGCACACTCGAATTGTTACTTAAACCCAATGGACGGGTATTGTACAACAACCCACTCTCTTCAAATACATCATAGTGTTCTAGTCCGGTGAAAAAAGTTGACACTCCCAGAAAGTATTCTGCCATGGCAACAATTACCTCAATAGCTACAAGATAGGCCAATATTTTTACGTCCTTTTTTCTAAACTCACTGGCAATAAATACCGAGAGAGGCATTAATACGAATTGAGGAAACAGGCTTGGGGTATATTCAGGGTCATATTCATTTAGAATAAAATTTAAACCCGACAAGAAGATGATCACCGTCAATAGAATAAGGATAGGGGTTACCCGAATTTTCTTATCTGTTAAATCGGTGAAATTCTTAACAAATTTGTTCGGGTTCCTATATAAGGCATACGCAGCAGCCAGAATAAACAAAGCTTGCGGCATATAAACGAGTGTAGGAAGAAATGAAAGTAGACCTAACATACTATTTAGTTAACTTCCAGTTCATTGGGTAAAACCTGGCGCTGAAATACCAAATGATTACAAACTGAAGAAAGAAAGACAATGCTGTTGACTGAGCGGCACCAATTGCCCCATTTTCTTTTATCAGTAGGTAATTGAACACTACATTAAGAATGGCAACAAAAAAAGTAACCCTGGCAATTAATTTAGACAGCTTTAAGTAAATCAAGTAATTAACGACCATTTTATACATCCCATTCAATGCAAAACCAAAAGCAATCCACCCAACAAAATCCTGCGCAACAATATACCGATCATCAATAAACAATGAAAACAGAAATGGAGCAATGCCATATAGTCCCCCAGCTAATAACAACAAAACTGCAAAATACATGTAAGTCATTTTAACCAACCTAGTATTCCATTCGGTAGTAAGATTATTTAACTTAGCGTAAAACCAGGGAACCCATGCCTGATTGAATGAATTCTGTACAAGGCCGATTATCAACCCCACTTGATAACCAACTGAATACAAACCAGTAGCTTCTTCACTAATCATATTTCTGATGAAGAGCAAATCGGAATAGTTAATGATAATGCCTCCTAATACATGTGGAATAAACGGAATGCCAAATTTTATAATCTCCTGCATTTCGATTTTATGCATGAAAAGAGCCCCCTTATTCTGTTTCAGAATAATGACGATTGAGGCCAAGCCAACGATAGCTCCAGAAATTACAATTCCCTCAACCCTTCCAGTCCACGAAGAATTGAAATACATAACAATACCAATGGATAGGGAAAGTTCAAAAACAACCCTAAGCAAGCGCCAGATCGCAAAAAACCACGCCTTGTTTAAGAGTCGCCAGTAGGTAAGTAAAAACTCATTTACCTGTTCAAAACAAATGAAGACAACCATCACAGATAGCCACTTCAAGCTTAGTCCAGTGTAACTAAAAATAATAGAATTAAACGGAAGTACCACCAACAGCACTAGAAGACCAGTAATTAGAATTAACCAGATAACCGCACTTCTGTGCCTGTTGAACTGGTCATCTGTCTTGGAATAGAATACTACATTGGTGAGCGATGTACCATTGACTCCAATAAAGGGTTGCAAGAAATTGTAAAACAGTTGAAACATGGCAATCATGGCCATGTCCTGAGGCTGTAAATAATTGGTTAAAAACGGAAGCAACAACAAGGGCAATCCAGAAGCCATTGCATTGGTAGCTCCATAGATTATGAAGTTTTTAGATACCTGACTATTTAAATACTTCTTCAATATTTTTCTCTAAAATAGGAACTCAAATTCTTAAAAAATGAAGGATAAAACAAATGTGAATTTAATTCAACAACTCGATCCACATCCAAAGACAATTTTTTTTCTACTTCCTGAACAAATTCCTCCGGTGAAGTGCAAAATGCGTTGGATTCCTTATTGGTTAAAATTGCCCCGAAGTAATTGGTTGCTCTGTTATCGTGATCATACATTACGTTGGGAATTCCTATCGCTACTGATTCAATGGCACAGGTAGAATATATGGTAGTATGAATGTCACTCAATTTCATTTTTTCATAGACGTTTAAATTATCTGCGAAAAAAATCGCGGGATTAAGTTCAAAGTTTTCACGATAGTAATCCTCCTTATCAACTCTCGGGATGTATACGCATGCCCAAGATGGTCTTAACGTAAGCACTTGGTTAAGAAATGCTATCAATAAGTCATCACAATCGGTTTGGCCAGTGGCCGAAATAATTACCTGATGATTCTCCCTTATTTTTTCAAAAACTTCTGATTTTATGGAGCTTTCTTTGATATGTTCCAAATAAAACGATCCCAACGGAAAAACCCTTTCACTATCGATATATTCACTGGATTTAAACAGACTTTGCTCCTGTGTTCCAAAACTCAAAAAGTCATCGGGTTGAAGCAGCGGATCAAATGCATTGTATATCATATAACCGTGATGGTCGCTATTTATAATGCCATGCTGCAGTTCAATAACTTTTGTTCCAAGTTTTTTTAATGCCATAACTCGAGGCATGTCCACATAAGCTGCATTGATTATCGCCGTTTTAAATCGCTTTAGTTTTCCCAATTGCCTTGTAATCCAATATCTGGAAACAAATTGTTTGTAAACCACCCCCATATTTGAGGACATTTTAAATCGTTGATCTACTTCATTTTGAATCTCATAGATATGTTTTGGGACTACAACCAGTTTTGCGAATAACTTTTCAATCAAGAGTAAAACCAATTTACTCGATACTTCAGGGTTTGGTAATTGATCTCCTGGATAATGTCCTTTAATAGGAAGTTCTATAAACCAGGTTCTTCCAATATACTCAGGTAAAAAATCTGTTTTTTCAGTCCACTTTCCCTTGTATAACAAACGATTTCCTGATCCCATAAAAACCACAGCATCAAAGCTTTTAAACCAGAACCTAAAACCATATAATAGAAACTTAAGAAAGGTAAACGCCTTTTTGGAGTCAACTTTTACCATGGTATCTGTTCCAAAATGAAGTTTGTCCAATGAGTATAACCTAAGGTAAGGCCAAATGTTTACTCCTTGAAATTCGACCTCATATTTGGAAGTAAATTCATCGAATTCCCTTATGGTTTTATTAAATTTCAAAAACCAAAAATTATACTCCGATTAGACATTATTTCACCATTTCATTTTAAGGCTAAAACTCCAAATATAAATAGGGAATTTTAGCAATATTATTTTGAGAAAGTAAAAAACAAATTACTACTACAAATAAAATTGTGAGTGCAATAATTAGGAATACCCTATTTATTTTGTACATAATAACCTTTAATTTGAAGTGCGGTTAAATAAGCCCCATATTCCGATATATGCTGAACATCCATAAACGTACCCGATAAATCTGACAACTCAGTTCCATCAATGTATGGAACTTTGTTTTGATCTAATAAAAGTTTTATCCTGTCCACCACTCTTTCGTATTCCACTAATACTTCAGGATTCTTTTGCGAACCATAAATTCGGTTATAAGGTCCTAAATAGAACACGCAATTAATGTCATACTCTTTAGTTAAACTAATAAATACCTTCAACAGGTTGTCCTGATAATTCGATGTCGTATCAATCATTGGGAATGGCGTTTTTGACTCCAAAAAATTATCCAAACAGTTGTAAATTGGATTTATTTTTCCCTTCAAGGCAATTACAGCCAGGGAATCATATATTGGAGAATATTCTTGAGATTTATTTGGTTGTTGGAGAAAGGGAACTAAACATTGCTCTTTGGGAAATGCCTTTTCATGCTTTTCAATATTTTCGATCAGATTTAATAGATCATAGTAGTAAAAGCTTCTAAAATCATCGACCAAACTATTGGCCTTTATCTTCAATGTGCCTTTTTGAAAATTGGCGTGGTACATAAACTCTTTATAAACTCCAAGTTGTATAGCTCGGTCCTTTATTCTATAAACAACCGATGAGTCGATGTATCGATTGAAATAATCTTCGTTAAAATTGTTTAGCCAAAACCTCCAATAGGTTGGGTTTATGTAGTACAATACGTTAAGGTCCTTAAACGCATCTGGATTATCGATAATAAGTGGAAAATATACATTGGCTAATCTACCTGCACCTCCCAGTGCGTAGACGGGTCTATTAATTTCTGCATCCCGATTTAATAAATCGAAGTAATTATTTCCATTTAGTTCATTACCTGTTTCGGAGGTACCAAGAACAAGAATTCCGTTTTCGCTCTTTATTCTATTTAAAAAATTTACAAAAATCCGATTCCCTGACTTTACATATACCCCCTCAATAATTTCGTCTGAAACAGGATTTAAAACAACCAACAATAGAGGAATAGCCACAAAGCAGAGCACAATAGCACTAACCGAAGAGATCCAAAGTTTTTCTTTTATTATTTTATTTACCTCCAGCATAATCAGGGATTGTCACAAATTGGGTAAAACTTGTACCTATAGCTAAATCATCAAAGTATGTAATTTTTACTTCATAATTTCCAGAGGCCAGGTTTCTTGGAGTATTCTGATAATCCAATGTCCCATGGATATGAGTAAAACTATAGATTCCACTTCTATTTGGGTCGTCCAATATCCACTCTTCGCCTACTCTTCTATATTCTATGATTAAATTGGTTTTGCTTAAAGCCTTATACTTAATTCTAATTGCCCAACCGTAACCATCAACAAACTCGGGAATTGCTATAATCTTCTGGTTGAGTATTTCGGCAGGAAGGTCCAGTTTGTACTCAACAACACCTTCAGGAACGTAATCTAGGGTTGAGAGGTAAACATTTTCACCAAAGAGCAGCTTCTGAATACTGGTATGCTCTATGTCATTAAAGCTAAAATAGGAAACAACTGTATTCCAGTTTTCCTTTTTTAAATCCGATATACTCCTAACCTTTAACTTATAAATTCTTTTTCCCTCGGTAAGTGGTTTCAAATAGTAAGTATGAGATGCATTAATCTCAACACTATCAATTCTTTTTCTGAATAGTTCTTTATTATAAGTTTCGTATTCTATCTCAATAAAGCTCGTTGTGGAACTCGTGGGTTTATAAACCAACCTAAGATGAGGCTCATCTTTTATTTTAACCATATTAACTTCAACTTTTTCTGAATTCGGATTTACGATGCTATCCAGAATAGAGGACACTTCATAGGTATTGTAGTTGAAAAAAAACCACCCAAAAGTTACAAAGCTAAAGGTTACCAATACGGCACCTGTTTTATATAAGGCAGAAAACACCTGATTGTCCAATTTAGTAATGCGCTTCCTATAAACGTATATATCATAAAGCTTAAACAGCATTAACCCTACTCCATGCCATAAACCCCAATAAAGAAAATTGAGTGTGTTTCCATGCCAAATACCACAAATTATAAACGTGAGCAAATAGCCAATGAATGTAACAACAAGTCGTGGTGATTTTTTGAAGCTGTTTGAAAGGAAGGTAACCAACGGCTTAAAAATGTACTTGAACAAGAAGTTGGAAAATGTCATATGCCACTTTTTCCAAAATACTGATAAACTAGCAGACGAATATGGATTGTTAAAGTTCTCAGGTGTTTTCACTCCAAGTAAATATGCCGACCCAATGGCTATGTCAGAATACCCGGAGAAATCAAACAATATATAAAAGGAGTAGAAAATTAAGCTGAGAAACAAGCTTATCTGCCAGGAATAAGTCGCATCAAATGAAGCAAAGTCCAACGCATAACTGGCAATGATAGGCACAATGAAAAACTTTTTTATTATTCCTACTAGTAATCTGAATGTACCAGCCTTAAAAAGGGCTACCCGATAGTTATTTCTTTTTTGTTTTATCCAATAATTAAAATTATTGAACTCATCAATTGGCCCTGCTATAAAGCTTGGAAAGTATATGATGTAATTCAGAAAGCTTAATAAATTGTAATCAACGATATTTTTTTTTGAGCTTTCAACTAAAAAATGTATAAGCCTAAACAGAATATAGGAAAGCCCAATTCGATGGAGTAACTCAAAAGAAGCCAGGTTGTAATTTTTTAGAACAAAAAGGAAAACTAAAATCCCAATAAAAAGCAAGAGAAAAAAATCACTCCGCTCCTCCCTTTTACTCAAGTACTTGCCACAAAAGAACACCAGAGCTGAAACACACAGGACAATGCCTATAGATGCAATTGAAGATATAGTGGAAAGGATGATTATGCTACCGCCAACCAAAAGAATGTTTAAAGCATATTGATTTCTATAGAAAAAAGCAAAAGCATTGTATACTACAATGAATGCAATTACCAGTAAGAAGCTGTAATTATCATTAAAAATCATAGTATAATCAGCAAGATCTAAACAACCACCATTACCCCTGCTATTCTAAATATCAAACATGCTGTATTTAAGAACCGTATCTTCCTCAATATCGATGAGTGCTTCTTTACCCACAACCAGGGATATATCTGCAGGGTTTATACCATGAGCCGGTCGTTTCCATGTCAAATCTTCTGCAACAATGGTTTTTCCATTGGCAATATTTCGTGCTGCAACCAAACTCCTTCTGGCATTGTTTCTCGATTTTGCTTCACTTGGCAGAGGCTGCTTGTTTGGATTACCCAAAAGCGTTTTGGTTCTTTTTAATCGTTCAAAATAATGAATTAGATCTTCCTTATCCATGGCATGATAGTGATCGTTTCCTGGCAGACTTTTATCATGTGTGAAATGTTTCTCAATGATTTCTGCACCCAGGCATGTGGCAATCATGGACACCTCCATATCTTCGGGTAAAGTATGGTCGGAATACCCCACGGTGAGCTCGGGAAATTTATTGATATGATCTAAAATCATAGCCAGGTTTGCATTTTCGTTTGGTGTGGGGTAATTCAGCACGCAATGCATTATGGAAATGGCATTTCCCTTGGATTGAACTAACTCAACCGTACGCTCTACCTCCCAATTGAATGAAGACCCCGTTGAAAGCAAAATTGGCTTACCATAATCGCAAAGTTTTTCAATGAATGGAAGGTTGTTAAGATCGGAAGAGGATACCTTGAATACATCCATGAGTTCGTTTAAGAAATCAGCGGAGTGAACATCAAACGGGGTACTAAAAAATTCGATTCCTGCCTTATCACAAAGCACTTTGAGTTTCTCGTATTCATCTTTCCAAAAACTATCGTACTTTTTGAACAACTCAAATTGAGAGGTGGTAGGCTCTTTCTTTAAATCCCAATAAGAAGGGCTATCCTTTGACGCAATATAACCAGCTTTATAGGTTTGGAACTTTATTCCATGTGCTCCACCTTCTGCTGCCTCATTAATTAGTCTTTCAGCCAGTTCCATACTACCTTCATGATTAACACCGGCTTCTGCCAACATGTAGGGACTAAAGCTAGGGAACTTACTTCTCCCCTTTTTAATGATTTCAGCTAATTTCATTTACTTGAAGTTTTTGCTTTTACCAAGATATAGAACAGTATTCCTATGAAGTTCAACAAAATCTTTGGTTTCAAAGTGATTCTTCAATTCATCTTGCAAACCATCAATGGATTTCACAAACCCAATTGGATTTTCAGGAATGAACAATGAAACATACAGATACTGCGTAGTGGTAGAAACCTTTTCTAGAAAGTTCTTCCAATTTTCGAGGTAAGATAACGTTTCCATGCATACCAACAGCTCACAACCTTGTGTCCTATTCAAAAATGAATCAGCATCCATAGATTCAAAATCAATGTCTGGGTACCGTTGCTTAGCCTTAGCAACAGCAGTTTCGGAAATGTCTATCCCCAATACCGAATTGTTATTCTTTTTGAGCTGGTTTGTAAAATGTCCTTTACCGCATCCAAAATCAATGATAGACTTAAAATTGTACTGATTAATAATAGCTACAGCAAACTTATTTTTTAGAAAATTAATGTTACTCTGATGCCAGCTGTCATAACCCTCAGCCTCTTCATTCTTGTACATGGTTTCAAAATCTCCAACAAACTCGCGTTTGTCCAAGTCAAAAACATATTTGTGGTATCCTTCCATTCTATATCTGAGTATTAAATTATTTAACTGAACCGGTCAACAAGTGTTTTGTCTTCAATATCCATGTCTATTTCTGAACGTTGAAGTTTGTAATAGTCGTCAAAAGTGTCTACATCAAACTTAAGCTCAGGCCTTTTAAGCCATGTTTCCTTCGGGTCAAATGTAGAAATATTGAACTCTTCAGGGCGATTTACGATGTAATTGAAGCAATGTTCACGTTCCTCTTTTTGCTTGGCCAATTGATGAATGGTTTGTAGTATTTCCACAGAAATCATTTCTGCCCCCAGACCATCAGGGAATTGATTGTTTCGAGGAATATGGTTATAGGCATAATCACATGGTTGATTCTTGAAGTAGAATTCTATAAGCTGGTCAATAGCAGCCGGACTCACCAAGGGGTTATCCGCACATATTCGAACAATATGGCTGGCTTCATGGGTCAACGCAGCCTCATAAAAGCGTTTTAGTACATCATCTTCATCGCCCCGGTAGACCGGACACTCCAGTTCATTGGCCAAATCACATATAAGATCATTTTCCTCGTTGGTTGATGTGGCCAATACTACTTCGTCAATTCCAGTTGATTTTTTGAGTCGGTGAAGTACCCATTGTAATATAGGCGTACCCTTTAGGCTTAACATCATTTTATTGGGTAACCTAGTAGAACCCAACCTCGCCTGCACCAAGGCAACAACTTTATTTCTATTCTTCTTCAAGTAGGTTGTTTATTATGTTCACCACCTTTTGCTTGTTCGATACAAAGGAAAGTGGTTCCATTTTTCTAAATTGCGCCAATCGATAATCTTTATCCTCAACCAGCTGCTTAAAACTATCTCGAAAACGATTAGGTTGAGGGTTCTCCTTGTAAATTCCCATATGCAGAAATCCATTTTCAAACGACGCAAATTTGTGCGTGTTTTCACGTTCGTGATGAGACATGACCATAGAAACTATATTCATATGCGCCAGTTCGTATGTTGTCCTTCCATTCGAGGAAATACCTATTTGCACATTTTCCATTATGCTCGAAATTATTCCGGTTGCACTGGTGTGTTCTATGTTGTGATAACCACATTGTGCAATATAATCCTTAAGGGCATCCTTGTGAGAATATCCATTGCCCGTTACAATATATATTTTAATACCATGATCAACGCAGACTGGTAGAATCAACTTAAGGGCTTCAAGGGTATAGTTACTCGGATCCGTGCCACCAAATGAAATTAAGATCGAATCCACCTGTTCTGAAAATTCGTTCGGTCTTGCTCCGATAAACTCGTCCCTCAAAAACAAATAGTCCTTGCCCCACAGGATGTTGTCCGCATCAATAATCGGTGTATCGTAAAGTTCATTAACCGTAATATCAGTATAGGCAGCACCTTCACCGATATCTTCAAAATTGATCACTTTAATACCATATTCCTTAAGCCCTTGAACGTAGTCCTTATCGGTGTTCAATATATCGTTGATAACCAAATCGGGTTTTATCTGAAGTACCTCAGACAACAAGTCTTTATTTTGAATAACTGAGTAATATTCACCACTCGTAATTTTCTGAACTGCCAATTCACTTTCCTTGGTACATAGAAAGGTTACCTTGTGATCAAGAATTTCGTGCGCAATGGTTAGTACACGAAATACATGCCCGAGTCCAATAGCAGGATAACCTGCAACCACAAACAAAACCCGTTTTCTAGCCAATAGCTTTTCACCTATCCACCAATTTTGAAAGGTATTTACTTCAAAGGCCTCTTCTTTTAAAATAACTGGATATACACTGTTATTCTTACCAACTGCTGCACTCTTCAATACCATAAAAGCATTGGATTCAACAAATATTTTTTCTGTATTCTTTTCCTGAAGTATTTCCTGGAAACCGGTAGTTGAATTTTGCTTCCATATACTATGATTCTCTTCTTTTAACGTAATCAATACATCCTCATCACGTGTCTGGAAATCTTTACAGGCCGATTTAATTTGTGCTGCTGTTAACATAGGCGTATCTGGTCGCAGAAGAATAATGTGCTTGTACTCAGATTTTCTTTTTAGAAAGAAAAATTGGAATTCTTCAAAGATCTTGTCAAAAGGAATTTTCGAAATCGGTTTTACAGTGCAGTTAACTTTTGAACGTTCTGCCAGCAATGCAATATCTTCATTGTTGGTAATAATGAAAACATTGGAAATATCCTCAATACCAATAGCCAAATCAATGGCTCGTTGAACCAATGGCTTTCCGTTTAGCTTTTTTGTCAGATAGTTAGGGATTCGGGAATTGCCTGATATAGCAGGTATAATTACGCAGTAATCCTTCATTAACCCCTTAATTCTTGCAATATTTCCAATGTACTTTTAGTCATGTACTCCAACTCTTCATCACTCATCCAATGCTGGAATGGAAATGAGATCATGTTGTCGTAAAAGCGATCGGTATTAGGCACATCCGCTTCCCCAAGGCCTAATTTTTTGTAATAATCATAGCGATGCAATGGATAATACTGAACAACGCACTTCACTCCTTTTTGCTCGTACATTCTTCGAATAAACTCGTCCCGGTTTCCATTTTCCATGGTTGCCACCAAAAGATGATAATTGTGTCTAATGGAATCAATACGCTGAAATTGTAATTCCGGAAAACCCTGCAAGATGTCAATAAAATTAATAGCCCTTGCCCTTTTTTCATCATTAATTTGATCCAGGCGATCCAACAATTTAGCTCCTAATGCACATTCAACCTCTCCCAAGCAATAATTATTTACTTCTACAGGTGTTCCGTTTAATTCAACAATATCAACATTACCCATAGCTGGTATCCAATAATTATCACGGTTATAGTCAAATCCGCAATGACCGTTATGCCTTAACATTGGAATCAACTCGCAAAACTTATTATCCTTAACCGTGAGCATCCCACCTTCACCTAAGGTTGTGATGTTTTTATGGGAATGAAAAGAGAAAATTCCAAAATCCCCCCATGAGCCTGCCTTTTTACCATTGATTTCGGTACCAATGGCCTGAGCCGTGTCCTCAATTAACAATAAATTATAACGATCTGCCAAAGCACGAATTGCGGGCATATCTGCCAGATAACCATACAAGTGCACTACTAATATAGCTTTAGTCTTCTCGGTTATTTTTTCTTCAATGAGGTCAGCTGTTACAACCCTAGACTCAAAATCAATATCGACCCATACTACCTTAGCACCTTGTTTCACAAAAGGATAAACGCTTGCTGTAAAAGTATGTGAGGGAGCAATCAATTCCTCTTCCCCATTAAACTGACAAAGTTGTGCCGTTAGCTCCAAAGCAGCCGTAGCATTCATAGTGGTATACGCATGTGAAACACTTTGATATGCTGCAAACTTCCTCTCAAATTTATCTCTATATATGCCCTGGGTCAAGCCATTGCTAGAATCCATTACTTCTAAAACAACTGCTTTCTCCTCATCAGTATAGAAATGCGACCTTCCGCTAAAATCAACTTTTAACTCCATGGCTTATAAACTTTTAAAAATAGAGGTTACTTTTTCCAGGTTAAGGATATTCTTAAAATCTTCTCCAAGAGCATTGTTTAATGGTTTTTCATGAATAATGGTAGATGCATACAGGTTATTGAATTCCTTGTTGGTAGCTTTGTAAGCTATACCTTTTGGAATATCGACTCCTTGTTTATCAACCATAGACCAAAACAACTGATATTCTTCGGGATAGAATTCTTCCATTCCTCTCATTGTAATGCAATTAGCCAAACAATGAGGTGTTCCATAAACAACACTCAATCCAGCTGAAAATGGGTGAACAACACCTACAAAGCTATTGGCAATTCCTGCACCTCCGAGGTAGGAAGCTACCATAAGTTTTTCTCGATTTTCATCACTCATCATATCATCGCTCAGAAACACTTCCTTGCACAAACGTATCGATTCACGAGTAAAAGC
>CEQS01039307.1_pt1 | contig 30142 bp, 22 predicted proteins | sample 530981 | NCBI WGS metagenome assembly CEQS01 (sample SAMEA2621176, study PRJEB7988) | marine metagenome | biome: marine biome (ENVO:00000447); feature: mesopelagic zone (ENVO:00000213); material: "saline water (ENVO:00002010), including plankton (ENVO:xxxxxxxx)" | depth 800 m
TACATCCAAAATCGCTTTTTTGTTTCTGGCAAGCCTGTATAGAGCTTCCCGGTTTTCTATGTCATGACCAAAGTAGATGAGCCATTGCATGTGGTCCGAAATATCGACCTCGAATTTCACTCCCTTTCTTACAATCACCCTTCTGGTTGGTTGTTTATAGTTGGCATTGTCCGGAATGAATTTACAAAGAAAGTAGGTGGAAGGTTTTCCTGCCACCAATGAAGGAAGCAACTGATCAATTCCTAAGAGTGCAACACAAGTCCGAACCCATTTTCCAACCATCCGGCAAATAACGGGAGAAACTTGTATTAATACAATGCTTGTTATCTCTTTATTTCGGAACTGTTCTAATTGCATATCTATATGCTACTTTAGCTCCACCATAATGTGGCTAATTAATAATTGGGTTTAGTTGTTTTTAAAGAGTCTTTCTTTTGTTCTTTTATCTGCAATAAGCACTATTAGTGGAATCATTTTATTTCCATTATTCATCAAATATTTAGAACCTGTTGAATTTGGCTATTACAGCCTTATTGTTTCCTGCACGGCTCTCGCCACCTTACTTTCCGGCTTAGGGCTCTACAACGGAATGAGCAATTTTTACTTTGATTTTGAGTCTGATGAACGAAAAAAGCTCCTAAACAACCTCTTCTCAGGTTCCGCCGTACTCAATCTTATTCTGGCATCGGTATTTGCAATAATTATTTTTCTTCTGGGCATCTACGATTTTAAAATAAGTACACTGCTTAGCCTGGCTATTGTTCTGGGCTTTGCGGATTCATTAAATGCACTGTTCTTTCAGTTTCTTCGAAACGAGGGCAAAAACAAGCGTTTTTTAGTGCTAAGCACCATTAGTATTATCACCAACCTGGTAATCACCTCAGCTATGCTTTTCTTTGGTTGGGGGCTTTGGAGTGCCGTCCTGGGAAAGCTTATGGTGTCAGGCGTTCTAATGGTTTTGATTGCCCTTCGATATATCCGTTTTGAAATAGACCAATCCTTTCTGAAACCAATAATGAAATACGGAGTTAAGCTTGTTCCTGTTTTGCTCTTTGGTTGGGTTTTCCAGTTCTCTGATCGCTTTTTAGCTGAGTACTTTTTAATTCCTCAGGTATTTGGAAATTTCGGATTTGTTATTTCGGCTTCTGCGCTTATAATGACCGGTTTTCTGGCCATTGGCAATTCCATTCAACCCGAACTTTACTTTGCTTTTAAAGAGGAAAACAACCAACAAGTTGGTAAGGTAGTAAGGCATTACATTTTACTCATTCTGGCCGGAGCCTTTGTGGGGTTAGCCATATTATGGGGTATTCATACCTATTGGGCGGGATTTAAATACTACGACAGTATTCCTGCATTGGTGCTGTATGCCGGTGGATTTTTCCTTTTAGCATTCCAGCATTTATACAACATGGAACTTATCTACCTGAAAAAGGTTAGGGTCATAACCATTTACCAAAACCTGAGTTATGCCAGTTATTCCATCCTGCTTTTTGGAATCTTTAGTGTTGGTTATCTTGATTTAATGTATCCGGCGTATTTATTTTTTGGTACGCGAATTCTAATTATGGGGTTCTACTTTGTTGGACAGATGAAGTCGTCCAAAATAATTTTTAGCAATAAGAAGGTTCTTATATTGAGCCAAATTCTGTTGGTTGCACTTATTTGCCTTACTTACTTCTTAACTGTTTGAATTCGTTTTGCACCAAATTCGCTGAACTCCATTTTTATATTCTTCCTCTGCGATGCTAAGCCCTGAACTTAGAATTAAGGCCTTCATTTCTTCCCTATCAAATTCATGAACGTGATCGTCATCGGTGTAGATTAAATCTACTCCAAAATCGTTTCTGTATTGATTCAAATAACCCTTATCAAAGTCGGGGACTTCAATGTAAATTAATGAAAAGTGACTTTTCAATTTATCCAATAGTTCATTGGGGTGATCCAAATGCTCCAAAATGTGTGAAAGAATTAGCGCATCGAATTTAGTAGTGTTGCTTTCTAGGTACTCAAAAGCTTCACCACATACAAAAGTTAAGTTGGCCTTTGGAAATCGTTTCTCTGCCAAGTGAATGGCTTCCTGATTATAATCTACTCCCACCACCTTTTTGGCCTTTTCGGCAATAAAATTGGAAATAAACCCTTGATTACTTCCTAAATCCAGTACCGTGTGATTGGCTTCAATTTTATTGAGAATAAATTCCTTAGAAGAATAACGCATGGGATGGTCTTCCTCGTTGTACAGTTTAAAAGAAGTTTCGTGAACCAATCGATCAAAAATCCACTCCAGGTTAAGGAAGAGTTTAATCTTCGCCTTATTCGATAACGGAACTATCGAATTGAGCCGATACAACACCGACAGTAAAAGGTTCTTTGGCTTTTTACGCGCAATTTTAACTCCCATGCTTCTTGTTTAATTCATTTTTAATTGTTCCCATTCCTTCTTTGCGTTGCTGTTTCCTTCCCAGTGGCTTTTTTGCCAGAATTCGTCAGCTCTTGCCATGAACTTCCAGGGATTACTCTGGTGTCCCAACAATTTCACTTTATCGATCAGGTTTAAATCTCTAATTTGATCTTCCAGTTTCTTTCTTTCAACTCCTTCGCCTAAAATATAGTACCGATAATTTTCCGGTGCATTTGCCGCTTCTTTGATAAGTCGACCATAGTTCTTAACTGATTTAAGTGAACCTATCGCAATTACATTGTGAAATTCAGAACTCATTTCATTGCAATCTTCCTGCGATTTCTTTATCAAATATTCACGATCAACCGGATTATCAATTTCAATCAATTTATCCTCTGTAAAACCGTAATTATTTTTCATGTCTTCGAACATGGCCATGGATTGGCAAACAATTACGTCGAAGCGTTTCATAAATCGATTATAAATCCACTCATGTACAAAAGCATTTTTATCTGCCTTATTCCTCATTGAAGGTATGCTGGACTCACGAGCGATGTACCTGATCGTTTTGGGCAAAAACGGAATCATGAGAGAAAGAATCTCATTTACGTACCCCAAGGTAGAAACAACCGTATCGGGCTTTCTCGATTTAATTAATTTGTACAGAGGGGCCCAGGCATATCGTGCCTTGGAAACGTTCAGGTTTATTAATTCAGCCTCACACCCCATTTCTTTTAAATCCAACGGGTTTTTGCCTTGGTTAAGGATAACCAACACCGGAGTATATTTTGTTCTATCCAGGTATTTAATTAGGGTAACAATAACCCGTTCGGCCCCACCGGAAGCCAGGGAAGGCATTAGAAACATAATATTTCTTCCCATAAAACAGGACTCATATTGCCTTACTTCATCCATTGAACATGCCACTGGTGAAACATAAACAGGAACCAAACTGGGTTAAAATCCTCATTTCTACCTGAAATATAATTCGCTTTTAAATTTTCTACAGCAATTGGATTAAAAACACCTACCGCTTTCACCCTGGATTCACTTAAGGTATCTTCCAATAATTCCCTTAAGTCAGATCGCATCCACTCTTTAACCGGAACCGAAAACCCTTTTTTGGGCCGATCCATCATTTCTTTAGGCAAGTATTTATGGACAATGGATTTTAGCAAGTACTTTTTTTGCCCGTTTTTTATTTTTAGGTGTTCCGGAACCCCAGCCATAAACTGAGCCAGGTTATGATCCAGCAAAGGTTCTCTTCCTTCCAGCGCAACAGACATAGTGGCTCGGTCTACTTTGGTCAGTATATCATCAACCAGGTAAGTTTTATAATCCAATGCCAACAATTGGTTTAAGGGCGACAGTTGTTCATACGCAGATTCAAACAAATCGTAGTTTGAATTTCGAGGGGCTGTACTTTTGTTAAGCAGCAACCTCAATTCTTTATCCAGAACATTTTGGCTACTCAATTTCATAGCCCGATACGGAGCAACTCCTTCCTTAAGAAGGTCAACCGCTCGCTTATACCGTCTATCGAAATTAAATCCTGATCCTAAACTCTTTGCCACCGGTGTAGCCAGGTTCAAAACAGAACCACTCAATTTTTTAAATGGAAAATGAGACAACACATTGGCGTACTTCAATGAGGTTGGATATTTACCATAACCTCCAAAAAGTTCATCTCCTCCATCGGCACTCAGCGAAACCTTTACATGTTTCTTTGCCAGCCTACTTACCAACAGCGTTGGTATTGCGGAACTATCTCCAAAAGGTTCATCATATATACGACCCAATTCCGGAATTATGCTTTTAGCATCGCTAAAAGTGCAGTACTGTTCATGATGTTCCGTTTCCAAATAATCGGCAACCTGCCTGGCATAGTTAGCTTCGTTATACGCTGCTTCCTCGAAACCAATGGTAAACGTTTTTATGTTTTCATTGTGATGTTTTTGAAGTAGTGCAACTACAGCAGAACTATCGTATCCTCCACTGAGAAAAATCCCTACCGGAACATCGGAAACCATTCGATATTTAAATGCCTTAACCAGTAAATCTTCCAGTTCTTCAGCAATTTCTTTTTCCGGTCTATCAATAATTGGTTTAGAAAAATGATCCAGAATTTCCCAGTATTTAGATTGGTCAATTGTTTTCGATTTAATACTCAGTTTTACAACGTGCCCGGCCTTAACCTTGTAACAGTCTTTAAAAACTGTATTCGGTTCCGGGTAATAACCGTATTTGAGAAATAACGCAGTGGAGTCAGTATCCACCTCCTTATTAAACCTTGGATGGTTCATCAATGCCTTTAATTCTGAGCCAAATAGAAACAACCCTTCTTGAAAAGAATAATAAAGTGGTTTAACCCCAGCCCGGTCCCTAACCAAATTGAGTTCTTTTTGCTCCCGATCGTAAATTGCAAAAGCAAACATGCCAATGAAATGTTCAACGCAGTCGCTGTTCCATTTTTCCCAGGCTTTTAATACTACTTCGGTATCCGATTCAGTTGTAAATTCTTCTCCAAGATCTTGCAGTCTGCGTCTTACTTCTTTGAAATTGTAAATCTCACCGTTAAAAACCAGGTAATAACGTTGATCCGAAGTCCACAAAGGTTGGTTCGACCGTTGGTCCAAATCTATTATGGATAGTCTTTGATGTGCTAATCCAATGGCCGCGGTTTCGCTTTCCAATAGCTCACGTCCTGCTGCATCAGGACCCCGATGAGTAATAGAATCACCCATAAACTTCAGTTCGTCATGCGAACTTGCACCATTAAAATCAACAAAGCCAGCAATACCACACATTATGCAAAGTCTTTTTGTAACGCGTTTCCAGACGTAAAAAATAGTGCTATAAAAGTGAACAAATAAACTACTGAAGTAGATAATGCAATTCCCGAAATTCCAATCCACTTTGTGAATCCAATATTGAGCATAACGTTAAGGATAAGTGCTACAAAGGAAATAACAAATACCTGGTCATTTTTTCCAAGGGTGGACATGAGTCGAGAAAGCACAACACCACCAACGTAAAATGGAAATTGAAGGATGTAGAATTTAAGTAGTTCCGAAACAAAATCCACTTCAACTGCCTTAAAAGCCCCCCGTTCAAAAATTAAAGAAATGATCTCATCGGAGTACAAGTAGATGACAACCACTAGGGGAATACTTAGAAATGCAATTAAGGACAACACGCTTCGCACCAATGACTGAACCTTATCTTTATTTCCCTGAGCAATTAATTTAGAAAATACCGGGAGTGCAACCGTTGCTAGGGAAATGGACCCAAGTCCGCATACAATTCCTGCTAGTTTATACCCGTAGTTAAGCCCCGAAACACTACTTACTCCAAAAAAAGAGGCCATGTATTGATCAACCACCAGGGTAGACCCCATGGTTGCACTTGCAAGTAAAAGCCATGAATATTGTTTTTTCAGACCCGTTTCAACCCTATCCAGTTTAAAAGAAAAAATAAGTCTAACGTTTCCTTTCATCAGCAAAGCAACAATTTGAATGAACAAAAACAACAATGCAGATGCCAACATACCAGCGGCAATGGAAAGAATACTGGAGAATAAGTAGATAAAAACCAACACCCCAAGTGACGATAATACCGTACCCATTGAGGTAAAAATGAACAATTTTCGGTTCTCCAAAAAAGGCAACAAATAATTAGAAATACTTTGTACCACCACTATTGGAACAAACAAAAGCGAGATGGATCTGAACAAGGATTCATTGGTCGCATCAACATTTAAAACAATGCTGAGAAACGGTATCAATATCCAATAGATTAAAGCAAGTGCCACAGAACCGTAGAATACATATCCCAGGATTTTAGAGAATAACACTTGTGCCTCTTCCTTGCCTTTTATTTCCAGGCGATTGTATACAGGAATAAAAGTTGGACCCAGGGGATTGGTGAGTGAAACAACTGCGTACATGGGTATCAGTATCGCGAGAAAGTAAGTATCAAGTTCAGCTGAAAGCCCAAATTCTTTTGCAATTACAATTTCTTTCAATAGCCCTACTAATCTGGCTATCATACTAACAGTCAACACAGTTAGTGATCCACTTAAAAACTTTTCAGAAAGTAATTTGAACGAATCTTTCAAGATCAATACTTTGAGCAGTCAAAAGAATAACTAATTATTGGAATGATAAGAAGTCAATCAAGTTTTCGGCTCAATATTTTTGAAATTGCAATTCATAATTTCTAAAGCCAACTTGGTTCTTATCAATTGAAAAATTCTCGTACTAATTTTATGGCCCATTAAGTACACAAGAATCAAACTATACCGTAAATTTGTGCGCCTTAGTTTGTTTTAATTTAAACTTATTTCCCATGAAAGACTCGCATATTTTTTCGCTCATAAAAGACGAAAAGAATCGTCAAAAAAGAGGTGTTGAACTAATTGCCTCCGAAAACTTTGTTTCCAAACAGGTTATGAAAGCCATGGGCTCCGTATGTACTAACAAATATGCGGAAGGGTTACCTGGAAAAAGATATTACGGAGGATGTGAAGTTGTAGACCAGATCGAAGATGAAGCAAGAAACCGCCTTAAGACCTTATTTAATGCGGAGTGGGTAAATGTGCAGCCACATTCAGGAGCACAGGCTAATGCAGCCGTTATGCTGGCTTGCCTAAAACCCGGTGATGCTATTCTGGGTTTTGACCTTTCGCATGGAGGACATTTGACCCATGGTTCTCCGGTTAATTTTTCCGGTAAACTATATCAGCCTCACTTCTACGGCGTAAACAAGGAAACCGGTTACGTCGACATGGATATGGTTGAATCGCAAGCTAAAAAGGTAAAACCCAAAATGATAATTGCAGGAGCTTCTGCTTATTCCAGGGACTGGGATTTCGAACGATTCAGGGAAATTGCAGATTCTGTTGGCGCTATATTACTTGCAGATATTTCTCATCCGGCAGGTTTAATCGCCAAAGGACTGCTGAACGATCCAATGGAACATTGTCATGTGGTAACCACTACTACCCACAAGACCTTACGTGGTCCAAGGGGTGGAGTTATAATGGTTGGTAAGGACTTTGAAAACCCGTTTGGAATTAAAACCATGAAGGGTAACCTAAGGTCGTTTTCTTCCTTGCTGGACTCAGGTGTATTCCCAGGTACCCAAGGAGGGCCACTTGAGCATGTTATTGCCGCAAAGGCAGTAGCATTTGGAGAAGCCTTAACAGACGATTATATGGAGTATGTAGTACAGGTAACCAAAAATGCAGATGCAATGGCCAAAGCATTGGTTGCTCGTGACTATAACTTAATCTCTGGAGGCACAGACAACCATTGCATGTTAATCGATTTGCGAAACAAAGACATCAGTGGGAAAGATGCCGAAAACACGTTGATTAAAGCTGATATTACGGTTAATAAGAACATGGTTCCATTTGATGATAAATCACCATTTGTAACCTCTGGAATCCGCGTTGGAACGGCTGCCATTACAACGCGTGGTCTTGTTGAATCGGATATGGAACGCATTATTGATTACATTGATCGAACACTGATGAATCCGGAAAATGAAAAACTATTGGCTTCTACGCGATCCGAAATAAACGAATGGATGATGGGCTATTCTCTTTATCCGGAAGTTGGTCAGGCACTCTCAGTTTAAATTGAGCCTATAATTTCTTAAACAATTTGATTTTCCACAATTGGACATTTCGAAAAATAATCTTACATGTTAAAATCAAACAATCCCCAACTAACGAGTTGGGTTGAAACACCGGAGGGAACTGATTTTCCTATCCAAAATTTACCATTTGGAATCTTCTCTGCCGGAGGAAGTAAAAGAGTTGGAGTAGCGCTTGGCACCCAGGTGATTGACCTGGGTGTGCTTGCAGAATTAGGTTACATAAACATTGCTGGAGTTGAGAATAAAGTCTTTGAGTCCGAATATCTAAATGACTTTATGATGTCGGGCAAAACCGGGACAAGGGCTGTAAGAGAGCGAGTATCAGAACTTTTTTCTTCTGATAACAACGAGCTTAAAAACAACACGGATCATATTTCTAAAGTATTGGTGGAGCAGTCGGAAGTAGAACTTCATCTTCCCATCAAAGTGGGTGATTATACCGACTTCTATTCTTCCAGGGAACATGCGACCAATGTGGGTACTATGTTTCGGGACCCCAATAACGCCTTACTTCCCAACTGGTTGTACATCCCTGTTGGATATCACGGTAGAGCATCTTCAATAATTACATCAGGGCAGCCCATTCACCGGCCAAAAGGACAACAAAAACCAAATGAAAACGAACCACCCACTTTTGGTCCATGTAAATTACTTGATTTTGAACTCGAAATGGCTTATTTCACCTTTCAGGGAAAACCGTTGGGGCAATCCATTTCGGTTGATGAAGCCGAAGATTATATTTTCGGAATGAGTCTGTTCAATGACTGGAGTGCACGAGACATTCAAAAATGGGAATATGTGCCACTTGGCCCTTTTTTGGCAAAAAACTTTGCCTCAAGTATGTCTCCCTGGATTATTACCATGGATGCCCTGGATGCGTTTCGTTGCGAGACTCCTGAACAAGATCCGGAGCCCTTTGAATACTTACAATTTGAAGGCGATAAAAGCTTTGATATCAATATTGAAATGTACATTCAGCCTGACGGCGGTGAGGAAAACAAGGTTTGTAAGTCGAACTACAAACACATGTACTGGAACCCTAGTCAGCAGTTGGCCCACCATACGGTAAACGGGTGCGATATTAATTGTGGTGATCTCATGGGGAGTGGAACCATATCAGGACCTACACCTGATTCATATGGATCGATGCTCGAACTGGCATGGAAAGGAACCAAACCCATCCAATTAAGCGATGGAAGTGAGCGTAAATTCATTCTGGATGGCGACACTGTTATTCAACGGGGATACTGTGAAAAAGATGGCGTCCGTGTTGGCTTTGGTGAGGTGAGTACCAAAGTTCTACCTGCCCTATAACATCTGCTTCAAAATTACCGATTGGAAGGTCCGAGTTATTTAAGCTTCAGCTAACTTTGTAGGGTGAATTGGGCAGAGGAAGAATACGGTGTTGAGCAACTTCGAAAAGAAAAACGTGATATAATTCGCGCTTACCGGAGTTTGATGAAACCCGGTAAGACCCGATTAAAAACCAAGGACAAAGAACTTATTAGAAAGGCTTTTGATGTTGCTCTTGAAGCACATAGGGGTATGCGCAGAAAATCAGGAGAACCCTATATTTTCCATCCCCTCGAAGTAGCCAAAATTGCTAAAGAGGACATTGGCGTAGGGCCAACAGGCATTGTATGTGCTTTACTTCATGACGTCGTTGAAGATACAGACATCACCCTTCTCGATATTGAACAGCTTTTTGGAAAAAAGGTGGCCAAAGTCATTGATGGGCTGACAAAAATCTCCGAGTTGTTCCATCAAAACTCTAACCTCCAGGCCGAGAATTTTAAGAAGCTATTGCTTACCCTCTCGCAAGATGTACGAGTCATTTTGATCAAGCTTGCCGATCGCCTGCACAACATGAGAACACTGGGCAGTATGCCCGGGGAAAAAGCGAGAAAAATAGCTTCGGAAACTTTGTACTTGTATGCTCCGGTGGCCCATCGCTTGGGTATTTACAACATCAAATCAGAAATGGAAGATTTGAGTTTGAAATACCTGGAGCCTGAAGTATATGGTGAGATACGTGATAAACTTCAAAAATCGAAGGCTGTAAGAACCCGTTTTTTAAATCGATTCTCGCTGCCCTTGAAACGGGAACTAAAAAAAGCCAAACTCAGCTTTGACATTAGCGGGAGAACAAAGTCCATTTTTTCTATTTACGAGAAGATGAGGCGTCAAAACATTCCCTTCGAGGAAGTTTATGATATTCTGGCCGTTCGAATTGTATTAAATGCGAATCGTGAAAACGAAAAGGCGGATTGCTGGAAAGCCTATTCAACTGTAACCGACTTTTATAAGCCTAATCCGGAACGACTTCGGGATTGGATTACCAGCCCAAAAGCCAATGGATATGAAAGTTTGCACATAACCGTAATGAGCCCTACTGGAAAATGGGTGGAGGTGCAAATTCGTAGTAAACGTATGGATGAAATTGCGGAAAACGGCTACGCAGCCCACTGGAAGTACAAAAGTGAAGGTGAGGACCATGCCGTTGACCAGTGGATTGAAAGAATTCGGGAAACACTTGAAAATAGTGACACGCATTCTGAAGATTTTATTGATGAATTTCGCTTGAGTCTGTATGAAAAAGAAATCATGATTTTCTCCCCTAAGGGAGACATGATATCACTTCCTTCTCAATCAACTCCGGTAGATTTTGCCTATGAAATTCACTCCCAATTAGGAGATCAAACCATTGGTGCAAAAGTCAATGGAAAGTTGGTACCACTGAGTTACCACTTGCAAACAGGTGATCAGATTGAGATTATAAAATCGTCAAAAGGAAAACCAAGTGAAGACTGGCTCAAGTTTGTAAAAACGGCCAAGGCCAAATCGAAAATTAAAAGTCACTTAAAAACAGAAAAGAAAAAATTTGCGGGATTGGGCAGAACCATTTTGCGCCGAAAAATGCGCGAATTGGGAATAAAATTTGAACAGGATAATTATTATCGAATCGCCTACCTGTTTAATCTTCCAACACTTGATGACCTCTTCTATCAGGTAAAAAACGAGGGACTCGATTTAAATCAACTCAACAAGCTTAAAATTGAAAAAGGGCTTATTAAAAACAATTTCAGAAAAACCAAAAATGCCATTATTACGGAGGTTGGTGGGCGAGCACAAATTGCCTCAAAGTCAGAAAACATTGAAGGTGTGGAATACAATTTGGCCAATTGTTGCAATCCAATTCCCGGTGACAAGGTATTTGGCTTCATGAACCGAAATAATTTATTCGACATTCATCGTTCCAATTGCCCAAAAGCACTTGAACTCAGAAGTCATAAACACTACCGGGTAATTGAAGCCAAATGGACAAGCGAACATTCACTGGCGTTTCTTGTAGGTGTTAAACTCAGTGGAATTGACCAGTTGGGAATGGTGAATGAACTAACCAATATTATATCTCAGGATATGGACATAAACATGCGAGAAGTCCATTTTGAATCTGTTGATGGGGTATTTCAAGGAGAAATTAGAGTCTATGTTACCAACAGGCAACATTTAAATGACCTCATGAGGGTGTTGAATAAGGTAAAAGGAGTGGAAAAAGTGGAACGAATCGATGACACTAAATGATGTTAAAAACATGTGATAAATAAAGGGTTACCAACATGACCTCTTAACCAAAAACTCTACTTTTACACCTTAATAATTCCTAATGACACAAGTACAGACTGCAGAAGAAGTCCGTTCAATTTTTGCAGCATTTCTTAAGCAAAATGGCCACCGAAAAACTCCGGAACGATTTGCCATATTGGAAGAAATTTATTCGCTTGAAGAACATTTCGATGTAGAGGCACTGTATTTCTTAATGAAGGAAAAAAAATACAGGGTTAGTCGAGCTACCCTGTACAATACCATTGATTTATTAATGGCTTGTAACCTGATACGAAAACATCAGTTTGGACAAAAAATCAGCCAATATGAAAAATCTCATGGTTATAAGCAACACGACCATATAATCTGCACCAACTGCAACAAAGTCATTGAATTTTGTGACCCAAGGGTTCAGCAAATTAAATCTACGCTGGAAAGCCAATTGGGGGTGAAGGTATTTCACCATTCACTAAATTTTTATGGAACCTGCGATAAATGTAACTCAAAGTAAATTTCGGAAACTTAGAAGTTTTATGAAGATAGATGTACTACTAGGACTGCAATGGGGTGATGAGGGAAAAGGAAAAATAGTTGACGTCCTAACACCAAAATATAACGTAATTGCCCGATTTCAAGGTGGTCCAAACGCTGGACACACCCTGGAGTTTGAAGGAATAAAACACGTACTTCACACCATTCCTTCGGGAATCTTTCATAGCGATTCCGAAAATGTTATTGGGAACGGGGTGGTTATTGACCCGGTAATAATGGAAGCAGAATTAAAAGCGTTGGAGCCATTCAATGTTGACATTAACAAAGTACTCTTTGTTTCAAGAAAAGCTCAGCTTATTTTACCGACTCATAAATTACTGGATGCTGCTTCCGAAGCTGCTAAAGGAAAAGACAAAATTGGTTCTACGCTTAAGGGAATTGGCCCCACTTATATGGATAAAACGGGCCGTAATGGCCTTAGGGTTGGCGATATCGAATCGGATCAGTTCATGGCCAAATACAACAAGTTAAAAGACAAACACATCCAATTACTAGGCAACTTTAAATTTGATTATTCGGAATTGGATGCACTTGAAACAGCTTGGATGAAGTCTATTGAATTGCTCCGTGGACTTAATTTAATTGATAGCGAACACTTTGTAAATAATCGTTTAAAGTCTAATAGTTCCATACTGGCAGAAGGTGCCCAGGGTTCGCTTTTGGATGTAGATTTTGGCTCTTACCCTTTTGTAACTTCTTCCAACACGGTTTGTGCAGGAGCATGTACAGGTTTAGGGGTTGCTCCCAATAGAATTGGTGATGTTTACGGAATTTTTAAAGCGTATTGCACCCGAGTAGGTTCCGGGCCGTTTCCAACTGAATTACATGATTCTGTTGGTGAAGAAATTAGGAAGGCAGGTCATGAATTTGGTGCTACGACCGGTCGCCCAAGAAGATGCGGCTGGATTGACCTTCCAGCATTGAAATATGCCATAATGCTTAATGGCGTTACTCAATTAATTATGACTAAGGCAGATGTTCTTAGTGGTTTCTCAGAAATTAACGTGTGTACCCATTACATGCACAAGAACGAGAAAATCGATTACATGCCCTATGATATTATAAGCGAAGAAGTTACTCCCGTATATCATTCCGTACCGGGTTGGGAAGAGGACTTAACCGGTATGCGTTCAATCGACGAGTTACCTAAAAGTTTAATGGATTATGTAGAATACCTTGAGGGAGAACTTGAAGTGCCTATTTCAATCGTTTCGGTTGGACCCGACAGAACTCAAACTTTGATGCGATAATTTGCCTTTTTTCGGTAAAAATATTGGCCCAGTTAATTGGAAATTGCCTGCTCTTTGCAGGCTTTTTTCGTTCGTAGTTTTATTAGCGATAGTATTTGATTCTCAAGCTCAGAAAAGGGCTAGAAAGATTGAAATTCTTGGAGCCAATGATCTTATCTACGATGACTCAGAAGGTGTACGGGCCAAAAAGCTAATTGGCGATGTAAAAATCAAACATGGAAAAACATACATGGATTGCGACTCTGCCTATGTCTATTCCAAAACAAACACCATGAAGGCTTATGGAAATGTGCACATTTATGACAATGATGGCTTAGAACTTTTTGGTGACTCGCTCAAGTATTTTGGAGACACAAAACTGGCACAGGTAAGAGGCAATGAGGTTAAGTTGATTCAGGACGACATGACTCTGGTAACACAATTTCTGGACTTCGACCGAAACAACGAAGTTGGATATTATTGGAACGGTGGCAACATTTTGATGAATAATAATAAGGACAGCCTGTTCAGTTACAAGGGGTATTATTTTACTCAAAGTTCCACCATGCAGTTTAAAGATTCTGTTCGATTACGTACTCCTGATTACATTGTTAAAAGTGATACCCTACACTACAATAGTAGTTCACAGAAAAGTCATTTTTTCGGGCCAACATTTATAGAAAGCGAAGGTGATTTAATCTACACCGAAAAGGGTTGGTCGGACAACAAGAATAAAGTTTCTGTTTTCACAAAAAATGCGTACATAATCAGTAAAGAACAGGAGCTGTACGGAGACAGTATCTACTACAACCAAAAAGATGGAATTGGAGAAGTATTCAACAATGTTACTTTACTCGATACTTCCAATAATTTTATGGTCCAGGGAGAATACGTTTATCTCAATCAAATTGACAGCACTTCTCTAGTATTGGGAGAGCCCATGCTTACTCAATTCTTCGAAAAAGACAGTCTCTATCTGCATGCCGACACCTTGTATTCTAATTATGATTCTACCCGTAAATATAGACTGATTCATGCCTACCCTAAAGCTCAGTTTTACAAATCGGATATGCAGGGAAAAAGTGATAGCCTTGTTTTTTCAGATGTGGATTCAAGCATTACCATGTATCACGATCCTATCATCTGGTCGGAGGCCAATCAAATTACCGCCAGGTTGATTACGATTTACAAAAAGGGAGAAAACATTGACCGAATGACCATGGATTACCGATCATTCATTACTTCCCTGGAAGATTCAACTTCTAAATACAGAAAATATAATCAGATTAAAGGTGATAGCATGATTGGCCATTTCAAGGAAAATCGGTTAAACTCAGTCGATGTGAATCACAATGGCGTTTCTATCTATTTTGCTAAAGAAGATTCTGGAGGATACATTGGCATGAATAAATCCAAAAGTGAGTACATGACCATATACCTCGACAGTAATTCCGTAAAAGAAATTATGTTTCGGCAATCGCCAGAAGCCACACTCTACCCCATTAAGGACGTAACACCAAGAATGCAATACCTGAAACGGTTTAAATGGAGGGATTCTGAAAGACCAAAAAAGAGGGAAGATATTTTTAATTGGAAGGAAGAGGAGGAAATAGAAGGAGAATAACTACCTCCTCCTCAATGTCCCAACCAATTTACATCAGGGTATTACTCAACTAAACCACTTTTTTTTTCGAGGGTTGGGGATTTGATTTAAATCAACCTAAGAGAACTTACAAATTCATTGTTTTGGCCTATAAAAAACAGATTCTAATCCATGAATGTAAAGCGTTTCGTTTCAAACCTATTTTAATAGTAATCCATTTTAATCTTTAATAGTAATCCATTTTAATCGACTGATATATGTTCTGATTTCTGCTCATTATTGAACTACCTTTGCGGCTTCAAAAATGAATGTTGATATGGTTGTAATAATCCTGTTTTTTCTGTTTGCGTGGTACGGTGGACTTATGTTCCAATCCGGATTTCATCATCGATATGCGGCACACGCCCAATACACGCTTAGTCCGTTCAAAGAAAAGTTAATGTTTATCCTTTCCTGGCTATTCATGGGCCCGAACTATCTGAGCCCTTACGGGTATGGTGTAATGCACAGACAACATCACGCTTACCCTGATACTCCTAAAGACCCGCATTCACCCAAGTACGATAAAAACGTATTTAACATGATGTGGAAGACCAAAGTTTACTATTCGGCAATTGCCAATGACAAAATAGAAGTTGAGGAACGTTTTATCAAGGGTGTACCCCGGTGGGACTTCTTTGACAAGTTTGGCAGAAGTTGGGTTTCGAGATTAATGTGGGCAACCATTTACATTTATATCTTTTATGTTTTTGTGCCTGAAGGAATGTGGTATTTATGGTTATTACTTCCGCTAATGCTTTTTATGGCCCCAATTCATGGAGCAATAATTAACTGGGGGGCCCATGTTTGGGGTTATACCAATTTTAAAGTAAACGACACCTCCAAAAACCTAATGCCTTTCGATTTCTTAATGTGGGGTGAGAGTTATCATAACAATCATCACAAATTAGGCGGTAGCGCTAATTTTGGTGGGCAACGTTGGCACGAGATAGATCCATTGTATATAGTCATGTTGTTTTTTCATGCCATTGGCTTTATTCGTCTCAAAAAGGTGGAACCTTTATATAAAAGCAGCCCGAAGGGTTAAGGAGCTATTCTCTAAGAAAAGCATTTCCCTTGCTGGTTTTAAGGTCATTTTTCAATAGCTGAAACCATTCTTCAATCTCATCTTTTTCTTCTGAAGGAAGGTCGTCTTCTTTGCCCAGAAGACCCTCTATTACATAGAGGACGTTTAACTCTTTAGAGTCTCGAGCAGATTGGTAATACATCTCTGTTTCTCTTTCTACCTCAACAACCAGATTTACTTTCTCCAATTCGAAAAGAATGTCTTCAACTCTATCCGGGCCTATTCCGGTTTCTTCGGAAAGTTGCATAGATGTACGATAGGGCAAACTATCTGGCCCGTGACGTAGCAAGGCACGAAGAACCACGATGCTGAATTTCAATTTTTGAATGGGGGATATTTTTCTTTTCCTGAAGGTTAAGACCAACTCATCAATGTTTTGAATAACATAGGAAAGTTCTGCTCCAAGAAGTACAATGGTCCAACTGGTTTGCAACCAAATTAAGAACAAAGGCAATGCTGCAAAACTTCCATAAATACCATTGTATTTAGACACTCCAACCTGAAAAACAACATAAACCCAACTAACCCCCTGATAAACGCTTCCCGCTACAATTGCAGCAATCATGGCACTCTTGAACTTTACGTTCCGGTTAGGCATAATCATGTAAATGGCCAAAAACAGTAACCACACCAAAATGTACGGACTTAGATTTAGGCTAAATTTTAAAACAGGGCCAATCACAGAAATAATTCCCATTTTGTGGGCTACCGCTTCCAGGTTTGAACTGACAAAAACCATAGCACTACCCGAAAAAACCAGAAGAATGGGAGCTAATAATGTAATGGACAGGTAATCGGTAAATTTTCGCAGAATGGTTCTGGCCTGCTTTACATTCCAAATGTCATTAAAAGTGTCTTCGATTAAGGAAATTGTTTTGACTAGTGTGTACAACAATAAAATAATCCCGATTCCAGCCAGAACGCCACCTCTGGCATTGTGTAAGGTATTCTCGGCAAACGTGAACATTTGCATAAACAACTCCTGATTTTGATCGGTCGACTCTAAAATCCTGGTTTTTAGTTTTTCTTCGAACCCAAATCCTTTTGCTATTCCAAACAACAAGGCCAAAACAGGAACCAATGACAAAACGGAGTAAAAGGTTAAAGCAGAAGCCCGTACCGCACATTTATCTTCGATATAATCCCTGCCCGTTAAGAAGGCAACCTGAACCATACGAATACCCAGCTTTGGCAATCCCTTTAATTTGTCCGCAAGATGCCAGACATCTTCTTTAAAAAAGTCTCTCAGCTTTTTAAGCACAGCCCAAAACTAATGATTTGATGAAATTGTGATTCTTTTGATTGAAAGTACACTATTCAATAATCAGGAGTAATTTCGCATGGAATAAGCTCTAACATGGAAGATATAATTGCTGACTACAACAAAAACAACCTCTTTGGTATTTGGATGGAAATGGATTTTCAAATCGACTCCCCCGGTGAAATCACCTACAAAATGGAGGTTAAAAAACATCATCAGGCTGTAGAGAATGTTGCCCATGGTGGAATGATTGCCGGCATGATGGACGGAGTAATTGGAGTTGCAGCATTAAGCAGTGTTGCCTCTGAGGGAAAAAGAGTTTCAACAGTAGAGTTTAAAATTAATTATCTCAACCCTGTTTTGGTCGGTGATAAACTAACTGGTCGTGGGAAGGTATTGAGAAAAGGAAAAAGACTGGTTGTTTCAAGTGGAGAAATTTCGAACGAAAAAGGAATTGTGGCCACCGCTCTGGGGACATTTATGGCTTATCCGGTAGATTAGAGTCGGGGTCGTAATTTTGGCTAAAATTTATTGGATGCCTGTTGTTGTATTTTATTGCGTACTCATAAATTGCTTTCGTCTTTTTCGTTTCCAATAAATAGCGCTCATACAAAAAAGAATCTCGTTCAATTATTTTTTCCAGGTTCTTTTTCGTGTTTCGATAAATGTCTTTCTTTTCAAAATCAATAATTTGATCCACCCTTTCGTTTCTGTATTGAGGTTCCATTCGGGTTACATCGGCTGACCAATAGAAAGGATCTTCGTAAACCACTTCATAGGTTAAATAAGAAATTGTACCCAGAACGTTGATCATTATTAAATTCTCGCGCCTTGCCCGATCCACATATCGATAAGGAATTCCATTCACACAAATCCCCCAAATGCTTTTCTTTTCAATTATTTTACTCTTTCCTCCCTCAGAAACAATTAAATAGCGCTCTCTGATATCAAAATTGACCTTGATTTCCGGATTTGCATTAACCTCAGCCAATACTCCTCTTCTCCGAAGAGAATCTTTAAACCTCCAGTCATCAGCCGTTAACTCCAGCCAGAAATAGGCCGGTGAATTATTAAGTAACTCATCCTGGGTCATATAGACCCCATCGCTAAGCCATACCTTGGAGGTATCATCATCCCGTACCCATTGACCACGTACGGATAAAACGGTTATAAGAAATAGACCTAATATGAAAGGAATCCTGGACATATAGTGCCTTAAAGTTACCACTAAATGTTCAACGTTGACTCAACTAATAATTCAGCAATTCTTTCATCTTCTCCCCAACCTTATCAGCATTGGGAATCATGGTAAATTCCAGTGTAGAATTTAAAGGTATCGCCGGCATATTTTCTGAACCTATGGCCATTACGGGAGCATCGAGAAACTCAAAGCACTTTCTTTGAATCTCACCAACAATACTCATCGCAAAGGAGTTTAGCAATGGCTCTTCTGTAACCACCAAGCATTTGTTGTTCCTTTTCACACTTTCAAGAACCAATTCTTCATCCATTGGATAAATGGTTCTAAGGTCAATTACTTCAACTTGTCCTTTCAGTTTCTTAGCGGCATTCTTGGCCCAGTACACTCCCATTCCGTAGGTAATTACCGAAATACTGGTACCCGCCTCTACATGAGAACTATCTACTTCCAAAGCAATTCGACCCTTTCCAAACGGAATAACATAATCCTCGTCGGGTTCAATGGTTTTAGCTTCTTCCGTACCCTTTATTTTAGACCAATACAATCCCTTATGTTCTAACATAACCACCGGATTTGGATCGTAATAAGCAGACTTCATTAGTCCCTTTAAATCTGCGCCTGTACTTGGGTAGGCTACTTTAATTCCACGAATACTGGCAAGAATTGATTCCACAGAACTTGAATGGTAAGGTCCACCACTTCCATATGCCCCTATAGGAACACGGATGATTGAACTCACCGGCCACTTTCCATTCGACAGGTAATAAGAACGACTAACCTCGGTAAACAACTGATTAAGGCCCGGCCAAATGTAATCGGCAAATTGAACTTCAACAATAGGTTTCAACCCAACTGCTGACATGCCAACTGTGCTCCCAATAATAAACGCTTCCTGAATGGGTGTATTAAAGACACGCTCACCTCCAAATTTCTGAGCCAAAGTAGCTGCCTCGCGAAATACACCTCCAATTCTGGCACCTACATCCTGTCCATATAACAGACACGTTTTGTCCTTAGCCATTATTTCCTGTATGGCAAACAAGGCAGAGTCTACCATTACGGTAGCTTCCTTTCCTTTTGGCTCTCGTTGCCCTTTTTCTTCGGTTATTGGGGTTGGTGCAAAATCGAAATTAAACAGGTCTTCCGGTTTAGGGTCCTCAGCAGCTTGTGCCCTTTCATAATCGGCATCAACCAGTGCACGAGTCTCAGTCTGCACCTTTTTTAGCTCTGTCTCTGTAAACCCGGCTTCCAACATTTGTTTCCAAAATACTGGAAATGGATCACGAGACTGATGCTCTTCAAGATCGTCGCGGTACCATTCTCTACGAACACCTGAGGTGTGGTGACCTAACAGGGGAACCCTTGCATGAAGAAGAAAAGGTCTTCTCTCCTTTCGCATGGTTTCAATTATTTCCTTTAGCGTTAAGTAGGAAGTTAAAAAATCAGTTCCATCGATTGACCGAACTTCAATACCATGAAAACCTGCCGCAAATTCCGCCGCATTCTGTGCCCTGATTTCATCAGCGCTGGCCGAAATATCCCATTCATTGTCCTGGACAAAATAGAGGATTGGAAATTGTCCAAGTGCAGCCATTTGCAGCGCTTCGGAATATTCTCCTTCTGTTGTAGCAGCGTCTCCAATTGAACAAACTGCAATGGGTGCATTGGTTTCATCAACCGTACTCAATCCCAGCTTTTCTTTGTATTGCATACCCATTGCAACACCAGTTATCGGTATGGCCTGCATACCGGTTGCAGATGTTTGCGTTGGAATTTTAGGCATATCATCCCTATTCAAACTAGGATGGCTGTAGTACAACCTTCCCCCGGAAAATGGGTCTTCTCGTTTTGCAAACAATTGAAGCATTAGCTCATAGGGCTCCATTCCAATCCCCAGTAATATGGAATCGTCTCTATAATAAGGAGCTACAAAATCTTCAGGGATTAGTTGCAACGACATTGCCAATTGAATAACCTCATGGCCACGAGAAGAAGCATGTACGTATTTTGTAGTTACACTGGCATTTTCTTCATACTTATCACTCATGGCTCTCGCAGTACACATTAGGCGAAAAGCCTTTTGCATTACTTCTTTGTCAACCAATGTTTGTTTTTTTGCCACTTCAACCTCCATGTTATTCTTCTCCTTCTTCTGTTACTTTTTTCTGCGTGTCGCCCGAAGCTTCAGCAGAGGCACAAGCCTCTTGCTTTTTGATTCGGTTCATCTCTACATTCAAAAACTTGGTTTTCAAATCAAGTTCTTCCATAATTTTAATGGTTCCTTCAATTTTAGCCTTCGCATCTTTCAATAATGGATTATCTCCTTTGGAGCTTGAGAAAAATGCGAGGTTTGTTTCCATCTGCACTTTTTGGTCGTTCATTTTGGTTTTGCGATCTCTAATCTTCCGCTTTTCCAACTCCAACGCTTTTAAAGGGTCTTTCTGTGCCAACAATTGTTTGATCTTTCCTTTGAAAGAAAATTCAATTTGCTTGGCTTCATCCATATTGAGTTGGCCGTACGCTACATTCAATGCATCCGCAAATTCCCGACTAATCTTCTCCTTAGCCTCATTGGGTACAAAACCCGCTTTAGACCATTCCTGACTGAATGCCTCAAGAGAAGCAAGGTCCTTGCTTTCATCTCCACTGGCCTTCCACTTCCTGACTTTTTGAATAGTGGCCTTTTTAGCCTTTAAATTATCTTTTTGCCGTTGATCTTTTCCCTTGAAAAACTGATCCTTTGATTTAAAAAAGCCATCGCAAATTGCCCTGAATTTTTTCCAAAGTTTTTGCTCATCATGCCTGGATGCAGCCCCAATATTCTTCCATTTTTTTTGAAGGTTTACCACCAATTGGGTTCTCCCCTTCCAGTCTAAGGACTCATCATTTAAATCTACATCGGTAATTTCTTTTAACTTTTCAATGAGCTTTTCCTTTGCTTCTTTAAAATCTTTTTGTTCGCTTTTTATCGATTTAAAAAAGGCACTTTTCTTTTCAAAAAATTCGTTTCCAATTTCTTTGAACTCCTTCCAAACCGCATCATTATGTTTTTTCGGAGCAAATCCAACTGACTTCCATTCATTCTGAATGGCCTTTACCTTATCGGTTGCTTTGTTCCAATCGCTAACTGATTTGTACTCTTTTTCGAGGTAGGTTTTCACCTTTTCTATCAGAGCAATTTTACTTTTTAAATTATTCTTTTGTCGCTCTTTGATGTCTTGGTAATGTCCCCTAACCTTTCCACTTAGTTGGTGAGACAAATCATAAAACTTATCCCGAATCTCCTCCCAGTTTTCTTTAAAGGTGGGGCCTATCTCATCCCATTCATCATGGATGGCTTTATGTAATTTTTCAATTTCCTTAATGTTGGTTTCTTCGGTCAGCTTAGTCATTCGATCTATAAGGCCCTGCTTTAACCCAAGGTTTCTCTTTAAATCATTGGCCTTTAATTCTTTGTAAATATTGATGTGGTAGTAAAACTCTTCAATTTTTTTTCGGTATTCATGCTGAAGCTCACGAAATTTATTCGATGGAACATTGCCAATGGCTTTCCAACGATCCTGAATAGAATTGAAGGAATTAAAAGCTTTTGCAATTACATCTTCGTTTTCAATTACTTCCTGAAGTTCATTTAGTAACCCAAGTTTCTTTTCGTGGTTTTTATCCTCCGCTTTGATTTTATCTTCCCGGATTGCTTTTACTATGCCCAGATACCGAAGTCGATATTCCTCGAATGAGCGATCGAACTCATCGATTGGCATCTCAAAGAACTCAGGTTTATCACCATCTGCGACAAAGGCAGCCAGTTTTTTCTTTCTATCCTCTTCAACGAATAATTTAAACTCGTCAATGGTTTTGTCAATTTCAGGTTTTGCGCTTTCGAAATCATCTTTCTTCAAGAGATCTTTCAAACGTGATACTAACTTTTCTTTTACTTCCATTATCTGATTACGTGATCTAACCTACCAAAATTGATCGGGTTAAACGGTCCGCAAATGTAAGCTATCAGCGCTTTAAAATAAAGATTTATCTACCGTGACAACAGTGGCACCATTAGTCGCTAATATTAACTGAAGGTTAATTTTTTGTATCTTTGTCTTAACATTAAGTTAACATTGAAGCTCTTAAGTAACATACTGACTATTTCCGCAATCGTAATTTGCACTCACGCTATTGCAGGTGGTAATGTTGAAACCAAGACCTTAACCGATGGAACCACAATAGATAGAATAAGCAGTCAGTTGTACAAGGTCACTTCTTACTATAAAAACGGACAGGTCAAGGAAATTGGCCATTATAAGAATGGTGAACGACATGGTTCTTTCACCAGATATTCAGAATCCGGCCTTAAAGAAGCAAGTGCATTTTTCTACTCAGACAAAAAGGATGGCTTATGGATTTTTTATGATCAACATGGAAACGTAAAACATTATGTGTTCTTTCATAAGAATGATATTATTCGCTTAGAAAATGAAGGGATGGTAACCAATTCCGAGTTTTAATCTTTACTCAAAGTCTTCGTACAACAAATACTTCTTCCGGATGGGCTTAAACTCATTCAATTGATTCTGCCAGCTTTCTCTAATTTCACTTTCCGATTTACCTTCTTTAATCTGTTTCATTAATAAATCAGTACCGGCCAATTTATTTAGAAAGTTATTCTCTAGAAAAAAAGGAGTTTTAGCATTTTTAAGCTGATTATACGTTTCAATAATCCAGGTGAGGTTTATCTTTTTCTCAAATGGAGCCGAATCATTACCATACTGTCTAAGGTCATATCCTTTACAACTCTTGCCTTGCAACTTTGGATAACGTGCCCCTTCGTTGGGTTCAGGAGTAAACTCAAATTCCATTCCTTTTAAATCAGGGTGCCCAACAACCTGAAATGGGAAATCTGTCCCCCTTCCCACGCTTACTACTGTTCCTTCAAAAAAACCAAGTGAGGGGTATAGAAATATTGACTCCATGTTAGGGAGGTTTGGAGAGGGTTTAATTGGCAATTTGTAATAATCGTAATGGTCGTAATTAAGGCACGGAATGACGGTAAGATCACATTTCAAACCTTCGCCTAACCAACCCTCACCGTTTACCATTTGAGCGTATTCACCTATGGTCATTCCATGGACCAGTGGAACCTCATGCATTCCAATAAAAGATTGAAACTTTAGGTCCAACACAGGACCATCGACATAAAAACCATTCGGATTAGGTCGATCAAGAACAATCATCTTTTTATCCATTTCAGCGCAGGATTGCATTACATAGTGCATGGTAGATATGTAGGTATAAAATCGAACGCCTACATCCTGAATATCGAAAACAACCACATCAACATCGGCCAAATGATCGTAACTGGGCTTTTTATTCTTGCCGTAGAGTGATGTAATTTTTAAACCGGTTTTCTGATCTCTGCTATCCTTTATGCTTGCACCGGCATCAGCTTTTCCTCTAAATCCATGTTCGGGAGCAAATACTTTTACTACATTAACATCATTTGCCAAAAGAAAATCGACCAAATGTTCCTCACCAACCATACTTGTTTGGTTAGCAACTACGGCAACCCTGTTTTCTTCTAAAAAGTACTGATATTCATCAATTTGCTCGGCACCGGACTTGATTGTTTTTTCCGTTTTGAAGTACAATGGCTTTTGCGCAAACAGGATGTTTATTTGACACAAGCAAACACAAATAGCAAGTAATTGATACCTCATATGGTGTAAAAATCAAATTTTAGACCTTTTTACTTTCTTTTGCAACCAAAGTCCTCTGTTTCGTGAACCACGAATTGTTCATAGCGCATAAAATAATTAATTCCCGTTCCAAAGGTGGGGCTATAAATCGTGGTACACGGATCATTCTGAATATTGCCATTCTGGGTATTTGCCTGGGATTAGCAATTATGCTGGTTGCAGTTAGCACCGTAACCGGGTTTCAGCGGGAAATTCAATCGCGGGTGGTTGGATTTGGCTCACATGTTCAGATAACTGAATTCAATTTCGACGATCCCTTAAATTTCCAACCGATTGATAAAAAGCAACCCTTTTATCCCCTCATGGATACTATCCCAGAAGTACGAAACTTGCAGATTTTTGCTTTAAAGGAAGGAATTGTTAAGGGAGAGGACGAAATATATGGTGTAATCTCTAAAGGAATAAGCACTGACTTTGATTGGGAGTTTTTTGCAAATAATATGGTTGAAGGCCGGCCAATTATGCTCTCGGATAGTTCGAAATCAAAAGAAGCAGTCATTTCAAAGACGATAGCACAAAAACTAAATTTAAAACTAAATGACCCACTTCTGGTGTATTTCATACATGATGGGAAATCGAGACCACGTAAATTCACCATTTCAGGAATTTACCACACGGGGATGGAACAATTTGACAAGGCATATATTCTTGTAGATATAAAGCACCTTCAAAAAATAAATGGCTGGGACGAAAATCAGGTTAGCGGATTCGAAGTTCTCCTTCACCGCTATGAAGATCTTTTTCGCATGGATGAATTTCTTTATCGATACATTCCACCTGAGCTAAACACCATTTCCATTGTTAGCCAATATCCTGAAATATTCGGTTGGTTAGAACTTCAGGATATGAATGTTATTGTAATTATTATACTCATGATTCTGGTTTGTGGTATTAACATGATATCGGCTCTATTGATCCTGATTCTTGAGAAGATAAACATGATCGGTATTCTGAAATCTATGGGGGCACAAAATGGAAGTATTCGAACCATTTTCCTTTACATGGCAAGCTATTTAGTCACCTGGGGTTTATTCTGGGGTAACTTAATTGGTTTGAGCTTTCTTTATATTCAGGATAAATATCACCTGTTAAAGTTAGACCAATCCTCTTATTACATTGACCATGTCCCGGTGAATATCAACTTCTACCATCTGGTACTCATAAATGTTGGCACCCTGTTTTTCTGTGTTTTATTCTTAGTTCTTCCCTCCTATTTGGTGACAAAAATCTCACCGGTTAAAGCTGTACGGTTCAATTAGAGGCAGCCCCAATATTTTTCATAATTCTACGAAAATATTTCATTACAAAAGCACGCAGCTAGGTCAGTTGAATGTAGTTTTGCAAAAAATTTTTTATGCAGTTTTACAACAATATTCTTGAAACAATTGGAAATACCCCACTTGTAAAAATCAACAAACTTGCTGAAGGTGTTAATGCTATGGTTTTAGCCAAAGTTGAAACCACCAACCCAGGAAATTCTGTAAAAGATAGAATGGCGCTTCAAATGATTGAAGACGCTGAGAAAGAAGGCTTGATTAAACCCGGTGGAACTGTAATTGAGGGAACCAGTGGTAACACCGGAATGGGATTGGCCCTGGCTTGTATTGCCAAAGGATATAAACTTATTTGCACGTTAGCAGATAAGCAGTCGAAGGAAAAAATGGACATTCTAAGAGCCATGGGTGCCGAAGTTATCGTAACACCAACCGCAGTAGCACCTGAAGATCCTCGTTCGTACTATTCTGTTGCCAGAAGACTAGCGGATGAAATTCCGAATAGTCTGTACGTAAATCAGTATGATAATACGAGTAACACCAAAGCTCATTATTTGAGCACTGGCCCTGAAATTTGGGAACAAACCGAAGGAAGAATAACCCACTTTGTGGTGGGTGTTGGAACCGGAGGAACCATCTCAGGTGTTGGAAAGTACTTAAAAGAGCAAAATCCGGATATACAAGTACTGGGTATTGACACTTATGGATCAGTATTTAAGAAATATCACGAAACAGGAGTCTTTGACGATAACGAAATCTATCCTTATATCACAGAAGGAATTGGTGAAGATATCCTACCCAAAAATGTAGACTTCGATGTGATTGATCATTTTGAAAAGGTTACGGATAAGGATGCAGCCGTTTATACCCGATACCTGGCCCGAAAGGAAGGGGTTTTTGTTGGCAACTCTGCCGGTGCGGCCATGGCAGGCATTGTTCAAATGAAAGATCGTTTTAAGGAAGGTGATGTTGTGGTTGTACTGTTCCATGACCATGGTAGTCGGTACGTTGGTAAAATATTCAATGACGATTGGATGAAAGATCATGGATTTATCGATCGCGAACAAACTGCATTGGATTTAATCGAAAACCACAAGGACAAGGCTCTTATTACGGTTTCGGAAGACGCGCATATTGAAGATGCTTTGCTTAAAATGAAGCAATTTGACATTTCTCAAATTCCTGTTACTTCCAATGGTAGCTTCGTTGGTTCATTATCCGATAATTATTTATTTGCTCAATTGATTGAAGATCCTTCAATTAGAAAGGGGTATGTAAAGGACGTTATGCAGGATGCTTTCCCCGTAGTTAACGCCAATGACAGCGTGGAAGACATTAGCAAATTAATCAATAAGAATAATTCAGCCTTATTGGTTAATGATGGAGAAGGAAATGCGCACATAATTACCAAGTACGATATAATTGATGCCCTTCACTAGAATTTGGAGATCCTTGATCAAATAGGGCACCAAATTCATATTGATAGATTACCCAAGAGAATAATTTCATTGGTTCCATCTCAATCGGAGTTGTTGGTTGATTTAGGAATGGATAAAAAACTGGTTGGTGTTACCCGATTCTGTACACATCCCAAGCATCTTCGTACTTCAAGAACCATGGTTGGAGGTACCAAAGACCTGAATTTCGAATTAATTTCAAATCTAAATCCTGACCTGGTTGTTTGTAACAAGGAGGAAAACAATAAGGAAGATGTTTTGCGGCTTCAATCGTTATATCCAACCTACACGAGCGATGTAAATTCATTGAATGAAGCTTTAATAATGATCAGTGATTTGGGTAAAATAACTGGTGCTACTGATCTAAGTAGGAAACTAAACGAGAAAATTTCTTCTGATTTTATTTCCCTGGAAAATTCAATTTCAGGAAGTGTAGCATACCTTATCTGGAATGACCCCATAATGGTGGCAGGACAAAATACATTTATCAACTCTGTGTTAAACACAATTGGTTTTAGCAACGTATTTGATCAAAAACCGGGAAGGTATCCGGAGGTTTCTGATCATGAATTGATGAAGTATAAACCCGATTATATTTTCCTTTCATCAGAGCCCTACCCGTTTAAAGAAAAGAATCGGGAAATATTTCAGAAAAAATTCCCACGAAGTCAAGTTGTTTTAGTCGACGGCCGAATGTATTCGTGGTACGGATCTTGCTTGTCGCGAGCAGTTGAAAGCATTAATTCATTAGTTAAAAGACTATCGAAAAATTACTCCAATTGATACCTTTGTTACACATTGACTAAAAAGTGCTACCACAAAAATTAATACTTACCACTTTATTTCTGCTATCAGGGTTTTTTCATTCCCTCTATTCGCAAAAGGTGGGGTTGGTATTATCGGGCGGTGGTGCCAATGGAGTTGCACATCTTGGTGTAATTCAGGCATTGGAAGAGAACAACATTCCTATTGATTTTATTACGGGAACGTCCTCGGGAGCCTTTGTTGGTGCTATGTATGCCTCTGGTTATTCGGTAGAAGAAATAAAGGCATTTCTCACTTCAGACGAGTTTATAGCCATGACCCGTGGTGACCTCAATGCCAGTGAACAGTACTTTTTCAAGAAAGATGATCCTAGTGCCGCTATGTTTACGGTAAAAGTTTCGAAGGACTTCTCATTGTCCAACTCACTTCCTACCAATGTTATTTCAACTTCGAAAGTAGATTTCGAAATGATGCGCATATTTTCTAAGGCCTCTGCGGCTGCGCGGTATGATTTCGACAGCCTGCTGATCCCTTTTAGATGTGTTGCGGCAGATATAGATGCTAAAGAAGAGTTTGTCTTCGCATTTGGAAATTTAAGTACTGCGGTTCGTGCCTCATTTACTTATCCATTTTTGATCAAACCCATTGAAGTCGACGGTAAACTATTGTACGATGGCGGATTGTATAACAACTTTCCACATGACATTATGACCAATGAATTTAAGCCTGACTACATAATTGGAGTAAAGGTTACTTCAAATGAACCCCCTCCCAAAAGTGATGACTTAATTAGCCAGGTTAGAACCATGTTAATTAGTAAAACAGATTTTAATCTTAAATCACCAGGATTAATTATTGAGCCTCAAACGGGACAGGGATCCTTTGACTTTGGAAATATTGAGGAGGTTATTGAAATTGGGTATCAGGAAGCATTAAAACAGATACCTGCAATTCGGGAGAAAGTTAATCGGAGCATCAATGCTGCAGAAAGAGAACAAAAAAGAAAGGAATTTGTAAAAGATCAGAAGGATCTAGTGTATGGAGATCTATACATTCATAACCTCAAAAAGAGGCAACGAAAATACGTTAAGAACAACCTGTGGCCCACCAAGGACACCTCAATGAATTTGAATGAAATAAAGAAAGGCTTCTACAGAACAAGTGCCGATCCTCATATTGACGCTATTTTCCCTTCTAGTGCTTACGATTCAAGGTCTGAAAAATATCGATTGCATGTTAAGGTTAACAAATCAAAACCTTTTGAGTTTGACTTTGGTGGGGTAATATCGAGCAGACCTATTTCCACAGGATATGTTGGACTGACTTATTTACCATTTTCAAATCCGAGCTATATGTTGAAAGCCAACACCTACTTCGGGAAATTCTACAATTCGGTTTTGGTATCCGGGGAAATTGATTTCGCATGGAGAATTCCCTTTTCGGTTGAAATAAGCTTTATCCGGAATTCATGGAATTACTTTAAAAGCCACTCATTCTTTTTTGACGATGAAAAACCATCTTACCTAATAAAACGAGAAACTTTTGGGTCATTGGAATTAAAATTACCCATTGGCAATAATGCTAAAGTCACTCTTTTGGGGAACCTAACCGAATTGAGGGACAACTACTATCAAACCCAAAATTTTGGATCGAACGACGTTCCCGACGAAACGAAAACCAATCCTATAACAACAGGGATTAAATATGAATTCAATACTCAAAATCGCATCTTATATCCCAATTCAGGAACTAAGATTGCACTGAAAGGATTTTATTCACAAGGAGAAGAAAGAACTATACCAGGTACTACGGCGCAGGATGCAACAATTAGCCTAAAAGATCATCATTGGACCAAGGCTCAACTCTATTTAGACTGGTATTACAAACAACATGGTCTTATAAGGCTTGGGCTCACTGGCGATTTTGTTTATTCCGATCAATCCTTATTCAATAACTATACTGCCAGCATTTTGCGTTCGCCTTCTTATGAACCCATTCCCGAAAGTCAAACTTTATTTCTGGAATCGTTCAGGGCCTACAAATACATAAGCGCTGGCCACAGAATTGTTTTTAATGTGCTCCGAAACATTGATTTAAGAGCGGAAGCATTTGTATTTGCTCCTTACGACCGAGTAATCAAGGATAACACTGGAGTCCAAATGCGCCAGAAAGGGTTTAAGGATTATTTCTCAATTCTATCTTCGGGGCTAGTATATAATTCACCGGTTGGTCCTTTAAGCCTCTCGTTGAATT
>CEQS01072653.1_pt1 | contig 30068 bp, 27 predicted proteins | sample 530981 | NCBI WGS metagenome assembly CEQS01 (sample SAMEA2621176, study PRJEB7988) | marine metagenome | biome: marine biome (ENVO:00000447); feature: mesopelagic zone (ENVO:00000213); material: "saline water (ENVO:00002010), including plankton (ENVO:xxxxxxxx)" | depth 800 m
ATTTTGATGATTTGGGCAAGCATTGTTTCCTTACCGACTTTTACAGCCTTAAATTGGAAACTACCTTTTTGGTTTATCGTTCCTGCAAATACTTTTTCGTTTTCATTTTTCAATACGGGAAGAGGCTCTCCACTCAACATACTTTCATCCACATAAGAATTGCCCGAAATGACTATACCGTCAACTGCAATTTTTTCACCAGGCTTTACTAAAATTACATTTCCTTCAATAACTTCTTCAATGGGCGTTTGTTTTTCTGTTCCGTCTCCTTGAATAACAATAACTGATTTCGGTTGTAAGCCCATCAGTTTTTTAATGGCAGAAGATGTATTGCCTTTGGCTTTTTCTTCCAATAATTTTCCCAACAATATGAAAGCGATAATTACGGCTGCGGCTTCAAAATAAACGTGAGCGTGTAAACCTCTTTGATGCCAAAAATCTGCAAACAACATATTGAACACACTAAACACATAGGCAATACCTGTACTTAATGCTACTAATGTATCCATGTTGGCTTTGCGGTGTTTGGCTTGTTTCCACGCATTTACGAAAAAATCTCTTCCCAACCACAATACAACTGGTGTTGAAAATGCCCACATAATTTCATTCCCGTAAGGCATATCCATAAAGAACATCCCTATTATAACGACAGGCAAAGAAAGAATGACAGCCCAAATGGTTTTATTTTTGAGTTCTTTAAATTTCTTTTTGTGAATGGTTTCAAGGGACTCCTGTTGTTTGGATTCGTCTTCAATTAATAAATTATATCCTACACCTTGAACTGCTTTTCGTAGTTTTTCGGAATTGGTTACGTTCGAAAGAAATTCAACGATAAGATTACCCGTAGCATAATTGACAGATGCACTCACCACTCCCTCTTGATGTGTTACGATACTTTCTGCACTACTCGCACAAGAAGCACAGGTCATTCCCAATACAGGGAAAGTCTGCGTAACTGTATTTTGATTTGTTGTTGCCATATCTCAATTGTTTTTAATTAAAATACAAAGTTGACAACAATGGGTAGTTTATTTATTGTGGAATTTTGGAAATGATTTGTAAGATTTACTTATACCTCATCCAAAGGTTTTCTTCTATATTCACGGATTTTTTTAAAATGACTGGGGGAAAGTCCTGTTACTTTCTTAAACTGATTACTCAAATAAGCAACACTTGAATAATTTAAACGGAATGTGATTTCGCTCAAAGACAATTCATCATAAACTAATAGCTCCTTTACCTTTTCTATCTTTTGAGCAATAAAATATTTTTCAATGGTAGTGCCTTCTACTTCAGAGAATAGGTTGGATAAGTAGTTGTAATCATGATGTAGTTTACTGCTTAACACATCTGAAAGATTGGTTTTCGTTTCATTATCTTGATGATGTACCAAGTCAATGATTATTGTTTTAATCTGCTCAATCAGACGACTTTTTTTGTCATCAATCATTTCAAAACCTAATGACACCAACGTTTTACTAAATTTTTCTTTTTCTTGTGTTGTGGGATTTTTATCAAGCACAATCTCTCCAAGCTTGATGTCTTTTGCCTTCAGGTTTAATTTTTCCAATTCATTTCTCACCACCATAATACAACGGTTGCAAACCATATTTTTTATATAGAGTGTTGTCATATTTTTTTCGAATACTTCAATTTTTTCACGAATATTTTTTTAGCTTGCAGATAACGCCCCGCAGCCATGAGTAGTAGGCCTTCCGTGGCACACTCTTCAGTTCTCGGGTTTGGGTTGTTAAAGATCATCAGTTTCAAATCTAAACAACTTGGCCCATTACTCATTTGGGTGTTGTTATGTGCTTTTATTTTTTCTATCTACTAATACAATTTCTTTCGACATTCGTTTATTGTAACCAACTACTTTGTACATTGTTTTAGCCACTCTGACTCGTAAATATAGAATGAATATGGGCCCTCTAAACGATCTTCGATTTCACTTCGTATTACCTAATTTTGGGCTTGTATCCAAATTATTTGTTCATGCGTATATTATTCCTTCTTTTTCAAATTTCAATTTCTATATCCCTTGTTGCACAAGATTTTCAACTTAAACAGAAGTTTGTTCCAAACGATTGGAATCATAGAGATGAATTTGGTGGAGCCGTAGCTATTGATAAAGAATATGCGGTCGTAGGAGCTAAGTACCATGATTTTGGAGCTAATGGAGGCGACGAATTTGCGAATACTGGTGCCGCCTTTGTTTTCAGGAAACAAAAAGATGGAACTTGGTCTGAAATTCAAAAACTATATGGCGATTTTAGGTCAAGTAGGAACAGCAACACTTGGTTTGGATATTCAGTAGATATAAGCGGGGATTATATAATTATAGGAGCCGTGTATGATAATACCGACTTAACAGGGCAAAACAGTCTTTATCAGTCTGGGGCTGCATTTATTTATGAACGTACTTCTGATACAACCTTTGGTTTAAAGTCCAAAATTATTGCGAGTGATAGAAAAAGAGATGGTCAATTTGGTTATTCGGTGAGCATATATAGTTCCGGTGTTGCTATGGTTGGTGGTCCAAAGAATGCAACTAATTCAACCCGAAATGGTGCCATTTTTTTCTACAAAAGAAGTGCTCCGGGTAGTTGGGTATTTGACAAAAAAATGGATTCTAGACACGGCTATTCTGCTGATATGACAAATAGTTATGCTGTATCTGGCCATATAGGTGGAACCCAGATTTACACTTTCAAAAAAGATGGCTCAAAGAATTGGGTCGATGCCCAGACTATTCTTCCACCAAATTCTTCAGCTAGTGATTTAGTTGGGTCTTCGGTTGCGTTGACAAACCAGTGGTTATTTATCGGAGCTCCTGAAGAGGACGAAGACGAAAATAACATGAATACCATTTTGAACTCGGGAGCCGTATACGTCTACAAAATTGATCAAAGTGGGATGTTTCAATTCAGCCAGAAAATTGTTTCTCCGAATCGATCAGACTCACGTGGTTTTGGAATTTCTGTAGAAATTGATGGCAATACGGCAGTTGTGGGTTTGCCATTTGATGAAACCAATGAAAACTTTGTTGATACTATTATTAATGGAGGCTCGATTATGATATATGAATTGGATTCAACAGATGGAAAATGGAAGTTTAAAAGTAAGCATGTAATGCCTGATCGTATGATTAGTGATATGTTCGGTTATGATGTTGCTGTATCCGGAAATTTTGTTATGTCGGGTTCTATTGGTTCTAAATGGTCAGGAATCGGAAAAGGTCGGGCTAAAATTGATGCAGGTAGTGTGTATTTATATCAAAATTGCAGCAACCTTCAGAAAAGCGCCACAATAACTCAGAATGGTACTGAACTGGTTGGTGCTGAAGGGTTTGATGCTTATCTTTGGTGGAATTGTAACCTGGAAGAGATAATTGCAGGTGAAGAAGGTAGAGTATATGAGCCATCTAAAGGAGATACGTACGCACTCATTGCTTTTAAGGAAGGTTGTGCTGATACAAGTCATTGCGAACAATTCACTCCTCTCAATTTAGAGGAAAGTGGATTATCAAAAAAGGTATTGATTTATCCAAATCCATCTAAGGGAGCGTTCTCAATTGAGTTTGAAGGTGAATTGGCAACACAGCTCACAATTACTGACATTTCAGGTAAAATAGTGCTTGATGAGCCTGTTGTTAGTGCAAAAAATAGGATTCATTTAAAGGCAAATTCTGGAGTTTACTTTGCAACCTTTACGTTTGAAAAAGGCACAGAACAAAAGACTAAGTTGATTCTTCTGAATCGTTAAAGCCTGAATTCATATTTAATATATCGACACAGCCAATATTTACACCATTCACCCATTAGCCTCATGATACAGGTAATTTTCCAGTTCACTTTTTATAGAGAACAATAGGTTTTTCGTTTTTGATTAAAGTTAAATAATGCTTAGTGCGGTTCAATTGTTCAGTCCAATGAGAAGTTAAACCATGATTACCTTGTTCAAAGGTTTCTAGCAATACAGAGTGATTTGTTGATTCAAGGTTTTTCTTAAATTCCAAAGCCTCTTCATAAAATGATTTTTTATCATCAGTTCCGTGAAATATAACAATTGGTGTTGTTTGTGAAATATTCTTAGTCCACAAAGCGGGAGACCGATTGGTTAATTCTGATTCACGATTGGCCCAATAATTATCAACAAACCTTGGAAGTATAACGTTTTCCATTTCAGGTCTTCTTTCAACATTAGTAAATAAGTTGTATGGGCTATACATAAGTATCGCTAGCTTAATTCTGTTTGTTTTTGCCAAAGCTTGACATGTATTAATTCCACCTCGACTTACACCAATCATTACAATTTTGGAAGTATCGGCATTAGGTAATTCATTAATCAGCTTGAACAAGCTTAATACATCCCTAGTATCGTTTCCCCCAACTTCGTCTTTTCCTTCGCAACCAACGCACCACCTCTATATTGACTGGCAACAACCATAAATCCTTGAGATGCATACTCAATAAGTTTGGCTGTAAATGCATTCGTCATTGAACCAATTTCTCCATGACCTCCTCTGTTAAAAATAATGCACGGATAAGTTCCCTTCTGCTTAGGCTGAATTAACTAGCCATGAACTGGAATAGAATTGCTTTGATAAATTATTTTTTTCACATTTTAAGGCATTCAAGTTTTCCTTCAGACTAGGCTAATAATCGATTCTTGAATCAATGTCTTTATTTAATAACTGATAAGCTGTTCTAGTAATTAATATTGAGTTTTGCGCTAATAATCCGAATGGCAAGACGAAAATGAAAATGAAAATCTTCTGGGTCAACATAATAATTGCACATAACGCCCCGCAGCCAAGGCAAGTAGGGCAAAGGAAGTATGTTGTGCGGCAGGGCCGAAGGCTCTTGTCACTCTGATAGAGCGGGCGGGCAAAAACATACTGACTAATGTACTCACTTGGAAGCTAGGTTTAAAGGTTATTAAATCTCTTTCGTTTCAAATATATCACAAGCCGCCCTAATTGTCCTTTTGGCTGCTGTTAGGCAATTGTTTTACCATTCCATTTACTTCGAACTCTAATTTGGGTTTTGTTGGTTCTCCTTTCTCCCAAATTGTCAGTTCCTTCATTAAAAAATTATCTTCAATACATTGAGATTTCACATCAGAGATATGGTAGTATAGAATTTCTGAACCATGTTTGACCCCTTTCTCCATTTCAGTTTTTGACGAATCTTGATTTAAAAGAGAATGATTAAATCTTCTTGGTAAGCCTTTATAAAATTTAATACTTGATTCTTTTATTACAGACAAGTCTTTTACAATTAAGGTATCGATTCGGTAGTCATTCTCACGCATTTTTCCATATTGGATTGCCGAGTCCAGAATACTGTACCAAACACTGTCCTTAGAGGTGCGTGCAATGTAGGTAAATGGAGGTAGGTTGATTGCTTTTATCGAATCTTTATGAGTGCATTCTAAAAATTCCATATGGAGAGTAAAATATTTAATGTCCAGTATTTTGGAATACTGACAATCCATAACGATTAGTAAATCTGACTTGTCTTCGAATTCACATTTAATAATCGAGCTGTTATACTTTGGATAGTAGGTTGAGCAGTTGTCCTGCGCCATAAGTTGAACACTGGCAAGAAAGAATATCGTTAGTAGTAGATTTTTCATAAATATTGCCTAACGCCCCGCAGCTATGGCAAGTAGGCAGGAAGCAAGTTGAGCGTTGCGCCGAAGGCTCACACCACCCTGATTGAGCGCGTGGGCAAAAACTTGCTGATCGAGGCACATACTTAGAGGCTTGGGTTTAAGTTTCATAAATTTCTATCCTTTCAAATTTACACCAAAACGCCTATTTGCCATGTAGGTGCTGTTATGGGCAGTTGGTTTCTATCCAATTATATAATAGGTCAAATTCTTTTCTATTTATTTGGGCTTTTGGGTGACCACTTCCGTTAGACACTTTCTTCCAATATGATTCATTGTCAAGTTTCTCAGAGCTACATTGCAATGGAGGACCAATGAATTGCTTGTCAGTTTTATGGCAAGAAGCGCAATTTGCACGGAACAGACTTTGACCTTTGTCGTTCATTGCAAGTTTTGATTCATTTAGCTTGAACACTTGATATTTGGTTTCGTTATAAATCTCGGGAGACTTGTTTTTAAGCCCGTTCTTAAAATCATACGAATAGACTAATTCATCATCAATAAAGTAAAGCTCTGAATAATCGCAATTGTCCGACCCTCTTTCACAAGGTGTCTCATATACCCGTAACATTAAGAATCCACCAGCCTCGTTAAAGTACTTTGTTGTATCAACTAGGAAGTTGTTTTGCCACATTTCAGTTCTTTGAATGGTTCCATTTGTTCGGTAACAAGTGAATTTTCCATTTAGCTTTCCTTGTGAGTAAAACTCTTTGAATATCATTATTCCGTTTTCATTAAAAGTTTTACCGTATCCGTTTCGCTGATTGGAGACAATTTGGTATTCATTATTTAGTGTCCCATTTTTGAAATAAATACGTTCAAGAATAGTGTCATACTCAGGGAACTTAATTCTCTCTCTCATTACGGAACCATCATCGTAAGTATTTAAAACTGATTTTTTCTGCGCCATTGTGAAAAGGCCAAAAAGTAAAAATGATAGTAGGAATATCGGTCTCATGCTATTGCCCATAACGCCCCGCAGCCATGAGAAGTAGGCGAAAAGCAGTAAGTGGCGCGTAGGCCAAATATTCATTCCTATTGCGTTTTTTTTTGTCGCGCGTAGGAACCAACACACTTACTGCCCGTGGCAGACTCTTGGGAACTCGGGTATGGGTTATTAAATTTCATTCGTTTCAAACTTGCAACAGAACCGCCTATTTCTCATTTGGCCACTGTTAGCAAACGTTTTATTACTTGGTTGTACATAATTGCTTCAAAAAACAGGACAATAAGAATGAACTCCAAATAGGAATTAGCTCCACTTTTTTGAATCATTACGAAGTGAACAATTCCAATGGTCAACCAAATCAATGAAGGCAATTCGAAGGCAATGAAGGTCTTCTTGTTTTTTAACGAAACAAAATTTAGAGAGTTGATTATCATATTCAAAATTCCGAACTCCAAAGCACCTATGAATGATAACGCCATTCCAGATTTCCCTAATTCTGTCCAGGCATTTGAATAGGGCAAGGATCTCAAACTCTCAGATACCACAAAAGCAAGAAGGGTTATCAGCCCAGTTTGAATAAAATAATATGTCTTGATTTTGGGCTTCATTAATGTTTGCTAACGGTTTGCATATGGCTTGTGGCGGTTTCGAAGGACTTTCTTGTCCACCGAAACTGAAGCTGGCTACGGAGCGAAAACTTTGCTGGTAGCTGTTCACCCGTCATAAGCTATATGCCTTGTTGTAAGGCGTTTTCTTCTTTTAAAAGTCAGCGTCTGTAATAACTAAAACGTATTCGTGACTAGCTACTGTTCTCTGGTCATCTACGTCCGAAGTCCAATTAGATAACAACTTGTAATTTTTTGTCAAAGTGTCGCCTGAGGCATTTGTGATTACTAAGTCATTCCCGAACATAGTAGTTGGGTCAAAATAGTCGGTTTCCTTTCCCCGTTTACTCCAAGCGGCTACATCCTTTTTCTCGTTTTGGTTTATTGTTTGGTCTATATCGGTAGAATTAATAATGTCTGAACCGTCAACTGTAATTACACTTGAAGATTGGTTGTCGATATAGTAATCGAGGTATGTTTCCTTTTCACAAGAACTGAAGAAAATAACTGCTAAAAATAGAATTGGTAATCGTTTCATAATATTTATTTTTTTTGTAACGCTATCCTACGCGTTTTATTGTTTAGGTAATTTGTTATATAGCGATTTCTATTTTCTCTTTAAAATCGTTAGGTTCGTCAATATGTAATCCAAGTAGGTTGAATCTCTTTTTCATTCCATAAAGACCAACTAATTGGTTCTCTTTTTTCAAATGAATTATGATATTATGACTTTCAAGTTCTCCAAGTGGCGAAAGTGTTTTGGTCAATTCATTCTTCTCTAGTAATTTTCTTGATAGTTCTACTTTGTCAATATCTGAAAAGGGAATTTCAACTTCATTTAAAATACCATATTTTAAAGTCAAACTGTCTTTGTTAATTGAAATAGGTCTTTTGGAAAGTGATTTTGCAAATCCGAACACTTGAATAGCAGTGTAAAAACTTAATGCCGTTAAAATCCAAGCAGCAACTATACTCCAACGAGCAAGTAAGAAATGAAATGCAACTGTTTCAATTCCAATTATCATAATGAATCCGCCAAATAGTGCTGGTGTTCCACTATTTTTATGATAAGTAAATTCATTTTCATTAATTTCTCTTGTTTTCCAATTTATAAAGCCATAGTAGAAAACAGCAACCTCTGTTGCAAATGGTAATACAAGTTTTTTTGGAAGAATTTCGCTGCAAACCTTTTTTAAGGCATCATAAAAGTCTGGTGTTGCACTTTTTAGTTCTTTGTAGGTTTTAACAGCTCTACGGACTTTAATTATAACGAAAGTTAATATTGAGATTTCAATTACTGGTAAAGCCCAAGTTTTGAAGATTGATAAATATGTTTGACTTTCTTGCGGTAAAAAATATGAACCGACTAAAAGTCCAATTATCATAACAGGAATAACCGTGGTATTAGGTATTTCGGATTTTCGAATTAGCAGAAAGTAAACAAGTGGAACCATCAAAAGCAGGTCAGCCGTTATTGCAAAGTTCAAAGTATCATTCCCATTTAGAAATGAAGATTTCATTAGTAAAATTAGAGTCCCTAAAAGTACAAGTGGAATTCCAAAATTGATAAGGTTTCTGTTTAATCGTATTGTTGTATTCATTTCGTTTTTAAGTGTTCACAATTTGCGTTGGTGACAGTTTTAACCCTTTTAAAATTAGCCAAATTGCCAATACTACTTCTTGTAGGACAAGTGGAATCGTCATTATTCCATATTCTGTTGAGACAACCTTAATGAATTCAAATAGCAAAAAGAAACTTGCTATCATTATTAATGTGTTTCCGATTATTCCCCATATTGACAACCATACTGGAATAAGTTTTCCTTTGAACAAAATATAGTACAATAATAAATTTCCTAATCCTGTTGCTAATATGACCCCTAAATGATTTATTAAATCTCGAAAGAGTTTTAATATTTCCCCTATTGTTTCATAAAATATTAGGTCAGTATTAGTCTGAGCTAAAAATTTCTGACTTAAAAGAATAAAGATAGGCAGTAATATAATTCCAAGTAACTGAAATACTCCTGCCATAATTCTGAATCCTACAAAACCAATAGATAATGCTTTGTGGTATTTCTTCATAACAGGATAAAGAACTAGTGAAAATCCAATATAGATTGGAACTAATAAGAACTGGAATATCCCGCCAAATAAAACTCGATTTTTATTTGGATAAACTTCATTAAGAAAATTATCACTTTCTACAGAAGAAACTATGCTTAATATCCCTGAAATAATTCCAAGGATAATTAACGTACCTGCGATTTTAGAAATCTTATTATTTGAGTTCATTATATTTTATGTTCGACTCGTTTTTTAATGCCTTACAACTTGTATATATCGGAACAAAATGTTCCGATAACCACCTAAATATGATGGTTAACCAGGTATTTTGAAGATTTTGGGTAATTCTATCTTTCATGCCTTTTAAAAAGTCGAATGGAGAAGGTGATGTCTCTAATTTGTGACTACTAACATAGGTATAAATCTCGGTTGTCTTACAACCTAAATACCCTGGTAATTCCCGAGTATACCTTTTTTCTTACGAAAGGTCAACCAACCCCTTCAAATAAACCCTGGCCTCGGGCCCTAGATTAAAAAGTAAATCCAGGATACTTAAATTGGAAATAAAAGGATTTCCCTTGTCCATAAAAACCTGGTTGTATACAGGAAAAGAAGAGGGGGGAGCAAAGTCGTTCTTTTTGCCCGGGCGCATATCCGTAAAAGGGTATTCCTTTTGGAATTTCGAAGTCATTGAAAAGCCAATATCGAGTTCCAGTATCTTGTTTATCCAATGCAAGCCCTGTAGGTTAAATTCCAGCAAAGAAGTTTCCTGGCTGTTTATTATTGGGTTCAACTCGTCGATATAGAATTCAAAGTAGGGAGAGACTGAATACGCACTTTCCAGGGCTTTGGTGTGTACTTTTCGCCAGGGATCATAATCCACTAGGGTTACCTGGTCCGCAATGGTTTTAGACCCGGTATAATCTACAGGAATACTAAGCACCTGCTCGCCATGTATTGAATAAATTCTATACCGGCTCCGGTAACTCTGTTTTATAAAGTACTCGTGCTTATCGAGCAATACGTGTTTGGCCTTAAGCGCATGCGCCCAGTACGAAATAGGAGGGAAGGAGCCAATGGGAAGAACCAGTTGAGGATTCATTTCCTGTTACTCAATCCAACTAAAGATTCTGTTCCATCGAATTTTACCTTCGGTATAACCCAATTCAGGATCGGCAGAAAACCAAATGAAGGAAGCCTTGCCCACAACATGATCTTCGGGTACAAATCCCCAAAAACGACTGTCGAGTGAATTGTGCCGGTTATCTCCCATCATAAAATAGTAGTTCATTTTAAAGGTGTATGACGTAGCTTCCTCGCCATTAATAAAGATTTTATCGTCAACTACCTTTAATTCATTGCCTTCATACGCTCGAATTACACGCTCATACTTGGGTAATTCAGTAATGCTAAGCTCCACAGTCATTCCTTTTTCAGGAACCAACAAAGGGCCAAAATTATCGCGCGTCCAACGGAAGTATTTGCTGTTCGGGAAATTGTGATGTGTTGTATCCGGCCGTCCTCCTTCCTGAAAATTAGGTTTAAGGTCAGTAACCGTTTTAAAACCTTTCATTTGATCTTTTATGGCTGAAGTAAGCGGTATCACATACGCATTTTCCTGTCCTACCTTACGCAATTCACTCCGACTAATGCCATATTCTTCCTTCATTTTTTTATGGCTCAGACTCCCATTGGTAGACACATAGTAGTTGTACTGCATTTCAGGTGGCACGAAGGCGTTTTCGTCGTCAATTTTCAATATACCATCTTCAATGGTAATAACGTCACCCGGTACTGCAATACATCGTTTTACATAGTTTTCCCTCTTATCTACTGGTCTTATAACAACATTCATGTTGTCCCATACATGGTCTCTTCCCACCGCATCGTAGTACCCGTCAGGTCTTACTTTCTTGCCCGATTGAGCATCCCTCATTTTGTACTCCAGGGCAATCTCCCGAACAATTTCTGCATAGCTTCGGTTTTGATGCTCCAGAATAACGGTATCACCGGCAGGGAAATTAAAAACTACGACGTCATTGCGTTCCACATTACCAAAGCCAGGCAAACGGAGCATGGGTAAAGAAACCCATTCGGTATAAGACTTTACATTGAAGAAGGGTATGGTGTGGTGAACAAATGGAATGGCAAGGGGAGTCTGTGGGGTCTTTGGGCCATAAGCCATTTTACTAACAAAAAGGTAATCACCAACCAGCAGCGATTTTTCCATAGAGGGGGTTGGAATGGTATAGGCCTCAAAAATGTAGGTACGGATAATGCTGGCAGCCACCACGGCAAATATGATGGCATCGCGCCACTCAACCACCATTCCTGCTTTTTTCTTTTGGTCATCATACCCAACAAACTTTAGCTCCTTTTGAGAACCCAGCATGGGCAGGTAAATAAAAGGCAGGAAAAAAGACATGTAGGTATCGTAACCGCTTCGCTTGTTGAATCCATAGGCCAGGTTATAACTCATTACCATAAGCATAATGAGGTTTACCCCAGGAAACAACAACAGAATGAGCCACCACCAGGGTTTTTCAATAATTTTAAGCCAAACCCAAAGACTATATCCGGGAATAAGGGCTTCCCAACCTTTACGTCCGGCATGTTCGAACATTTTGTATAATCCTAAGATCCAGAGAATACCAATTGCTGCTTGAATGATTAATGACATGGAATTAAAATTTTAATAAGTCGTTCATGGAATACAGGCCGGTTTTGTTATTCAGGAATTCTGCCGCCAATACCGACCCCAATGCAAATCCTTTTCGGCTATGTGCCTCATGTTTAAGAGAAATGCTATCGATTTCACTTCTGTAAAAAACCTCGTGGGTACCCGGTACATCGGGCTCTCTTTTGGCAATTATTTTTAGCTCCTCGGGTTGGTTTTCCTCGTCGAGCTTCCAATTCTTTTTTCTATCGATTTTTGCAATAATCTTTTCAGCTGTTGTAATGGCTGTGCCGCTAGGTGCATCCAGCTTTTGGGTGTGGTGAATTTCCTCCATATCCACATTATACGCCGGGTAGGCGTCCATTATTTTAGCAAGGTATTGATTCACCTTCCAAAATATGTTAACCCCCATACTGAAATTGGTTGCATAAAATAAGGCGCTGTTGTTTTGCTCAATGTGTGCCGAAACGGAATCGAATTCGTCGTACCATCCAGTGGTACCAACGACAACCGGAACCTTACTTTCGCTACACACCTTAATGTTTTGTACAGCGCTTTCCGGTTTTGTAAATTCTATAGCGACGTCAGTATCTGCTAGTGCAGCTGTATCAAAACCGGCATTGGAAGAGGAGAGGCGAGCACTAATGCTATGTCCTCTTTCAAGGGCAATCTTCTCGATTTCCTTTCCCATTTTACCGTATCCGATAATTGCTATCCTCATTTAAATCGTAAATTAAGTTTAAAACCAACGGTTGGGGCTATTCCCTGTGCCATTTGGTAGGGATTGCCCATAATGCTGGGCCGAACCGACATCGATAAATCGTCGCTTACATCAAATGTTTTAAAATGTGCATCTACCGAAGCATCCACTATTTGAAGTATGTAGACCAATGCAACTCCCACAATGGCTAATTCATAGTTTTTCTGAAAGCGTTGGCTTTCCGTTCTCAAGCCCTCTTTGGAGATGGTAGGGAAGTGGTCGGTACCGCTAGAATCCATATTTTCCTGGTTTACCCTTGTTTCCAGCGATTCGCGATACAACTGGTATTGCCCGTAGTTGTAGGATACCAGGTAGGCCATTCCAAATCCAACCGCATAAATAACAGGTACTTTCCAATATTTTTTATTGTATACCTGGCCACCTCCGGGAATAATAGCTGAAAATAAAGCCGCTTTTTTGGGAGAGTGTTTTTTCATTACCGAACTGTCGGCCACAGTTCCTGCCACAACCTGATCAGCCACAACGTCTTCTTCGGTTACCACGCGAGCCGAATCGGTCTGACTATAAACGGCTCCGGTAAGGGCCAGAATCGCCACGACAACGAAAAACTTCTTATGCAACAAAAGTGCGTTGAACATTGCTGCGAAAGTAATGATTAAGCCCGGTAGCCCACTACTAACCGGTTCTAATCTTGTTTTAATTTCTTAATGAGATCGGCTAAATCTTTACCGTCTTTAAAATGGAAAACCAATTTGCCTTTTCCGTCCGAAGATTTATTGATGGTAACCCGGTTTCCATAAACCATTCCCAGGTCCTTAGCCATGCCCTTTTCCTCATGTGAAACACTTGTTCCGGTAGGTTTAGAAGCCTTTGAACCGCTTTCTTCTTCAGTATTAAACTTAACGAGATCCTCTACCTTACGAACCGAGAGTTTTTCGTTAACGATCTTTTCGAAAATCAACTTTTGAAGCTCGGGGTCACTTACGGCCAGTAAAGCGCGGGCATGTCCCATTGAAATCTTTTTCTCCCTAATTCCCAATTGAATGATATCGGGCAAATTGAGCAACCTCAGGTAATTGGTAACGGTACTTCGTTTTTTACCCACCCGATCCGCCATGTTTTCCTGGCTCAGGTTGCATTCGCTGATCAATCGCTCGTAGCTCTGCGCAATTTCAATGGCATCGAGGTTTTCGCGTTGTATGTTTTCAATCAGCGCCATTTCCAGCATGGACTGATCGTTGGCAATTCTAATGTAAGCCGGTACTTCGGTTAAACCAGCCAGTTTAGAAGCCCGCCATCTTCGTTCCCCGGAAATAAGCTGAAACTGATCCTTGCCCATTTTACGTACGGTAATGGGTTGAATTAAGCCATGAACCTTTATGGATTCTGCCAATTCTTCAAGCGCTTCCTGTGTAAACATAGATCGCGGTTGAAATGGATTTTCAACAACGTCTTTTATAGGAATCGTAGAAATGGATCCTGCAACACGGTTTACTGAAATGGAAGGATTTTGCTTGCTTGTGATGTCAGTATCCGCGCTTTCCAACAAAGCACTTAAGCCCCTACCGAGAGCTCTCTTTTTATTCGCCATTTTCTACGTGGATGATCTTTTCTTCGTTCGACAAACGGGTGAGGTTGTTCTTTTGTAAAACTTCGCGTGCCAAATTCAAATAATTTACCGCGCCTTTACATGTTGCGTCAAACATTATGGCTGATTCTCCATGACTCGGAGCTTCGCCCAATTTTGTGTTTCTAAAAATAATGGTATCAAAAACCAACTGCTGGAAGTGCATTTTTACTTCTTCAACCACTTGGTTCGCCAACCTTAGACGTTGGTCGTACATGGTAAGTAACATGCCTTCTATTTCAAGGTCTTTATTCAATAAGTTTTGTACAATCTTGATGGTGTTCAACAATTTCCCTAGTCCTTCCAATGCAAAATATTCGCACTGAACAGGAATAATTACGGAATCAGCCGCAGTAAGTGCATTTACAGTTACCAATCCCAATGACGGACTACAATCGATTAAAATGAAATCGTAAACCTCTACGAGAGGACGAACAGCCATGCGCATCATTTTCTCGCGGTTTGGCAAATTGATCATTTCAATTTCAGCACCCACCAGGTCTATGTGTCCGGGAAGGATATCCACATTGGGGCTTTCCGTGTTCAGAATAACATCAGCTGGGTTTACATTGTTGATAATGCACTCATAAATGCTGGTTTTAATGTTGTTTGGGTCAAATCCAAAACCAGAGGTAGCATTGGCCTGTGGGTCACCATCGATTACCAGTACCTTTTTTTCTAAAGCACCTAAGCTGGCAGCCAGATTAATTGACGTGGTCGTTTTTCCAACTCCACCTTTTTGATTCGCTATTGCAATTATTTTTCCCATTCCGGATTATAGTTTTAGCACGATTAACTTGCTAATAAATTGAAAAACAAAAGGTTAATCTTATTTTTCTAATCAATAAATAACTTGTGATTTACAAAGACTAAAAGTACTTTTTTTGCATTGGAGCTTTAGTGGGCGCCAGTGCTTTTATAAACAAGGTATAAACACAGAACTGTTAATAGGTATGATCTCGGTGATATGCGGAACAAATAGGAAGGGCAGCAACAGCTTGAAATTTTGTAATTCTATTTCAACTATTTTGAATCAATTGGATCAGGATAGCCGAAAACTTGACCTGCGGGATTTGCCCAATGACTTTGTTTTTAATAATGAAGTATACGGTGCATCGAATGGAACGTTGGACCAACTTCAAAACGATCATGTAGCGGATGCAGATCGATTTATTTTCGTAATACCTGAATACAATGGAAGTTTCCCTGGGGTGGTAAAAGCATTTTTAGATAGTTTTTCTCCAAGTAAAATCCATTACAAAAAGGCCTTAATTATTGGTATTTCTTCTGGAAGATCGGGTAATGTAAGAGGACTTGAGCATTTTACCGGCGTATTGAACTACTTAAGAGTAACGGTTTACCCGTTTAAACCTGCAATTGCGAACTGTCACCACCTGATTGATGAGGATCAGAATGTGGTAAGGGACGAAAAAACGTTGGAACTACTTCAATCGACCATTGAAGAGTTTTTGAAGTTTTAGTCTTTCTGTTCCACCAGATTAAAGGTTTTGCCGGTTTCCAGGCCTTCCAGTACAAAACTTCGGTTTTTACCTCCGTATTTTAAATGAACTACATTGACCTGGTCGAGGTAGAGTTTCATCATCATTTCGTTTTTTACTTCAATGGACTTCACTTTCCTAGGGAGCGGAATTTCATAATAAATAAACACTTCATCCTTATCAATCTCCCAACCGATCCAGGTGAAGGAAATTGCTTTGTTATTTACCTTGTAACCAACGGCCTGCTGCACGTATTTCTGGATAAGTTTATGACTGGCTTCGCTTCCCTGAATTTCATTTAGAAACACTTTTTCGCCGGAGAAAGTTTTAAGTGATTTCTCCAGGTCGTCCACAAAAGTTTTTAAAGTGATTTGAAGCGTTTTGTTTTCGGAGTTGTGGTCCATTTGCATAATGGAAACATGCAGGGGGTGGGGAACGGAGGGACTAGAAAAATTACAATGAATAATAAGAAGACCTAACTGGAGCCACTTCATAACGTATAATTAATCGGATTGCGCTAAAGTCCTAAAATCTTAGCCGTTCCGTATGCCTGATCGTAGAAAGACCCTCCATATGTGGGTGCATACCACAACAGTCCCTTGTCATGAAGTACCTCTGAAGGATTAACAAATCCGCCAAGGTCTTCCATGGTTGTTAATTTATCCCTGGTCACAACACCGCTATTATTCATTCGGGCAAATACCAACACCTTAGCTGTTTTGGAATGCCTGGAAAACGTTTTGGTAATCAGTTTTGTATTGTCTCCTGAATAATTATTTATGTGATCCCAGTAGAGTAGGTAGTAGCTCCCCTCCAAATACTGATAATAGGTAGGTGCAACGCCACTCTCTTTCAAGATAGAAGAGGCATTTTCCAATTTCATGTCTTCATTTAAAGTAAACCGAATAACGTATCCGTAATAGGGATGATAGGTACGCACACCATTACTTGATGAGGAACTGGTAGTATATTGTTGTTCACTCAAGAGAATCATTTTATCATTCTTAACAATCAGCTCCAAGCAGGTTAACTCATTTAAATTCAATTTTTTGATTTGCCTCATTTCATTTTTGTCCATTTCAAACCAACCGGGAAAGTAGCTCTTATAAAAGTTGTCATCAAACTCAAAATATTCTGGTTTCGACCAACTATCCTCGCCATATTCTATCTTATAAACCCCATCCTTTTTCCGTTTATTATGTGATTTGTAAAAACCAACTATATATACACCCTTATCTGCCGAGAATCCGACTATAGATCTTTTTACCTCTTCCTCTTCGTGCAGTTTAATGGTTTTACTAAAATAATTGTCCGAAATCCATAGATGAACAATTTCGGCAGGCTTTCCCTTTTTGTATTTCTCATATATGTATATCGTTAAATCATTGCCTTCTCCGACTGCTACCGATCTATACGTGGAATATTTAATGTCTTCCTGATTCAATTGCCCCTTGTTTACCACCTTTAGATTTTCGCTAAGCAATACGAATTTGAATTCTTTTCCCGTTTCTGTTTTATTCAATGCCCCGATAAACAATCTAAACTTATTTGAAGGTGTTTTTAGTTCTTCGATTTCCAGAGGTGAAGCACCTTTGGGCAATAAAAACTCCACCAATTTTACGGGCTGGACGGAAATTTGAAACGATTCACCATCAATTCGTGTGCAGTAAATGGTGCGCTTCTTACCACGACCACGTTTATATTCGGTAAGTACAGCAACATCTCCTTCAACCTCGAACAGTCCAATTATTGTGACGGCATCATTACCTTCTTTGTGGCAACAGTTCAGGGCTACTTCCCTCAAAACTTTTAGATTTTTGTCAAACTCCTGAAAAGTGAGTGTGTTTTTTGAATTTAGAACCATGATTAACTTACCTGCTTTGGTTCTATAAACGAGTTCTGGCTGCCCTTTATCCTTGGTTAAACCCTCCGTGTACTTTATACTGGCAATATCTGCTTTATCCTGAGCTAAAGCAACGGAAAAGAAAAGTATGCTAATGATAAGCGTTGCAAAAAGTTGAAGACTTATTTTCATTTTTAAAGTTTTTGCTAAATCCGTTTCTCCGAGGTTACGCGCCCAAAGTAATGAATTATTTGATATCGGAAGTGAAGGTTTCGGAACCCGCAATTAAGGTAGAAAAGGCGAAATTAAAATGCAATTGGCCGGAACGAATAGAACCATCCATCAAGTTTTTTAATCACAGCTTTAATGATCGTGTTATTTTCGTCACCGAATTCACCTTACATCTATGAGATATAAATTAAATATTCTGGCAGCACTGGTTTTTATAGCGGGATCGTTAAGTGCGCAGGAAAATACAAATACCAATAAATTCCGGCAGTTGTATCAGGAACTACCAACACCCAATGCCTATAGAACTGCATCAGGTGCGCCTGGGCCGTGGTATTATCAACAGCAAGCCGACTATAAAATGAATATTGAGTTGGATGACGCCAAGCAAATTATCCGCGGTCAGGAAACCATAACCTACACCAATAACTCAAAAGATCAATTGACCTACTTGTGGTTGCAATTGGATCAAAACGTAAGAGCAAAAGACAGTGAAACGAAACTGGTGAGTACCCAAACATTGGGCAAGAAATCCTCATTTCGAGGCATGGATAGGATGATGTCTGATTTTGACGGTGGTTTTAAAGTGGAGGAAGTAAAAGATGCTTCCGGCAAAGATTTGACCTATACCATCAACAAAACCATGATGCGCATTGACCTTCCAAAAACCCTTAGTCCGGGAGGCAAAATTTCTTTCAAGATCAAATGGTGGTACAATGTCAATAACCGAATGGAAATAGGGGGCAGAAGTGGTTATGAATACTTTGAAGAAGATGACAATTACCTCTATACCATTGCCCAATTCTTTCCCCGAATGTGTGTATATAATGAGGTTGAGGGTTGGCAAAACAAGCAGTTTTTAGGTCGTGGGGAGTTTACACTTCCATTTGGAAATTATGAGGTAAGCTTGACTGTTCCTGAAGATCATATGGTTGCTGCAACCGGAGAATTACAGAATGCGTCTTCTGTATTAACAACTGAACAAAGAAGCAGACTAAGTAAGGCAAAGACTGCCGATAAACCGGTTATGATTGTTACTCCCGACGAGGCCCTGGATGCTGAAAAAGAAAAAAAGACAGGAACTAAAACATGGAACTTTAAAGCAACCAATGTTCGTGATTTTGGGTTCGCCAGTAGCCGTAAATTCATTTGGGATGCTATTGGTGTAAAGCTGGGCAGTAGAACCGTGATGTGTATGAGTATGTATCCTAAAGAAGGGAATCCCTTGTGGGAGCAGTACAGTACCGAGGTAGTTGCGCACACCATCAGAACTTACAGCAAGTACACGTTTGATTATCCATATCCTGTTGCGTGGAGCGTTCATGCCAACCACATAGGAATGGAATATCCCATGATTTGTTTTAACGGGGGCAGGCCTGAGAAAGACGGAACCTATAGTGAAGGAACTAAATATGGAATGATTGGAGTGATTACCCACGAGGTAGGCCATAACTTCTTTCCCATGATTGTAAATAGCGACGAGCGTCAATGGACTTGGATGGATGAGGGACTCAATACCTTCGTTCAATACCTCACTCAGAGCGAATGGAGTTCACATTATCCTCACCGCAGAGGACCTGCAGCTAAGATTGTTCCTTATATGAAAGGAGACAAGAGTCGAATTTCTCCAATTATGACCAACTCAGAAAGTATCTGGCAATTTGGGAACAATGCTTATGGTAAACCGGCAACGGCTTTAAACATTCTTAGAGAAACTGTAATGGGCCGGGAATTATTCGACTATGCATTTAAAGAATATTGTACGCGCTGGATGTTTAAACACCCAAGCCCTGCTGATTTTTTCAGAACTATGGAAGATGCCAGTGGAATGGATCTGGATTGGTTCTGGAGGGGATGGTTTTATACCACCGATCATGTTGATATTAGTTTGGAAGAGGTAAAATGGTACCAGATTAATACCATGAACCCATCTGTTGAGAAGAAATGGAGCAAAGAGCAGGACGAATCAAAACGCAAGTTTATTGGCCAAATAAGAAACGATTCTACGATTAACTTTATGATAGACCAGAAGCCCGAGTTGAAAGATTTTTATGATACCGATTTCAGGTATACGGTGAACGAAGTAGATGAGGCTGAATACAAGAAAAAAATGGAGCGACTGAGTGATAAGCAAAAAGCGCTTTTGAATTCGAACATGAATTTTTATCAGTTGCGATTTAAAAATTTAGGCGGATTGGTTATGCCAGTTATTCTTGAAATAACCTTTACGGATAATAGTAAGGAAGTGATTCGGATTCCTGCCGAAATATGGAGGCAGAACAACGAAGAAGTTTCAAAGGTCTTGTTTTTTGAAAAGGAAGTTAAAGGAATAGAAATTGATCCATTCCTCGAAACGGCCGATGTTGATACCGATAACAACTATTGGCCCAGGGTGATTCGTGCTACCCGTTTTGACGTATACAAATCGGGGAACTATAAAAGGCAAAACCCTATGCAACGCGCCGGAGAGGGGAAGAAGGAGTAGATGGTTGAATTGATTTTAGATATTTAATCCAATATCCAATATCTAAAACCTCCCCATTTCTATACATAACCAGATACTAAATTTACTTTTGCTGCATGAGCGATTCAAGCATACCTTGTCCACAATGTAATTCACCCTATGCCTACCCAATGGATAGTTTAATGGCCTGCCCGGAATGTGGCCACGAATGGAACCCCAATGAACCAGATACCAGTGAAGAAGATGTGGTAAAAGACGCAAACGGTAATGTTTTGCAGGATGGAGACTCAGTCGTTGTAATTAAAAACCTACCTGTAAAGGGGGCTCCTAAACCGGTAAAGGCAGGAACAAAGGTCAAGAACATCAGATTAACCGAAGGAGACCATAACATCAGTTGTAAAATTGATGGTTTTGGAGCTATGGGGTTAAAGTCTGAATTTGTTCGTAAGGCATAGGTAATGCTACAATATAAAGATTTGTCTACCCTTCGATACGATTCCCATACTCGGAATCACTCAGGAAGACAAACCTTACCGTATCCATAGTATTCTACCATTGAACCTGTTTTATTTATTTCCGTACCTTTTTCTTTTTAATAAAATCCAATCGGTAAACAGGAGAATGAACACTACTAGGTATTCCAATGCTACAAGTATGGCACTTTCTTCATAAGGAAGGGTTCGGTAGGTAAAATAACTTAGACCAGCCACGTATGTCCAGGCCAAAATGTACTTAACGGGTTGAAAAACACTTAAGGCCAGTACGGTAGTTAAATACCAGGGGTGAACCACTGCCGAAAAGAAGTAATAGAACGCCTGTGTCATGCTCATTTTTGCCGGGAGGTTTTTGAGCATGCTGGTTTTAGAAAGGCTAAACCAGGCCAGGGCGGCTATGGGGAATATCAGTAAGGCCGGAGCTATATACGATTTGTTAATTCCAAGCAGCGTGAAGGAAAGATCAGAAATGATGGTATAGAAGAAGGAATTGAACTGGAAGGAGTGAAAATACAACTGAATGCTACCGGAAAGGTTGGTTAAAAAGTCGTATGACGCAAACGGGATAAAGAGGAATAGGTTAAGACCAAGCACAACCAGAACATAAAGAGCCAGTTTTATAAAGTTCATTTTCCTGAACAATAAAGGAAGGAAGAGTAGCGGAAGAAGCTTGATGGATACAGCCAACCCAAATAACATCGCACTCAGCCACATTCGTTTCGTTTTAAACAAATAGATGGAAACTAACAGCAAAAAGATCATTACTCCTTCATAATGGGCATTTCCACACAATTCTATAATTACTAATGGGTTTAGCGTGTATAGCAATGCATTCCTGGGGTTTACATCATAGATTTTTAGTAGTTTGGGAAGAATCAGTAAGGTTCCAATTTCTGCTAAGAGAATCCAGACTTTAATTCCGAAGGCGGAGAACAATCCTTTACTAATTCCAAAAAGTGCAACTGAAGCGGCAAATAAGAATTGATTCAGGGGAGGGTATACTGTAAAGTAATCGGGAGAATTCATGTTATTGAACAACTCTTGAGCAGCTATTGGATCAAGCAGGTGGTTATTAATGATGTTCCTTGGTGTATGTAAGTAAGGATTTATTCCTTCTATTGTTAAATTACCATCCCATAGAAACCGGTAAAAGTCATCACTTAATTCAGGTACCGAAACCGCTGCAATAATCCGAGCAACAATTCCAAATTTTAAAGCTGTTGCAAGAGATAACTGTTTTTGGAGAAAGAAATAGGAAATGAAAAGGAGTGTGTATAAGCAGAAGTACAGAACAAAGTCGGTCCGCGGAATAAAATTAAAAATCATAAAATACCAAACCAGGCTTGCATAGGCCTGCGTCCTATCGAAAGAGAAACTGAGAATGTTTGATAGCTGCATTGAAGAACAAACCTAGTAAAGGCTATTTAAGGAGCTCCATGAAAATTGTAATTAAAACGACTAAATAATAAATATGAAAAAACAACTATTCTCTATTCTTATTGGACTGCCCGTAATTGGGTTTTCGCAAATAACACTCGATTCGGCCGATATAATTCCAAATGTTGGAGATACGACAGGATATTATACCATGAAAGACCCTCACACCATTGGAGCCATTGCAGGCCCGGGTTCAGGAGCAAGCTGGGACTATTCAACTATGGTGATTGAAGATTCAGCTGTTATTGAATTTGAGGCGCCCCGAAGAGGTGGCCTAACGCCGGATCCGGCAAGCACAACTATTGCTGAACAATTTTCTGGAGCTTTTGCCGATAGGATTCAATATAAAGCTACTTCATCGGATTTATACATTGTGGGCACCAGGAGTGGAATTACCCAAACAAGCTATGGGAAAGACAGTTTATTAAAATTTAAGTTCCCTGTAAAATATAACGATAGTTATACTACGAATATCGACGTGGAATCGGGAAGAATAGTAAAAACTTACCGCAAAGGATCGTACAAGGTAACTGTGGATGGAGAAGGCAAACTCATACTTCCTTACGGTGAGTTAAAAAACATAATGAGGGTAAAGGTTGAAATGAATTACAAAGACAGTTCTCGTTTTAACCAGTCTACTTATTCAAGTACGGCATACGAATATTGGCAAAAGGGCTCAATTAGTTATGTAATGAAAATTGAGTTTATTGATGAGGGGAGAAATAAGGATACCATTGTAGTATATCGTAAAGGGGAAGAAGTACACCATAACCCCACCGGTATTGCAACCTATTATAAGAATGGAAGTGTTTTACTTTATCCAAACCCCGCAAGCGATATATTAAATGTACAAGCCGACGGTTTGAATGAATTGAACGCTTACAAGATTTTTAACATTCTTGGAGAGACAAAATTTACCGGAAATCTTGAAAATGGAAATCAAATTAACATTGAAGAGCTTTCAGTTGGAATGTATTTCGTTGACTTTGAAGGAACGGGCTTAGCCCCAATTCGATTTATAAAGAAGTAAAGTTCCCAATCTTCTAATCACAAAAAAGCCTCCATTTGGAGGCTTTTTTGTTTTTGGTTTATGAACCTTTCAAAAGGTGTTGTTTGTCATCTTGAGTGCTTTTGGTCTGTAAGAGCAAAAGTGTATTAAAAGAGGCAAACGTCTTTGTCTCTTATTACAGAATAAAAATGGATTAGAAGTTCGATTTTACCCACTTCGATACAACCACAATTCTTGTGGTTACTCAGCAGGACAAAACCTTAACTAAGACCTGGAGACTAAAAGCTATACTGCTCCAATTATTGAATTGAACAGATTACTTGGACGCATTGCAGTTGCAGCAATGTTGTCTTGGGGGTGGTAGTATCCGCCTAAATCAACCGAATTTCCCTGAACGCCGTTTAGTTCTTCTACAATCGCATTTTCGTTTTCTTCCAATTCGCCTGCAACCGTTGCAAACTGAGTTTGTAGTTCAGGGTCTTTTTCCTGTTTAACCAATTCCTGAGCCCAATACATGGCCAGGTAAAAATGACTGCCACGATTATCCAATTCACCAACTCTTCTTGACGGCGACTTATCATTTGCCAAAAACTTACTAGTTGCTTCATCTAAGGTTTCTGATAGGACCAAAGCCTTTGGATTATCAAAAGTATTTCCCAAATGTTCCAGCGATACTGCTAAGGCCAGGAATTCTCCCAATGAATCCCAACGCAGGTGGTTTTCTGAATTAAACTGATCGACATGTTTAGGAGCTGAACCTCCGGCACCGGTTTCAAACAACCCTCCACCTTCCATAAGCGGAACAATAGAAAGCATTTTAGCACTGGTACCCACTTCAAGAATAGGGAAGAGGTCAGTTAAGTAGTCCCTCAACACGTTACCGGTTACCGAAATAGTATCTTCACCTTTTATTAATCGCTCACAGGTATATTTTGTCGCTTCTTCCGGTGACATAATCTGAATGTCCAAACCAGTTGTATTGTGGTCTTGTAAATATTTCTCCACCTTTTGAATTAGCTGAATGTCATGCGCTCTATTGCTATTCAGCCAAAAGATGGCTGGGGTACCGGTAGCACGGGCACGATTAACCGCCAATTTAACCCAGTCACGAATAGGAGCGTCTTTAGCCTGGCACATTCTCCAGATGTCACCTTCTTCCACTTCGTGCTGCATAAGTACGGCTCCGCCCTCATCAATTACGCGAATGGTACCGTTGGCTTTAATTTCAAAGGTTTTGTCATGCGATCCGTATTCTTCAGCTTTTTGAGCCATTAAGCCAACATTGGGCACGGTACCCATAGTGGTAGGATCAAAAGCCCCATTTTCTTTACAAAAGTCAATTACGGCTTGATATACTGCCGCATAACTGCTGTCCGGGATAACCGCCTTGGTGTCTTGTGAAGCACCATCCTTGTTCCACATTTTTCCCGAATTTCGGATCATGGCAGGCATGGACGCATCAATAATTACGTCATTAGGTACATGAAGATTGGTAATTCCCTTATCTGAATTAACCATGGCTAAATCCGGTTGTTTCTCATAGCAGGCCCGGATATCTGCTTCAATTTCCGTTCTCTTGCTGTTGTCCAAGTTTGAAAGTTTGGACAACAGGTCACCAAATCCATTTCTGAAATTAACTCCTATTTCATTAAGAGCAGATCTATGTTTTTCGATTACATCTTTAAAGTAAGCTTCGACTCCATATCCAAAAATAATAGGATCCGACACCTTCATCATGGTGGCTTTCATATGAAGCGAGAACAATATGCCTTGTTGATTGGCATCGTCTACTTCGGAAGAAAGAAAAGAAAGCAATCCTTTTTTACTCATATAAGTGGCATCCACTATTTCACCCGCAAGTACCGGAACCTTTTTTAACACTTCCTTGTTTCCGTTACTTTCAAATTCTATGCTTAGCGTATTAGCCGAATCGATAGTTACTGATTTTTCATTGTGGCAAAAATCACCAGCATTCATGGTCGCTACATGCGATTTTGAAGAAGCAGACCAGGCGCCCATAGAATGAGGATTGTTGCGGGCATAGTTCTTAACTGCCTTGGGAGCTCTTCGATCAGAATTCCCTTCTCTCAAAACAGGATTAACCGCACTTCCTTTGATCTTATCGTATCGGGTCCTTATTTCAGTTTCCTCATCATTTTGAGGGTTAACCGGATAGTCTGGTATTTCGTAACCGTGTTCCTGTAATTCTTTGATTGCCGCCTTTAACTGGGGGATAGAGGCACTAATGTTCGGGAGTTTGATGATATTGGCTTCCGGCCTTTTTGCCAATTCTCCTAATTCTGCAAGCGCATCCGGAATTTGTTGTCCTTCTCCAATATAATCAGGGAAATTGGAAATAATTCTACCGGCCAACGATATGTCTCGAATTTCAACATTAATACCTGATGATTTGGTAAACGCCCTTATAATGGGTAAGAATGATTGAGTAGCCAAAGCAGGCGCTTCATCGGTCTTGGTGTAAATGATCTTCGAATTATTAGACATGTTTTTCCATTTTTTATCGGGCGCCAAATGTAATTCAGATCAATGAAATGGAGTAGGATATCTATCATATGTATGGGCAAATAATTTATTCCATTAACTAAATAAATAATTATATAACTAAAAATATAGTTGTATAACTAAAAACGCTATATTTGCCCTGGAAATTACTTTAATATGGAATTAACAAAAGCAGAAGAACAAGTAATGCTGACTCTTTGGAAGATAAAAAGGGGAGTGGTACACGATATAATTGCAGAGCTGGATAATCCTAAACCAGCCTATACTACCGTTTCGACCTTGATTCGAATATTGGAAAAGAAAGGTTTTGTCGATCACAAGGCATATGGAAAAACACATGAGTATTTTCCCGCTATTTCTAAGAAGAAGTATTCTAAAAATATTTCCGATAAAATGCTTTCGGGGTATTTCGAAGGCTCCTTTCAGAACATGGTTTCGTTTTTTGTAAAGGAGAAAAAATTATCGGTACATGAATTGGAAGAGATCATTAAAAACCTAAAATCGGATAAAAAATGATAAGCACTGAATTCCTGCTATACAACGTCTGTTTATTTCTATTAGTAATCATTTTCGACATTGGAATGTCTGATAACCATCGATTCAAAATGAACCGGTTTTTTCTATTATCCATTCCTGTTTTATCTCTTTCGGTATATGCTCCGCTTTCACCGCTCAATGAGCAACAAGGGGGCGTAGCAAGTGTTTTGCTCCCGGCATTTGATGTTAGTGCTTATGCCGTTTCAAACTTCAATAACACTAGCTTGCTATGGATTGTATACCTGTTAGGGGTGATTGTTAGAGGAAGCATTGTAACCTTCAACAGCGTTAAACTCTACTCAAAAGGGAAACCGATTGAATCCAATTCCAATTACCCTTGTTTTCTGATTTCTGAAGGTGGAAGTTATTCCTTCTTCAATAGAATATTTCTTACCAGCGAAGACTTATCCAACCAATTGGTTCTTGAACACGAAGAAGCCCATTTAAATCAAAAGCACAGTTGGGACTTACTCGTTGTAAACATCGTTACCACATTGCTCTGGTTTAATCCAATTATATGGCGCTGGAAAGTACTGATTCGCCAAAATCATGAATACCTGGCGGATGAGTCTGTAATGAATGGATCAAGAAAACAATCAAAGGAATACATCCACTTGTTATTAGACCGGGCTTTGGATACCAATCAATTTTCACTTGAAAATTATTTCTCATTAAATTCATTAATATCAAAACGTATAACTATGTTAAACAAAAAGAAAAAACAAAAGCTTTGGAAGACGGCTGTATTGGCTTCCTTTATGCTAGGTTCAACCATTTACATCTCGGCATGTAACAAGACCGTTGAAAACCCACCGCCGCCGCCACCTCCGGCGGAAGAAGTTCAGAATAACAATTATGAAAAAGTCTACGAAAAGGTGGATGAAATGCCTGAATACAAAGGTGGACAACAAGCCCTTTACACTTACCTGGGTTCGAACATAACCTATCCGGAAGATTGCAAGGAAAATAAGATTGAAGGAACCGTCTATGCTTCATTTATAATCGATAAAAACGGTAAATTGACCGAACTGGTGATTAAAAAAGGAATACACAAGAGCATGGATGCTGAAGTGATTCGCGTATTGTCAGTTATGGGTGATTGGAAACCAGGAATTAAAGATGGCAAGCCCGTTAAAGTGCAAATGACCTTACCCATCAAATTTGCCATGCCACAGGAGAAAATGTAATACACACCATTTCATCACTTGTTGAAAGCCCTTATCGAATTTCGGTAGGGGCTTTTATTTTTTTCCTGTTCTGAACATCAATTGACAAATCCGTATTGGATTAAGCTTTTCTTTTGTCCCATGAAATGGCTTTCAAGTCTTTTATTGATATTTCTTATGAATGTGGTTATGAGTCAAGACACAATTTATTATATCGGTGACCCACTTTGTTCGTGGTGTTACGGGTTTGCTCCTCAAATATCTAAAGTAAAGGAGCATTACCAGGGCGATCTTGAATTCAAGATTATAATGGGCGGACTTAGGCCCAACAATACAGAAACCATGAAAGATTTGGGTGACTTTCTAAAACACCACTGGGAACAAGTAGAAGAAAGAAGCGGCCAGCCGTTCAATTATAAGCTATTGGAAGATCATTCATTTGTATACGATACCGAACCACCCGCACGAGCCGTTTGGGTAGTAAGACAATTGAAACCTGAAGTGGAATTCGCTTTTTTTAAGGATGTTCAGTTGCTTTTCTATTCCGAGAATAGAAACACCAATCAGTTGGATAATTACCAGAAACTGATAGAAAAGTATAATATCGATTGGAATCAGTTCAAAGAGTTGTTTCACTCAGAAGTTGCCATTAACGGTGTTAAACAAGACTTTCAGTTCTCGTCCCAACTAGGAGTCAGGGGATTCCCCAGTGTATTGCTCAAGAGAAAGTACCAGTGGTTCCTGGTTTCCAACGGATACACAGATGCATCAAACATTCAAAAAACGATAGATAAAGTACTTAAGTAAAGGCTTTATTCGTAAGTCGTCTTTCCCGGTTTCGTGATTCAAGGACTGATGTTTGTGAACTCGCTTTGTTTTTTTGTAAATTGCAGGACCTCAAATTCTGCAAATGAAGCGCGTTTCTGCAATGATGATATACTTATTGATTGGGTATATGTCATTTGCCCAAACATCTGGCCAGCACGAAGTAGTTGGTTCAGCGGGTGAAGTATTACAAACCAAGAATGGATCAGTAAGTTTTACCGTAGGGGAGATTGCCATACAGCCCATGGTCGATTCCACTACCGGAGTTACTTTCTCCGAGGGATTTCAACAAACCTATTTCTGGATTACCGAAATCAAAGAAGAATCGACCATGGATTTTTCAGTTAAAGTGTGGCCAAACCCTACAACCCGATATTTAAATATTGAACTTGGTGAAAGCAATCGTTCTGAAACTATTCGTGGAGAATTGTATAACCTGATTGGGGTGAAAATAGGTGAGTTTAATCCCCGGGAAACCCAACGGGTTGATTTGTTGCAATATCCGGTAAGTGATTATATATTAAGAATATACGATACTGAAAATACCCAAATTAGGGTGTTTAAGATTACTAAAATGTAAATTATTGAAAGGCGTCAGGCAATGAGTTTGACCTTTTCTCAAGATATTATTAAATGGGAACAACTATGAAAAAGTTTTTATTTCTCTCCGTTTTATTGGGGCTGAGTATAATGTCCTTTGGACAAGCTCCTAATTATTTTAATTACCAGGCGGTTTTGCGGGATGCAAATGGTGAAGTCATTCAGAACCAGAAGGTGTCTCTTCGGATTTCGATTCACCAAACGATGTCGGTAGGGCCAATGGTGTATCAGGAAGAACACAGTGCCACCACCAATGGGGCCGGGCATGTGAATCTCCATATCGGTAACGGTACTAACAAGACCGGTACGGTGGCCTCCATCGATTGGGGAAAAGACGTTTATGTACTGAAAATAGAATTAGACCCCGCCGGAGGAACGAGTTATAATATCATGGGATACGCCCAATTGGTTTCAGTTCCTTATGCATTATACGCTGCCAATGTAAATAACAACGATACCAGTGCTACGAATGAAATTCAGGTGTTGAGCATTTCGACAGATACCCTCTTTCTTTCCCAGGGAGGATACGTTAAATTACCAACCGGAAGCGGTGGGGTTAATAATGATAATGACTCAACCAACGAACTTCAAACCATAACGCTCAATGCAAATAATGTAACCCTTTCCAATGGTGGAGGGGTAATAAGCCTTGCTGCTTATCTAGACAATACAGATGCTCAGATGCTCAGCTTAACTAATGATACCCTGTATTTATCAAACGGCGGTAAGGTATTTTTGGGAACTTACAACACACCAAATACCGACAATCAAACCTTGTCCATAAGTGGAAGTACATTGAGCATTACTGGTGGGAATAGCGTTACCCTTCCTGCAGGTGGTGGTCCCAATAATGACAATGATTCCACGAATGAGTTAATCACCTCTTTTACCAATACATCTAACATGCTTACCATAGTTGATGCTGGTGGTAGCAAGTCCGTAAGTTTGGCTTCCTACCTGGACAACACGGACAGTCAAACCTTAACGATCTCGGGTAACACATTGAGTATATCCGGTGGAAACAGTGTGACTTTGCCTGCAGGTGGTGGTCCGAATAACGACAACGACAGTACGAACGAAATTCAATTGTTGGCCATTAGTGGTAATACATTAACCATCTC
>CEQS01074271.1_pt1 | contig 28507 bp, 22 predicted proteins | sample 530981 | NCBI WGS metagenome assembly CEQS01 (sample SAMEA2621176, study PRJEB7988) | marine metagenome | biome: marine biome (ENVO:00000447); feature: mesopelagic zone (ENVO:00000213); material: "saline water (ENVO:00002010), including plankton (ENVO:xxxxxxxx)" | depth 800 m
AGGGTTGGTCGAAGGAGTGGAAGGAAAAAGCCTTCAATCAGGTTGGTCAAAGCAACTTTCACGAATTTGAATTTAACCTGAACAAATTCCCTGACCAGATCCGATTGGATTTTTGGACCGAAAAAGACACGGTACTACTTAGCAACGTTAATATTTCGAACAATGCTAAAAATGAGTTTGATCTCAAAAAAAGCTATAGCCGATCCATCGATATGGAAAGCATTCAGTTTTTACCCGATAATGGCATGCGATTAATTACTAAGAATGGAGACCCATTTATTGAATTTAATACACATGCAACCAATCGATTCAGTCAGCGGTTCGAGAACCTTTCTGCTATTAACTTAATTGTTATAAGTAGCCTCTCGCTGTTAATCTGCTTCATCCTTTTCAGGCTCAATTTTACTCATTTTATGAAGCATCACTTTTTCTTACTAAGCTTTATTCTGATCATCTCACTTGCCCCTCTCAATCAGATTTCACGCTTTATACCCAAGGTTGAAAGTTTGGAAAACAGAAAACTGGCATCCCTTCCTAACAGCGATGAAATTGATGTTTATATCACTCAATTGGAGGCCTATTTAAAAGATCAATTTGCCTTAAAACCAGTGCTTACATTTTTTGACTCCTGGCTAAAAATCAAATTATTTGAAACCAGTTCGCAACCCAACATCACTTTGGTCGGTGAAGATGGTTATATGTTTCCTGTGGTACTTGAAATTCTTAAAGATTACAAGCACCAGGTTCAGTTTATTCCAGAAGGGCTGGCGAGTGTTAAAAATAACCTGGAAGAACGACGAGACTGGCTAAAAAAGAGGGGAATTCCCTTTATTGTAGTTATTCCTCCAAACAAACAGACCATTTATCCAGAGAAAATGCCCAAGGAATATATCCGCGGTCAGCATCAAGGCCGTCTGGATCAACTATTGAACTACCTGGTGAAAAACGCCGAAATTGATATCATTGATTTAAGACCGGTATTGAAGGCTAAAAAAGAAATAAAAGAAAGTCCCATTTTCTACCGATACGATATGCATTGGAACAACCTGGGTGGATTCTACGGTTATCGGTCCTTAATGAATAAAGCTGCTGAGTATTACCCTGAATTAAAACCTTACAATTTTGCCGATTTTGATACCAGTACCAGTTATTACCCGGATGGCGATTTAGCCAGTTCCTTACTTTTACAGGACATTTATAAGAAACGAGAGATCGAATTCGAGCCTTTGTTTCCTCTAAAAAAAGAAGAAGCAACTTATTACAGAGGACTAATCAACGGGACACAATTCGCCGTTGAAGGAAAAAAACTCAAGTTGGTTATGTTTCATGATTCTTACGGAGTAAATATTAATCCATTTATCAGCAATCATTTTGCTAAATCGGTATTCATATGGGATCATAATTTCGATTCTGAATTGATAGAAATAGAAAAGCCGGACCTTGTTATTCACGAAATATCAGAGCTTTTTATACTTCACCTGCTCAATGTTAATGCATTGGAAGTTAGTCAGGAAGTGAAGAGTTATAAACCATAATGCGCGTAGGACAAGCCATATTGTCCCTGGGATTTACATTACTCATCACCTCCTTTTTATGGACAATTCTCATTCGAGGTGAACGAAACGAGCTGATTACGGAAAACAGGAAGGCTCAAAAACTACCATTACACGATACCAATTTCAGGGCACTGGCTCCCCAATACGAGAATTACGTCAATGACCAAATGCCGTTAAGAAATCGACTGGTAAAGTTTAAAAGCTTAATTAGCCTCAATTGGTTTTCGTCGTCACCCTTTCCCAAAAAAGTAATACTGGGAAAGGACAATTGGCTTTTCTATAATGAAGAGAACAACATAGAAACTTATCGGGGAGATCAATTGTACACAACAGAGGAACTTCAGCAATTAGGAAAAATACTGGAAGAAAAAAGGAATTGGTTGGGGCAGTTCAATATCGACTTCTATTTAATGATTAACCCTTCAAAACCTGAGATCTATGAAGAAATGTTGCCTTCCTATCTCCAGAGAAACCCTGAAAACAGAGGAAAATGTGGGCAGGTTGTTGACTACTTAAACGCAAATACTGGTGTTACTCTGGTACATGCAAAAGAGAATTTATTAAACGCAAAAAAGAATAGACAAGTCTACTATTCATATGATTCTCACTGGAATACGTTTGGTGCTCGGGTAGCTTATGCGGAACTGATTGACGCCATTCGCATAAAACACCCAATAATCCCACCTCCAATGAGAGTAAGCGATATAGAATACCATGAGGAATTATCGGACAATTTTGACCTCTACAAGATGCTTAATTTGCCTGGTTATACCTCTACCATGAGAAGTACTCCAACAAAAATGAAATACGCAAGTGCCGTTAAAATTGATAAGAAAGATTACGCAGGAGTGAGTATTTCGCCCAGTGAGTTCTATGAGCAGCAGTCTTCTGAACTCCCTAAAATGCTAATGTTTAGGGATTCCTATGGTGATGATCTTATCCCCTATCTGAATTGTCACTTTTCCAGGACAACCTATATCAGAAGCCCCTTGTTTTTTCCAAACGTAATTAAAGCTGAAAACCCGGATATTGTAATTCTGGAAGTAACAGAAAGGTTTATTAGCGACTTGTTTATTGCTAACCATCCAACCATCAGCAATCAAAGCTGATTTGGCTAATTACTATTTCGATAAATCGATAGAATATCTACTCCAGACCTTTCTATTTTGTAGGTTTCAGGCAGATTGTATGGAAATGTATTTCCCACCCGTAGCTGATTCCAAACCTGCCCATCAATGGTTTCGAAATGGCAATAGTTGGTGACAATAAAATCTGCCTGTTGAATATCCGGTGTTAGCCTGTTACCGTCTTTATACGCCTCATTTGAAAGCTCATAATTCAGCTTTCCGGGCTTGTCCGAGACCCAAACATTTGCCTTCTTCCCGGTTTGTTTTGCTTCCAGCCAGTTAAACGCTTCTTTAAAGGATAATCCCCAATAATCGACCTCGTAGTTGATTGAAGGTCGTTCAACCGTAGAGTTGAAATAACAATGCGAATAAGGAAAAAAGGAATACAACAAGTAAATGGAATAAGTCGAAACCAGAAAGGCTATCCCCTTGTTAATTCCAAGAGAAGTACGAAGCATTTTGAGTATTTGTCCTAATGAAAAAACTCCCGGTAATATTAAAAAGGGCCATATGAACTGGAAATGCCGCCAACCGTTGTAAAGAACTGGAGAAAAGACTATTACACTAAAAAAAGCAAGTAAGGTAATGGTCCATGAAACGCCCAATAAATTTAAAATACCATCTGGCTTTTTGCCGAAGAGCATAAAAGGAGACAGGATCAATAGGCCTAATAGAACAAGCGAGTGAATTGGGGTGGTGATAAAAATGAATTTGGGCAGATAATACCAGGGCAGCTCATTGGCAACGTAATACGTACCTTCAAAAAAAGTTAGATTAGGCTGTTTAGCGACAGACAAGGCCTTTATTTTATCAATAATGATGAATGGATTGTCCCACAAGAATGGCCAGAACAAATAGGTGGAAAAGAGAAATAAGGTACCAAACAACAATAACTGCAAGTACAAAACTTTAAATTCGGAAGATCTTAAACGCGATACAGCCACATGCCCAACCAGGTAAAGCGGAAATACAGCGCCGATCATTCTTATATCAGTAATTAGGGCTGAAAGAATAGAAAAAATTGCCAGGTCAATCCAGTTCCTTCTTTCCAAATACCTCAGCAGGTAATAAGAATTAACGACAAACAGGTACATCAGTACCGTATCCTTTGAATTGAAAAAGGAATGACCAAATATTCGAGGGTGCAATGAAATAGCTACAATTCCTATCAGGATTTGCCAGGTCTTAAACTCAACCAGTTTCATTAGTTTAATCAGGTAGAAAATACCCAGTACACAAATAGCATAACCAACAAAATGCCTAAGCCAGATTACACCAGCTAAATCCTTTGGGTTCAACAATTTTTCAATCCCTAAAATAAAAAGCTGAATGATGGGCCCATGTTCATCTACATTGCCCTGAAAAATTTGACCCTTGGAATACTCTCCGGTAAAGAAGGACTGAATCCAGTTTAAATTTCTTACCGCATTTTCTCTTAAGTAATACTCGTCCCAGGGCACACCAAATTCTCCAACCAGTGCAACACCTACCAGCATAAATAGGGAAGCCAACAGGTATTCCAAATGATTTATTATCCAGCCTTTAATTAACTCCATTTCGTGGCTTTATGCTTCGAAGCTATCACAACTAATATCATAGACCATTTATTAATGACAAGAACAAATAATTCATTTGAAGGATATTATATTCGGCAACTGAAAACAACTGAGTGAATAATAAAACACAAACCTATTTATTGTTTCTTATTTCCATCCTATTTGGGATGAAACTGTTTTTCTGGTCTTCAATATTCCCCTTCTATGGCAATGTGGATGAAAAAGCGCATTTCGACCTGATTACCAAATATGGAAATGGTGAAAAATACTTGAAAATACCACTTCCCTATTCAAAGGATGCAGTAGACCTTATTTCCAACTATCAATCGGATGAGTATTTAAGAAGGGTTGATTCTGGTACCGAATACGATCTTCTTCTGGATTTTATTTACCCGCCAAAACAGGAGGATGCCCGTCTTTTTGTCCAGTCACTTAAGAATTACCAAAACAATTCGCCACCATTATACTATTGGATTACAGGAGCTTACTATTGGTTAGCAGGTATCAATTCGGAATCGTCCATTGATGCATTGTATTCGCTCCGTTGGTTTTCATCTGGAATTTCCCTGCTATTCTTTGTCTGTTTTGTATGGTTTTTAAAGCGTAATATGGGCACAACCGCAGCCCTTTCGGCATCCATATTGCTCCTGTGTTTTCCTCAACCGGTTTACTATTTTTTAAATAACGACGTCTTGTCATTGCCACTAATCACCTTCGCTATTTTATTGAGCTGGAACTCCAAACGAAATCATGTGATATTGAGCTCAATTCTCATGGGATTGGCCGTTTGGAATAAACTTTCAAACCTGGCACTCGTTGCGATTCCTCCAATAATTTACTTACTCTCCAAAGAGAACAAGCAACAAAAATTCAAGACCATATTTTCTTACTCTATCGTTCTGGGGATTATCATTCTTCCATTGTTTCTTTGGAATTATAACAGCACTGGTACATTTACTGCTAATGCTGAAAAAATCAGCATTCTTAAATGGGGCGAAAATAGCTTTGAGGATATGTTGAATCACCCAATAAGAACCTGGGAGGGGCTTAAACATTTCCTCTGGTTTCCTATCCTTTCTTTGATGCGTGGAGAAGTAACCTGGAGACTCTACCCTATTATTCCGGAATGGATGGATTACTTAATTGTTGTGTTGGTAATACTCAGCTTATTATACCTGGCCTGGAAGAGAAAAAGTCAGGCAAAACTCTTGCAAAGCACCTATTTGGCTACCCTGTTTGCATTTTCTTTCCTCACCTATCTGTCCCTTGTATTTGATTACACCGAAAGTGTGTATCCCAGTGCGAAATATCCGTTTTTTACTTCGGGAAGAATACTCATCGGTATTTTCCCGTTTTTTATCCTGGCCATTAACGAAATGATAATGGGTATTGGAAAAAAACTAAATATTTCCCCAATCTACTTTAGTATCGCTTTGGGTCTGGTTTTCATTATTACCGAATATCATTTTCGGAAGATGTTTATTTACTCACCAATAAACTTCTTCGGCATTTTATGACTTCATTCTAAAGTCATGAGCTCCCAAACTTTGATTGGGATTGTAACAAGGGTCGTGGTCGACATAGGGCTGCCACAAATCCTTTAACTTCTTGATTTCTTCTTTGTGTTTTTCAAAGGATTCTTTGGTTAGATGCGGATGCCCGCGGGATACACTTTCATGATGATAGAGTTCGCAGTGGGGAACGTATAAGTTTCGATAACCCGTATCCCAAACTTTAAGGCAAAAATCGACATCGTTGTATTCGACTGCAAAATTCTCATTGAACCCACCAACTTCGTCAAATACTTCTCTTCGTACCATCACACATGCAGCGGTTACTGCACAATAGTTATTGAGTAAGTTCACATAGTTAAAATGCCCCGGACCATCCCGGTGTTCTCCAACCAAAACATGGCCTGCTGCACCCCCCAAACCAATAATTACTCCTGCATGCTGAATGGTATCGTTAGGGTAAAGCAACTTGGCTCCGACCACGCCAACCTCAGGACGTTGAGCATGTTCAATCATCGCTTCCAGCCAGTCTTCGGTTATAACCTCGGTATCGTTGTTTAACAATACCATATAATTCCCATCTGTGTTCCTGGCCCCCAGGTTCATTAAAAACGAAAAATTAAAAGGTTCTTCGGTCCTAATCGATTTAAAACGATTGGGCTCTTTTTTAGTCCAATGATCCAACAGGTCAAACAGGTTTTGATCTGAACTATTGTTATCAATAACCAGCACTTCAAAATTTTGCCAGGAAGTTTTTTCAAAAATCGACTTCAGACAGGTTTCAAGAATATCGGCCTGATCTTTAGTTGGAATAATGATACTAACCTTAGCCTCTGGATCTTTTATTCCCAGCCGAACAGAATACCCTCTAAACCCATCCAAAAACCCAATATTAGACGAATACCCTCTCCGGGTAAGTGCCTCTGTAATTGCTTTTTGTGCCGAGGTATAAGCATAGGGTTTTGCATCTTCGCCACCGGCAGCTGAGGTAGAGTGAATTCGCCAGTGATATAAAATCCTGGGAATGTGAGTAATGTTACGGCACTTTTCTGTAAATCTCAGTACCAAATCATAGTCCTGACTTCCTTCAAACCCTTCACGCCACCCTCCAATCTCTCTAAATAAATCGGATCTGAAAACAGTAAGATGACCTAGATAGTTTCGGGACAATAAATTATCGGGACTCCAATCGGGCTTAAAATGCGCCTCCGAATGATTTCCAAATTCGTCGATTTTGTCTTCGTCGGTATAGACCAGGTCAATATTTTCATTCTCGTTAATAGCCTTTACACACCAATAGAAAGCATCAAGGGCTATTTCATCATCCTGATCCATTAGAACGTAAAAATCTCCAACGGCGATTTCCATGGCCGAATTTGACGCAGCCGATATGTGCCCATTTTCTTCCCGGTAAACAACCTTAATTCTTTTGTCGCGTTTTCGATATTCTTCAATTACCCTTTTTATTTCGGAGTCGGTGGATGCATCATCGGCCAGGCACAGCTCCCAATACTCATAGGACTGCTGCAAAATGGTATCCATTGCCCGTTTGAAAAACTCGACAGGAGGATTATAAACCGGCATTAATACACTCAGTATAGGCCGGTCCTTGAACTGATCAATTTCTTTTTTCTGCCGAATGAGTTCATTTTCGTCAGGTAGGGTTTTGAATAACAAACGGGTTAACGGATCTGCAGAAAAATCACCAATTCCATGTTTCGCTTCTACAATAACCACTTTGGTTTCTTCAAAAAACAGGTAGAGATGCTTGAATACCAGCGCCAATAACTTACTAATTACAGCTCGCCCTTTTCTACTTAATGCTACCGCAATTTTTCTGAAAATATTTTGTGATTTTCCCTTATCGCTATTGGATTTAAAACGAGCTAGCAATATTCCAATTTGCTTTTTAAACTTAAAAAGCTTGCTGTTCTCAAAGTCATTTATTCGCTGCTGAAGGTTCAGGTTGGATTGATGTGCGTGCTGCAATTGCTGGATAAGCTTATCCCTATCCTTTCCAAGTTGTCTTGAAAACTCAACGCTTTGAAAAAGTTCATTTTCCACTTCAGAAAGGTTCTTGATGAAGTGGGTCATAATTCCATGACCGTGCTCTATATAACAAGCTTCATATTTGTTGATTAAGTACTTGTAGTTACCTATTCGGTTTGGAGTTTCATTAGCTGTTGAAACTAAACTATTTTCCCTGATTCGGTATTCAAACAGAAACTCATTTAAATGGTGGAAGGTAAAACCTTCGCTGTAGAAGCCCATCCATAAGTCCCAATCTTCGTATCCAGGAACAGGCATCTTTTCATCGTAGCCTCCTATTTTAGCCCATACCTTTTTCCTGAAAACCGCACAGTTATCAATATAGTTGACCGCAAAGAAAACTGCAGGCTCAAAATCGGCTAATATTCGTTCTTCTTCCCTTTCTCCAAATGTTCGATAGTTACCGTATACCACACCAACCTTAGGATTGGCATCAAGTACTTCAATGGCCTTCAGGTAATACTCAGGGCTAATTTTGTTATCCGCGTCAAGTGGAAGAATATAATCGGATTGGGCTTGTTCAATACCAACATTTCGGGCTCTTTGCACTCCCTGGTTTTCCTGATCTATAATTCTAATATCTGACCTGTTCCTAAAAGTGTCCAGTACATCCAGCGTTTCCTGATCAGTAGATCCGTCATTTACTATAATTACCTCAATATTATTTCCAACAATGTCTCCTACACTCTCGACACACTCCTGAAGATACTGCCCTAAATTATACAGGGTAATTACAACTGATACTGAAGGTTTAGTCATTAATGAAAGGTGTTTGTATAAGTGTTACTTACCTTGTTAATTTCCCCGTACTCCTGCAAGGTTCCATTAGCCAGTAATGCCGCCTTGGAACAAATCTTTTTCACATCATCAATGTTGTGCGAAACAAATAATATGGTGCTCCCACCTTCTTTAATCTCGTTGATTCTATTCATACACTTTTGCTGAAAGCCCATATCTCCAACTGCCAACACCTCATCAATTATCAAAATATCGGGATCTTGTGCGACTCCAATGCTAAAAGACAATCGGGAAATCATTCCAGTGCTATAGGTCTTTACCGGTCGATTTAGTTCTTCATCAGACAGTTCTGAAAAACTGACCACCTTAGGCATTATCTCCTTAATTTTTCCCATAGGAAGCCCCATTAAACTAACCAACAATTTAATGTTTTCGTAACCGGATAATTCCATCTCAATACCGGCTCCAATGGCCAATATAGGCGCCACTTTTCCACGAACCGTAATCTTTCCGGAAGAAGGTTTTATCATACCCGCAACTGCCTTTAGCAGGGTACTTTTTCCAACACCATTTTTACCAAGAATTCCTACCACTTCTCCCGGCATTATTTCAAAGCTTACATCGTGCAGTACCTCATGTTTTTCAAATGGTTTTGAAAAGCTAAAACTGGTAAATATGTCCTTAATGGAATTAACTCCCTGGTTAAAACTATAGTAGCTCAAGGCCAAGCCATTTATGGAAATTTTAGACTCTGCCATTACACGTTAGAAATTATTCCGGGCTGCAACTTTTTAAACGTAAACCAACCAATGGCAAAAACCAGAAAGGATATCAACACCATATAGCCCCACGTTTCAATTGATGGCCAGGTATTCGAATACAAGGAAGCTCTTACTCCTTTAAAGAAGTACCAGAGTGGGTTGAGTTTTAAGATCCAATGGAACTTTTCCGGTACCAGATCAAGGGTATAGGCAATTGGGGTTAAATAAAAAAGAGCTGGGTTTAATGTGTTCCACAAAATGGAAATGTCTCTTAGATAAACATTTAGTGTTCCCAGGAATAAGGATAAACCAAGGCTCAGAATCGCCAACAAAACAGTTACCGGAATTATAGCAAAAAACGCTAATCCGGGACTGTATCCTAAATAATACATGAGGGCTAAAAACGGAACAAAGGTTAACACCAGGTTACCTAACTCTGAGATTAAAGCCGAAAAGGGAAATGAAATAACCGGAACATTTATCGTTTTTATGATTCCCGCATTACTAATAAAACTCTGAATGACCTGGTTAGTGGTATTGGAAAAAAACTGCCAGTAAACCAATCCGGTAAGCACATACAAGGCATAGTTTTCTACAGAGGCAAATGCAGTGCTAAAAACGAAATAAAATATTATGAGGTAAACCAACGGAGTTAGAAAGCTCCAGAAAAAACCCAGGATGGAATTTTTATATTTAAGCTTAATATTGCGCTTAGCTAAATTGAGCAACAAATTATATGATTCGGAATTGATCAAATTGTTATGTCTTTTTTACCCTGAAATTTTCGGGTGCAAAAGTAGAAATATTGCCGTCATGGCTTACGCAAAAAAATATTAGACCTGGACAACAAAATCTACATTAACGGACGCTTCTTAAGCCAGGATTTATCCGGGGTACAAAAATTTGCCTGGGGGCTTTCAAGTGCCTTAAATGAGTTGGGGATTAAGATTGTTTTTTTATGTCCGAGAAACATTCGGAACACCCCGGATTTCGGTGAGGTAAAACGTTTTGGAAATTTGAATGGACATGCCTGGGAGCAAATTGAATTGCCCCTTTATTTACAGCGCAACAAAATCACCGGCTTAATTAATCTTTGCAACTCCGCCCCTCTATACTCCAAAAATCAGGTTGTTACCGTCCACGATTTAGCTTTTGCCAGGCATCCGGAATGGTTTGATTCAAAATTCGCCAAATGGTACAACTGGATGATTCCAAGAGTAATTAATCGGGCCAAACATGTATTGACGGTAAGTGAATTCTCAAAATCTGAAATAGTTGATTTCTATGGTACCGAAGGCTCAAAGGTTTCAGTGATACCAAATGGAATCTACTGGGACAAAGAATCTATAAAAGAATTCGAAAACCCAATAAAGGATAAATACATCCTTGCGGTAGGGTCGGATAATCCAAGAAAAAACTACGATTTACTAATAAGAACCTTCGAGCAACTTGAACAGAATCAATTTAAGCTGGTGATTGTTGGGAGTCCCTCGAAAGCCTTTTCGACTTCTTCAAAAAAAGAAAACGACAAAATTGTCTGGCTACAAAATGTAGATAACAATAAACTAAAAGCCCTTTATAAGAATGCACATCTGTTGGTCTCCACTTCTTTTTACGAAGGGTTTGGTCTACCAATTTTGGAAGCCCTGGAACTTGGTTGTCCGGTTTTGGCCAATGGCATTGAAGTGTTCAAAGAGATTTACAAAGACTCAATCAATTACTACCAGGAAAACAGTGAATCGGATTTGCACCTACAACTGAAGCAAATATTGGAATCGGATAAACAGCAGGTAAGTGTCCAATATTTACTGGAAATGTTAAGCTATAAAAGCGCTGGTATTAAATTAGTACAAATTCTAGGAATAACTTAAATTTGCCCGACCACGAGAATATCTCAATGAAAGTAGCTATAGTTCACGATTGGTTTGTCGTTAAAGGTGGAGCCGAGAAGGTGGTCAAGCAAATGCTTGAGTGTTTTCCGAGTGCAGAGGTATTCAGCCTTTTCGATTTCCTTTCTCCGGAAGACCGAAAGGAGATAATGAAAGACAAGAAGGTAAAGGTTTCTTTTATGCAGAAATTACCATTCGCTAAAAAGAACTACCGCTACTTCTTTCCGGTGTTTAGCAAAGCCATAGAATCCATTTCATTAAAAGGGTTTGATTTGATCCTTAGCTCTTCGCATGCCGTAGCCAAAGGAATAATTACTGAAAAAGATCAAATTCATGTGTGTTATTGTCATACTCCGGTTCGCTACGCATGGGACATGAAAGAGGACTACATGAAAATGGTTCCTCCCGGAGTAAGAAATATTGTTTCATGGAGGTTAAACAAACTGCAAAAGTGGGACAAGGAAAATGCGCATAACGTTACCCAATACATTGCCAACAGCAAGAATATTTCGAACCGAATAAAAAACAATTACGATAAAAACTCATCAGTGGTATATCCGCCTATTGATACCGATTACTTCGTACCAGCTGATAAAAATGAAGCATACAACAATGCATTTTTAGTTGTTTCCCGGTTAGTACCATACAAGCGAGTCGATTTAATCATTGAAGCTTTTAACCGACATCCTGAGTTAAAACTCAACGTAATTGGAGATGGCCCGGAGTTCAACAACCTTAAAAGCATAGCTAACCCTAACATTAAGTTATTGGGCTACCAAAGTGACCAAACGGTAAGAGAGTATTATCAAAGATCGCGCGCCTTGCTATTGGCTGCAATTGAAGATTTTGGAATTACTTCTGCCGAAGCTCAGGCATGTGGAACTCCCATTATTGCACTTAACAAGGGGGGATATTCGGAAACCGTTATTGACAAGGTATCCGGTGTTTTCTTCGAGGACCAGACTGTTGAAGAAATTGATACAGGAATTCAGCGATTTTTGGAAATTGAAGATTCCTTTGATGCGGTAAAAATCAGGAATCACGCTGAGAAATTTAAAATAGACCGATTCAAAAAAGAATTCTTGTCTATTGTCAACAACACCATTGAAAAGTATCAGTTTTCAGTCGTTTAAAATCCTTCTGCTAGGAGGTCTTTTTTTATTTCCGATTCTATCTTTAAAGGCATCGGCTATATTGCTAATCTTAAATTTAGTTCTAGCCTTTTTTTCGTTTGTCTATAATCAGTGGAAGAACAAGCCTTCTTTATTGGTGCCTCCCATATCGGCTATCTTTCTTGTGAGTATTCCGATTTTATACTTCGTACACATATTTCTCTCTGGAATTCCCGACGTCGCCTCCTTTCATTTCGAGAAAAAAATGGGGATGATCGCTGCTCCCCTCTTATTTTATTTTATTCATCAATCCAGGGAATCAATTCAGGTAAACACCTTCCTAAAATTATATGCAGGATCTTCATTGATACTAGCCATAACTACCATTGGTATCTTCTTTTACGGCCTTTCCATTTATGATGATTCTATAGGAACACTTGCCTTTCAGATTCGAACCCTGAATGAAAGTCTTACCCAGCTCCATCCCACCTACCTTGGGTTGCATTTAATTGCAGCATCCTTTATCACCTTATATCTTTATCATAAACGTGAATTCAAGTCGTATTCATACCTCCTAATAATCTGCACCATCATATTGATAGCAGGGGCTGCATTATCCGGTGCCAGGAGCCCATTTATTGGACTCTTTATTGGAATGTTTTTCTACGTTTTTGCTTCTAAACTCTATTCCAAAAAAGCTAAAATTGGAGTTTCGCTGGCTCTTTTGATTCTTCCCATTATACTTATACAAATACCCGTTATTGGAGATCGTTTTCAAGGAATAATTGAAATTGCCCAGTTCAATTTTTTTAGCGAAAATGCTGCTGATACCACGGTAAGATTTGCAGTATTGTGGTGCGATTTAGGGTTAATCCGCGAAAATTGGTTGTTGGGTGTTGGCACCGGTGAAATTCAATACCATCTCAATTTGTGCTATCAAATGATCGAATCGGAAACGGCACTTACCCAAGACCTAAATACACATAATGAATATGCCAATATCTGGATAGGAACCGGAATTATCGGAATACTTCTTTTTCTGGGATTCTATATTACCAGCTGGATTCGCTTTAAGCATTGGCTTCCTAAAATATTTCTGATTTTGTTTGGGATGGTATGCCTAACCGAAAATTTATTGGAAAGGCAACAAGGTGTCTTTTTTGTGGCTCTCCTCTTCTCTCTTTTTATTTTCCACGAATTAGATCAACCTACAAAATAGATTAATCCGAATAAGTAAGAAACAATGTTTATTAGAGTTGCCATACCAAAAGCATTAAGATTACTATTCAAAATCCCGTTTTTCCGAATACGGTTTTATGGCATTCACAAAAGGATCATTGCCCCATTGAATTTATTCAAGGGAGTAGTTCAGCAAATTGTATTCAACGATTTCATTTTCCTGGAACTTCATATTGACGATTGGATTCAAGAGAATATCTACTTTTTAAATAGTTACGAAACTGCCGAATTACAATTTCTACAGGAATCGTTAAAACCTCAAAGTCGAGTATTAAAATAACTTTGCGCCATAATTTATCTATGGCACTTACGAATAACGATATAATTAAAAAACTTAGAGTTGCTCTGAAACTACGCGATACGGACATTGTCAAAATCCTGAAACTGGTAGATTATGACACCACTACCAGTGAAATTGGCGCTTTTTTTAGAAGTGAAGATCATCCCAAGTACAAACCCCTTCAGGATCAAATTCTACGCAATTTTCTAAACGGCTTAGTCATATACAAACGAGGCCCCATGGATAGAAAGTCAAGCGCCTCCGCTAAAGCTTCGGGCGACACACGGAAGAAGCCAGCGCAAACCAAATACGGTCGACCCAGGGCTTTTGAATCAAAGGAAGAAAAGGTTCCATCGGTGAAACACAAAAGATCACGCCCCAGGATTGTTGGTACCATTAATAGAAAAAAACGAAAAGACAATTCTGATTCTGAGAAGGATTAGTTAAGTACAGCTTATACGAGGAACTTAAATGAAGTTTGCCGAATACAACATTTCCCGGGAAATTAAAGCTAATCTGGACCGAATGGGCTTTAGAAGGCCGACGGACATCCAGTTTAAGTCCATTCCCCATGTCTTGAAAAATGAAGATGTGTTGGCCGTAGCTCAAACCGGAACTGGGAAGACAGCGGCATTCGGTATCCCTATGATTAGCCAAATTCAGGAAATCAAAAAACGAAGCAACACCAGTGGAATTCGAGGAATCGTTATGGTTCCCACCCGTGAATTGGCCTTGCAAATCACTGAGGTATTCCATACGTTGGCTAAAAACACCAAAATAAGAACCATCTGCGTTTACGGTGGTACAGATCAGGATCCACAGATAGAATCACTGGTACGCGGAATTGATATCCTGGTAACCACTCCAGGTAGAATGTTTGATTTGGTGAGTCAGGGGTATATTAAATTGGATCGAATTAAAACTCTGGTGTTGGACGAGGCCGATCAAATGTTGAAACTCGGTTTTTATAAAGATATAACTGACCTTATCCGATTCCTGCCCAAGAACCGGCAAACCTTGTTCTTCTCGGCAACCATTGACGATCAAATAAAAAAGCTGGCGTACTCGCTGGTAAGAAATGCAATTCGAATCCAGGTTTCCCCCAAAGATCCGGTATCAAAGAATGTAACACACGCGGTTGCTTCTGTTGAAATGGATGACAAGCGATTTTTTCTGGAGAGAATCATCAAGGAAAATGAGGGCTTGAAAATTTTGGTATTTGTTAGAACCAAAGTTCGAGTCGAGCGGGTAAAAGCAGCCATGAAGCGAGTTGCCATTGAATCTGAAACTATACATGGAGATAAGGAACAAAATAAACGTGAGGAGGTCCTTAAGAGATTTAAATCCGGTGAAATAAGAATACTCATTACCACCGATGTCAGTGCAAGAGGTATTGACATTCCTAACGTAGATTTGGTAATTAACTACGATCTACCCGACAAGGCAGAGAATTATGTACATCGTGTAGGACGAACAGGAAGAGGAAAGAAAAAGGGCCGTGCCTTGTCTTTTTGCAGTTCTGAGGAACAATCTATTCTAAAAGACATTGAAGCTTACAATTCTGTCCCAATCGAAAAAATGGTCATAGAAAAAGAGGATTACATGGAAACATTGCTCTTTACAGATGATGGATCGAATGACTGGAAAGCATTGATGAACAGAGACGTTGAAATGAAAAAAAATAAGCGAAAGAAAAAGACAAAGAACAAGAAAAAATAGCTATTGAAATGTAAGATCTCAAAGGCAAAATGTAAAAAAGGAAATTCTACAACCACTATTAATTGTCACCGTTTTTGAATTATTAGGTTGTTCCATTTTTACATTTTTCTCTTTAAACTTTACATTTAATTAGTTGGTTATCTTGATTTTATTCACTTGTTTAATAAATTATAGTTCATGTTTTGAATAAATTTGTGTGTACCAAAAAATTCAAAATCATGTATAAACTTAATTCAGTTCTCATCAGTCTTTCTCTTTTAGTTTCTTTTAATCTATCCTCTCAGCGATTATTACAACTTCTATATGATGTTCACAATGGAACTTCGTGGGATTATAGTGAAAGAACAACATATGACTACGATACTGTCAATAATCGTCTTAATTGGACATTGATGGAAGAATACAATTCAACAAGTTCCAAATGGGAGGTTTTTCTTAAAGATTATCATTATTATAATGCAAGTAACCAAATAATAAATGATTCAGGAAAAACCTATAACTCTTCAACTAAAAAATGGGAAATTAATCAGGCAACCACCTACACCTACAACGGAAAAGGGTTACTTATTAATATGACTACTGCCGATTTTGCCGGGACCTGGGATAACCGGGATAAAACTGAATATACTTATAATGCTTCCGATCAACTTGTTAAAACAGAAACTTTTAGGTGGGTATTTGGTGCTTGGGAACCTGAAAACAGAGATTCATACAATTACAATTCAAAAAAGCTGGTTTCAAAAATGATTTCCGAGGAATATGGGTTCTCAAAATTTGATTCGACTGAAATCACAAATTACAGCTACACCTCATTTGATAGTTTAAAATCATGGGAAACTTTGGAATATCAAGCCGGATGGAAAAAGTCTGAAAAGGCAGAGTTTATGTATAATTCAAGCGATTTAAGAACGCAAGGGTTAATCAAAGAATGGAATGGTTCATCTTATGATAATTTAGAAAAAACCGATATTTCAAGAAGCTCTTCAGGAAATAAAAAATTCTGGGTCACATACGATTGGTTCTTCGGAAGTTGGCACAACTCGTGGCGAATGACTTTTATATATGACAGTAGTTCAACGCCATCTTCTGTAGCTTTAGATGATTTCAAAAATGAAATAAAACTGTTTCCAAATCCAGTAACAAGTTCCCTAAATATTAGTTTAAGAGCTGAATTACAATCGGAAATAACCATTTTAAGCATGGACGGGACTACGGTTCGACCTAAATCTACAATTCAGGACAAGCCCATTGATGTCTCTGGATTAAGGAGTGGCTACTACATCCTTCAAATAGAAAATCAGGAAGGTGTTTCTCGTAAAACTTTTATAAAATCGGACTAATGCTGGCGTTGAGTTTTACTATTAGATAATATAGAACAACTAAATTCAAAAAACCAAGATCAAATATCCAACCTAAGTCATCCAAAGTGAAGCCATTGGCACTTAAAAGGCACCTAAACCCTTCAATGTAAATAATCCAAACTAAGCCATTGGTAATCAGAAAATATCCACTACTTTTGCCGCCCGAAATCTGGTAAGCGGAAATCAGTTAGTTTAATTCTCTTAACCGTTCCGCAGGTTGAGATACAAGAAAGACAATATGTCTGAAGATAAAACAAAGGTTGCTGAAGAAGGTACAAAAGAAGAGCCAAAAGCAACAAAAAAAACTGCTCCCAAAGCTACGGGCGACACGCTGAAAAAAGCACCAACTAAGAAAAAAGCAACTCCTAAATCTGAAGAAAAGGCTGCTCCTGTAAAGGAAACGAAAGATGCTGCCGACAAGGCTCCAGAAGAAAAAGCTGAAACTAAAAAGAAAGCAAAGGAAGAAAAGGTAGAGGGGCCAAAAGCAGAAGCTAAAGTTAACGAGGCTGCTAAAGAGGAAACTAAAGCAGATAAGTCCGCCTCCGCTAAAGCTTCGGCGGACAAAGACGAAAAGCCCAAGGCTAAAAGAACCCGAGTTGCAAAAGCAGCTAAGGTAGAAGTTGAAGAAGCTACTGCTGAATCAGAAGAAGTAAGCGCTGAAACTGAAGAAGTAGGTGAAGAAAAATTTGAAAAAATCGTAATTGAAGATACTCCTATTGTAGATATCAACACGATTAAACCGCTTGATGAATTCAACTGGGATTCATTTTCAGATTCAGATGATATATATACTGCAGAAGAAAAAGAAAACTTATCGAACCTGTACAACGATACGTTAACTTCTATTTTCGAGCATCAGGTAATTGATGGAACTGTTGCTACCATTACTAAAAAAGAGGTTGTAGTAAACATTGGTTACAAATCGGATGGTGTTCTTTCTTCTAACGAATTTAGATACAAGCCAGACCTTAAGGTAGGTGACAAAGTTGAAGTTTACGTTGAAAAAACGGAAGACAAAACTGGTCAGCTGGTTCTTTCTCATAAAAAAGCTCGTACCATGAGAGCTTGGCAACATGTTAATGATGCTCTTGAGACTGGAGAAATTATTACTGGTTTGATCAAATGCAGAACCAAAGGTGGTTTAATTGCCGATGTATTCGGAATTGAAGCATTCTTACCTGGTTCTCAAATTGATGTAAAACCAATTAGAGACTACGATCAGTACGTGAACAAACAAATGGATTTCAAAGTGGTTAAGATTAACCAGGAATTCAGAAACGTGGTTGTATCTCATAAAGCACTTATCGAAGCTGAACTGGAAGAGCAAAAAGCGGTTATCATGTCGCAGCTTGAAAAAGGACAGGTTCTTGAAGGTGTTGTTAAAAACATTACTTCTTACGGGGTATTCATTGACCTTGGTGGTGTTGACGGATTAATCCACATTACTGACCTTTCATGGGGAAGAATTAATCACCCTGAGGAAGTGGTAGAGTTGGATCAAAAAATCAACGTTGTAATCCTTGACTTTGACGACAACAAAAAACGAATTGCACTGGGTGTTAAACAACTTCAGGCACATCCTTGGGACAACCTGGATGAAGCACTTAAAGTTGATGACTCCGTAAAAGGTAAAGTAGTTGTACTTGCTGATTACGGTGCATTTGTTGAAATCGCTCCTGGTGTTGAAGGATTGATCCACGTTTCTGAAATGAGCTGGGGACAGCACTTGAGAACCGCTCAGGATTTCTTCAAAATCGGAGACGAGGTTGAAGCTAAAATCATGACCCTGGATCGTGAAGAAAGAAAAATGTCACTTTCTACCCGTCAGTTGACACCAGATCCATGGGAAGGTATAGAAGCTAAATATCCTGTTGGAACTAAAGTAAAAGGAAAGGCTACTAACCTTTCTAACTTCGGTGTATTCGTTGAATTGGAAGAAGGTGTTGACGGATTGATTCACATTTCTGACCTTTCGTGGTCTAAGAAAGTAAATCACCCAAGTGAGTTTACTAAAGCCGGTGAAGAAATCGAAGCAGTTGTATTGGAGATAGACAAAGACAACAGAAGGTTGAGTCTTGGACACAAACAATTGGAAGAAAACCCATGGGATGTATTCGAAACTGTATTCACGGAAGGATCAGTACATGAAGGAACTCTTCTTTCATTGACTGACAAAGGTGGATTGGTTGGTCTTCCTTATGGTGTTGAAGGATTCGCTCCTGGTCGTCACCTGGTAAAAGAAGATGGTTCTAAGGTAAAAGTTGATGAAAAGATCAATTTCTTAGTACTTGAATTCAACAAAGATTCTCGTAAGATCATTGTTTCTCATTCTAGAATTCACGAAGGTGAAGCAGAAGGAAAACAAATGGCTGAAAGAAAATCGAAAAAAGCCCAGGCTGCCAGTACGCGTAAAGCAGTGAAAGATCTTTCTTCTGGAATGGAGAAATCTACCCTAGGAGATCTTGATGCATTGAGTGCACTTAAAGCTTCAATGGAAAAAGAAGAGAAGAAGAAATAATTCTTTTTTATCATAAACTGAAAAGCCCTGTTAGATAATCTAACGGGGCTTTTTTTGTTCGAATCCTTCAGTTATTATAAGTGAATTTCGAAGAAGCTTGTATCGAATGTGGTAGAGAATACCTTATTTCGACTCTGATACAATATGATACCGAATCAATCGCCGTTCAATAATCCGTTTATTTGTAATGTAGTCAGCCATATAATAATAATCATCCATTACCTTACCCCTGCCCTTAGCATAATAATTATTGGAAACCACGGCTTCCGTTCCTAGCTCATCAGAAAATGGCTTATTAAAGATTCGGTCTACCTGGTAATTTATCACTGTTTCCACTGCACCAGCTATATTTACCTGACTTTCTCCTCGCATCTTGTGGTAATAACTGTAGATATCGTTGTTATCGCTTCCCTTATCCAGAGTATCGGTAAAATTCTTTACAGACATTAGTATATCCCCGCTTTGATTCACCAAATATCCATTGGAATCCCTTAGCATGTGAATTATGCTTCCATCAAAATTTCCGTAAGGGCTATTGGTACCCTCAAACACGAAGTATTCATTTCCTCTAATTTTTTCGATCCGAGTTATTTTCATACTGTCTACCTGGCCCATCTTTTCCTCTACCCTGTTCGAATCAATTCTATATTGTTGGTACACCCAATAATTACCCACAGCCATGGGCATATAATCCTGAACTTTTAATTCAGGTTCGCAATTCGGATTTTCAGTAATCTCTTCATCCTTCTTACAGGAAAAGGAAAGAACAATTAGACTGGAAAGGGCAAGTACTTTGTACATAACAATGGGTGTTTTTGGGTTTAGGATGCGCTAACGCTGCTATGAATCAGAATATTGCATGTATTCTCATTTTGATTTAGCAAGACTTAACCTGAGTTGATTAATTCAAGTCATCTTATTCAAATCCAATCAAGATCCAACCGCAGTCTAACAATATACAGCAACCAAAACTCACCCCAAACCTTCCCGTATTGCCATAACCAGTTCCTCCCGACCTGCTTTTGCCCTGGAGATAAACTCATCCGTTACTGCTAATCCGGCTTGATGTTTATCCGACCAAACAATCAAGTCAACCAAAATAGGAACGAGATCCATTCCTTTTTCAGTTAACGAATATTGCTTCTTGGTTTTCAATTTTTGATAAACCTCTGACTCAATAATTCCATTGCTCTCCAATTTTTTCAATCGATCTGATAAAATATTGGTAGCTATACCCTCTTTTGAATTTAGGAAATCCTTGTAAAACCTTTTTCCTTGTACTAAATCCCGAATGATTAAAAAGGTCCATTTATCACCAAAAACATCCAATGCATAACTAACAGGGCAGTCCGATCTCATAAATTATTTTTATTCACTTGCAAAATGCAAGTGAATAATTTAAGTGAAGAAAATGGATACGATTCAAATCAATTTTGAAAAACTCAAAAAAGACAACTGGTCCGACCAGGAGACGCAAAACGCCAATTGCTGGTCAGTTTTGTTCATGAACTCATGAACAATCACAACTTTGATTTGGTGCTAAAACAATTTGGCAATCCGCATTACCGCCAACACAACCGTGGTATCCCCGATGGAATGGAAGCTTTGGTGAAGTACGTCAGGGATTTTACGAAGCGATTTCCAAACTACACCTACGACGTAAAGCACGTATACACCAATGGCGATTTTGTGATTTTTCATTCCCAGGTAACCACCAATCTTAAGGATCGTGGTAATGACAACAAGGGGGTTTATTAAACTAGAACTCCCCTAACCTGCTCAAACCGTTAATCTCTTTTTATTTGGTAGCAAGCATAAAACAGGCGCCACCTGTTTTAAAACCGATACAGTTTACGGCGTAAATCAGCTTCAACTTGCTGGTCCCAGAGCACTTTTTGAATTCGCTCCCTTGATTCATTAAACCTTTCTGCATTGTCCTTATCCCCAATGTTCTTATAAGCTTTTACAATAGCACTCCAGGCCTTAAGATATAACTCATTTTTGCGGATACAACGTTTCCACTCAAGAATGGCTTCCTGAACAAAACCCTGCTTAGCCAATTCAACACCTTCTTCATAAATTGCTTCAATGTCCGTTATTTCCTTATCCAGCTTCAATTGAATCAACCCTCCATTTTTATTGATTATAAAAGAGCAAGGAACCTGACGGGCAACACGCTCTGCAATGCTCCCCAGGAAAAACCTTTTAATGGCACCCTTTCCGGTTGAACCCATCATGAGCAAATCAACATGCTGTTCCTTAACAACGTCGAGAATCACGTTTGGCGGGTCGCCTAACCTCACCACCTTCTCCCAAGATATTCCACTGAAATCCACATCCTTTATGGACTCATCAAACTCCAATTCCAATGTCCGAATCATTTCGGCTTGTTCCAAATCGGCATCAGCTCCCATTTCTATGTACTCCTTGTCAATTCCTTTTATTACGTGAAGCACATAAAGTTTTGAGTCAAAGCGCCTACACAGGTGAATAGCGCTATCCAGGGCCAACTTGGATTCCTGGGAAAAATCAATGGGACAAAGCACACGTTGAGGGTTGACCACACCTTCTTTTTCAATGACCCAAACCGGAACAGATGAATCCCGAATAATTTTCAATGAATTAGTACCCAATTTAAATTTCTCTTTCCCAACATGACCCGCACCCAGGACAATTAGGTTTGCTTTTTGCCTTTCAGCGAAAGATAGGAGCAGGTCAATGTGATCTCCCTGAAGTATTTCAGAAGAGCATTTGATATTCTGCCGTTCCAACAATCCCAAATACTTCAACATCTTATCTTCTACCAAACGTTGAATCTTATCTCGAAGGATGGATTCGGGCATTACATGAACTAGGCTTACTTCACTACCAAACTTCTTAGCTATACTAATCACACTTTTAAATGCCACTTCTGAACTCATTCCAAAGTCAGTCGGAAAGCATATTCTTTCTACAAGTTTCATGTCTCCTAATTTTACTTCTAATTTAATAACTAGAGCACCTCAACTCAATGACTTTTATCAATCAGCAACATGAATTAACAATTAACACGTTCCGGTCTAATCAAATGGTTTGAGAAGAGAAAAACGAGCCAATCCTTTATTCAATTCATGCTTAACAAATCTTTATGCTTAACAAATCTTCAAACGATTTAGATTTGTGACATGAGTTTTGAATTAGTATCTCCATTTAGCCCAACGGGTGATCAACCGCAAGCCATTGACGAATTAGTAAGAGGGGTAATTAATGGAGAACAAGCTCAGACACTGCTTGGTGTTACTGGTTCGGGAAAAACCTTTACCATAGCCAACATGGTTGAAAAACTCGACCGCCCTACCCTCGTATTGAGCCACAACAAAACCTTAGCCGCACAATTGTATGGCGAGTTCAAACAGTTCTTCCCGAACAACGCTGTGGAGTATTTTGTTTCCTACTACGACTATTACCAGCCCGAAGCGTATTTACCTACTACGGACACCTTTATTGAAAAAGATATGTCCATCAATGACGAAATTGAAAAGTTACGGTTAAGTGCTTCCTCGGCCTTGCTTTCCGGAAGACGGGATGTTCTTGTGGTTGCGTCGGTTTCGTGCATTTATGGTATTGGAAACCCTTCCGAGTTTGACAAAAGTGTCATTGCCTTAAGCAAGGGTCAACTCATTAGCCGAAACAAATTGCTCCACGATTTTGTTCAGGCATTGTATTCCAGAAGTAACATTGAATTTAAACGAGCCACCTTCCGCGTAAAAGGAGATACGGTAGATATATTTCCGGCATACGCCGATCATGCCTATCGCATTCTGTTCTGGGGCGACGAAATAGAAGAGATTGAACGCTTTGATCCTGTTTCAGGAGAAAAGCAGGAATCGATGGATGCGGTAAACATCTATCCTGCTAACATTTTTATAACCAGCAAGGAAACCATGAACAAGGCCATGAAGGACATCCAGCAGGATCTGACTGACCAGGTTCATCACTTTAAGGATGTTGGAAAACACCTGGAAGCCAAAAGGCTCGAAGAACGGGTCAATTACGACCTGGAAATGATGCGTGAATTGGGCTACTGTTCAGGAATTGAAAACTACTCCCGCTATTTCGATGGTCGCGAACCGGGCAGCAGGCCCTTCTGCCTGCTCGATTATTTTCCAGACGATTACTTAATGGTAATCGACGAGAGTCATCAAACCGTTCCACAGGTTAGAGCCATGTATGGTGGTGATCGGTCACGAAAAACTAATTTGGTAGAATATGGGTTTAGACTCACTGCTGCCATTGACAACCGCCCCCTGAAATTCGAGGAATTTGAGTCCCTTATGGGACAAAGTATCTTCGTAAGCGCCACCCCAGCAGATTACGAACTGGAAGCTTCCGGAGGAGTAATCGTGGAGCAAGTCATTCGCCCAACAGGCTTGCTGGATCCTCTAATTGAAGTACGTCCCTGCATTAACCAGGTGGATGACCTGTTAGAAGAAGTTCAGGTTCGAACAGAGAGAAAAGAACGGGTACTGGTTACTACTTTGACCAAAAGAATGGCGGAAGAGCTCTCCAAATACATGATTAAAATAGGCATTAAATGCCGCTACATACATTCTGAGGTTGATACCCTCGAACGGGTTGAGATTCTGCGCGATTTGCGTTTGGGAGTCTTTGACGTACTGGTTGGTATTAACTTACTTAGGGAAGGATTGGATTTGCCTGAGGTATCATTGGTTGCCGTATTGGATGCTGATAAGGAGGGCTTTCTTCGATCAGAACGAAGTTTAACCCAAACGGCAGGTCGTGCCGCTCGAAATTCGGATGGGCTGGTTATATTCTACGCAGACAAGGTAACTGATAGCATGTACAAGACCATGACAGAAACCGAAAGACGACGAATGATTCAAATAAAATACAACGAAGAGAACCAAATTGTACCTACAACTGTTACTAAGTCCAAAGAACAGATCATGAAGCAGAGTGCCGTTGTAGCTGTTGGGCGTGACTTAAAACAAGCCTACATTCCCAACGAAGAACAGTCACTTGCTGCTGACCCTGTTTTGGCGTACATGAGTCAGGAAGAGATAAATAAACAAATTGAAGGTGCCCGTAAGAAAATGAAATCAGCCGCAGCAGAGCTTGATTTTATTGAGGCTGCACGCTATCGTGACGAGATTTACGGACTGGAAAAGTTACTGAAGAAACAATAACACTATCAAGAATTAATATGAAAATCTACCCCATTGAAACCGGAAACTTTATGTTGGATGGCGGTGCTATGTTTGGTGTGGTACCTAAAAGCATTTGGAGCCGAGTCTACCCTGCTGACTCCAACAACATGTGCCCCTGGAGTCTACGATGCCTGCTGCTTGAAGAAGGCAATCGGCTGATTTTGATTGATACCGGAATTGGGGACAAACAGAGTGAAAAATTCTTTTCGCATTACTATTTGCATGGGGACCATTCCCTGGATAAAAGCCTGAGCAAACTGGGATTTACACGAAATGATATTACCGACGTATTTCTTACCCATTTGCATTTCGATCATTGCGGCGGAGCCATTGAATGGAATTCTTCGAAAGACGGGTATCGACCCGCTTTCCCAAATGCCACTTACTGGAGTAATGAAAATCACTGGCAATGGGCAACCGAACCAAATGATAGGGAAAAAGCAAGTTTTTTAAAGGAGAATATTCTTCCCATTAAAGAAAGCGGCCAGCTTCAGTTTATCCAATCGGAAGGAGATTTTACCCAAGAATTGATACCCGGCTTTAAGGCCCTGATTGTAAATGGTCATACGGAGGCGCAAATGATTCCACACATTCAATACCAGGATAAAACTGTGGTGTTTATGGCCGATCTGTTGCCTTCTCATGCCCATATTCCAATACCCTGGGTTATGGGATATGATACCCGTCCCCTTTTGACATTAAACGAAAAGAAATTCTTTTTTCAGCAAGCCTTAGAGAGTGATTACATCCTTTTTCACGAACACGATTTTATTCATGAGTGTTGCACGGTAAAAGACACGGAGAAAGGCATTCGCTTTGACAAAGGGTTTCGATTTGATGAAATGTTTTCCTAGCACCTAAATTTCATTTTTCCAGAATCGTTAAACACACTGCAAACCCCTAATTTATATCATGAACAAAATTCGAATTCTTGTATTCCTTCTATGCCTTAGCCCTACCCTATTTGCACAGCAAACGGGAGAAAATCAGGTGGGAGCCTGGTACATGTATTTTGGCCAAAACCGCATTGCCGAAAAATTGAGCATCCATTCAGAGTTACAGGGTCGATTCTATAACCTGGATAATTTCAATCAATTGCTTGCCCGGGTAGGACTCAATTATCACATTAACAAGGAAGCCATGCTAACGGCCGGCTACGCCTACATCCCCACTGAGAGTTTTGAAAAGGGCAGCAACTTAAAATCATCGATTGAACACCGTATTTGGGAGCAGTTTATCTTGAAAAACAATGTGGGTCGGGTGTTTTTTGAGCACCGGTATCGACTGGAACAACGCTGGATTGAGAACAACTCGAATAACTCAAAATACCTGAACCGGGCACGGTATCGCCTAATGCTTACTATTCCATTGAACCACGAAACAAAGGAAGACAAGACCGTATACCTTGGCATCTACGACGAAATATTCCTCAACCTCACTTCACAGCCCTTTGATCAGAACCGATTGTATTTTGCACTCGGTTACAAATTCAATAAAACCGTTGATATTCAAGCAGGATACTTGAAACACCATTATTCTGGCCTTGGCTACGACAGGCTGCAATTCGCGCTCTTCTTCAACCCAGACTTAAGGAAGAAAGAATAATTTTGCTGCCTAATTTTAGAAGAGCATGAACGAGCCCGATTGGAAGACCGTAAGAGAATTTGAAGACATTACCTACAGAAAAGCCGGGAAAGTGGCCAGAATCGCCTTTAATAGGCCTAATATAAGGAATGCCTTCCGTCCTAAAACCGTAGCTGAACTCTACCAGGCATTTTTGGATGCCCGGGAAGACACCAATATTGGCGTTGTTCTTTTTTCAGCGGAAGGTCCAAGCACCAAAGATGGGGTTTACTCGTTTTGCAGTGGTGGTGACCAAAACGCACGAGGACATCAGGGTTACGTAGACGATGACGGAATGCCCCGCTTAAACATTCTGGAAGTTCAACGCCTCATTCGCTTTATGCCCAAGGTAGTTATAGCTGTGGTTCCCGGCTGGGCCGTTGGTGGTGGACACAGCCTGCATACCGTATGTGACCTAACGCTGGCCAGTAAGGAACATGCTATTTTTAAACAAACCGATGCCGATGTTACCAGCTTTGATGGGGGTTATGGTTCGGCCTACCTGGCCAAAATGGTTGGGCAGAAAAAAGCAAGAGAGATCTTCTTCCTGGGCAGAAACTACTCGGCACAGGATGCAGTAGACATGGGAATGGCAAACGCTGCCATACCTCACGACGAATTGGAAAGTACTGCATGGCAGTGGGCCCAGGAAATACTGGAAAAATCTCCTACTTCGATCAAGATGCTAAAATTTGCATTTAACCTGACAGACGATGGTATGGTAGGACAACAAGTTTTTGCCGGGGAAGCTACCCGATTGGCCTACATGACAGACGAGGCTAAAGAAGGAAGAAATGCATTTCTCGAAAAGCGAAAACCCAACTTTGACGACATCAAATGGATTCCATAGAAATGTCAAAGTTAATTTTATTGTTTAAACAACATAACATTAAATGCTGATTTACAAGAATTTTACTTTTGATTCTGCACATGAACTTCCAAATGTTCCAGAAGGCCATAAATGCAAGAATCTGCATGGTCACACCTACCGATTAACCGTTTATTTGGAAGGTGAAATTGATGAGAAATTAGGCTGGGTTATGGACTTTAATGAGCTAAAGCGAGTAATGAAACCCCTTCTCAAAAGAATGGACCATAACTACCTCAATAACCTTCCGGGATTAGAAAATCCCACCTCAGAAGTATTGGTTCGATGGATCTGGAATCAAATTCACCCCAAACTTCCTTTATTAAAACGATTGGAACTAAGAGAAACCCCTACCTCAGGAGTGATTTACGAGGGTTAATAACATCTATCGCTAACTTATTTAATAAGTTCCACGTTTAGTGTACTTTCAGTTTGAAAGAATCGTATGTTATTGTTTGTAAATGAATAAATTAACTCAACATTCGGAGTTGAGTTCTCTTCAAAATTCTCAAGCAAAAAGTCAAAATTAAATTTGGAATCAAACTCCTGAATTTCATCGGACACCACTCCCTTGCCGCTAGCCTTGTCATATAGCTGTTCACCTACTTTCTCCAGGTTATCGTTAAACAGCTTAATGGACACATTATTCTTCGTTTTGTGCAACACCGTGAACTGCCCTTCAAGCTTAGACACCTTCACCATATTAAAATGGGCCTCCTTGTTATTTTGATCCAAACCTAGCTCAATGAACTTCTCAATGAGTTTAGTTCCATGGGCAGAGTATTTAACCAACATAAAACCTTTTACCACTCTATCCTTACAGATTTTAGTCTTGCCTTCGGCATAGTTTACCAGAACGATAATCTCTCCTGTTTCATCATTAAAATCTGCCCATATAAACACTTTTGGGTCAGCCACTTCAAACTGAACACATTGAGAAGTACTCATAAATTCGAAGGCATTGGTGTTAAGGAAGCTTGGTGTCAGCATATAAGTAAAATCAGTAGGATAATACCCTATTCCAATGACACCCATCTCCTCTCTAACAGGTAAAACCAGGTTTACCTCACTAAGACTCTTTTCTATAGCGTTTATGGATATCATACCTATCTGATCCGTTAAAGCTGCTCCTTTGGATTTAAAGTCAGTTGCTAAATAAGCACTTCCATTATAGCCGCCAATAAATTTGTAATACTGCGGTGGCAATGGAAAATCAAGAGTAAAACTAGCTGCTACCTTACTATTGTCGTTAATATCAATCGAATTGAATATTGCTTTTTTACTGTTTCTTAGCTTATCATAGTATAGCAACTTTCTATCATGAACACCGGCAAATTGAGCATAAAAATTACTTGTGATTTTCTCCTTTTTACTCACCAGGCCCGTATTATCG
>CEQS01073883.1_pt1 | contig 28466 bp, 23 predicted proteins | sample 530981 | NCBI WGS metagenome assembly CEQS01 (sample SAMEA2621176, study PRJEB7988) | marine metagenome | biome: marine biome (ENVO:00000447); feature: mesopelagic zone (ENVO:00000213); material: "saline water (ENVO:00002010), including plankton (ENVO:xxxxxxxx)" | depth 800 m
TGGGTTTTGATTTTTAAGAAAACCTAAAACATGGGATTACAAGACATATTAATTCTGGTAGCAATTGGATTATCAGCAGGAATTCTTAGCGGTTTATTTGGTATTGGAGGAGGTGTAATAATGGTGCCTGCCCTGGTTTTCTTTATGGGGATGACTCAACATGGTGCACAGGGTACAAGCATTGGGCTTATGTTATTACCCATTGGAATATTAGCCGCATACAATTACTACCAGGAAGGAAACCTAAATATTCGCTATGGACTAGTGGTGGCCGCAGCCTTTGTAATAGGGGGCTACCTCGGGTCCAAATTCTCTCTGGGTATGGGCGAAGCCATGCTCAAGAAGAGCTTTGCCGTTTTGATGTTGGGTATAGCCGTCAAAATGCTATTCTTCGACAAGTAATCCAAAACCATAAGGATTTCCACGCACTTAAAATGATCATTTCTAGCGGTCAAAAAATTTGCTGAACAATTAACAACCCGCTTGTTAGAAATTGTTTAACGCTACAATAAATTCCCAATGTTCGCCATGTAGGTTTGTAAATATCCACAATTGAAATTTATGAAATACACATTTCTAATTGCAATTATTGTGTATGGGCTGAGCACCACACAAGCCCAGGAGTTTAAAAATAAAAGTTACTCCGAACACTTTAAGGCGGCCAAACTACTCATAGCAAACAACAAGGAAGAAGAAGCGGTTCCTGTGTTAGAAGAGCTGTATTCAAGAGACAATGAAAACTCCAACGTGGCCTATTTGCTGGGCTTGTGTTATGTAAAGTCATTTAAAAACATAAACAAGGCTATAAAGCTTCTTGAAGACGCAAAAGAAAACTATACCAGGAGCTATGATAGAACATCCCTTACCGAGCGTGATGTATCGGAATACGTATACTACTACCTGATTATTGCATACTCTTTAAAAGGCGACTGCCCCAAAACCATAGAGACCCTGAATAGTTTTTATAAGATATATTCCTATGAAGATGAGTGGTATTTGGTTGATGGCCAGAAGTGGTATCGCGATTGTGGAAAACACAAGTGGAAGGAGGATGAAGATTCTATTGTAACCCCAAAAGAACTATTGGATACCAACATAGTAATGCCTGAAAAACCGGCCGACACGTTAAAAACTGCAGAGCCCGTTTTGGAAGGTATTGCAACAGAAAAAACAGAGGTAGAAACCCCAAAAGCAATTGCCGTGGCTGCCACGCCGGTAAAAAATATACGGCCCTACCACGAACGGTTAAGAAGAGTAGGAGAGGCCGGTGGTCCCGAAGTAATGACTCGTGAAAAAACATATACAACACCAACCTCGCTATACGGGGTGCAGGTAGGAGCGTTTATCAGGCCACGGTTTTCAAATGACTTTAATGGGTTGAAAAACGTTGAGGTGTACATAGACAACAACGGCGTATTTCGATATGTTATTGGAAGTTTTGTGTATAGAAGCCAGGCCGAGAAACTGCTTAAATATGTATTGGAAAAAGGCTACAAGGATGCATTTATTGTGGACATTAATGCAACACAAAACTATCAGGAAGAGGTTATTCGGGTGAATAACGAATCAATTAAAAGGGAAATTACCGGTTCAATAGAATTTAAGGTTCAAATTGGGGCATTTAAGGAAGAAATTCCGGATGATATCATGAAAATATTTCTGCAGTTCGATAACATTGAGAAAAAAATTCAAGGTGAGCTTTCCATCTTCACCCTGGGCTCTTTTTCAAACTATGAAATAGCAAGTGCCTGGTGCCAAAACGTAAAGGAATCGGGAGTGCCAGATGCCTTTGTTATTGCACTAAACGAAGGACATAAAATTTCCATAGAAGATGCCAACCTCTACATTGCCAAAAAACAAGCACAAGAGGCTGAAAAAGCTCGCCAACTTGAAGAGGCGAGCAGAAATAAAAAGAAGAAGAAGAAAAAGTAACGTTGCTGATGAGCGCGAATTATTGCGCAACAATGCATTACCCATCTCTGCCATAGATTAACTTTGTGCCATGCAAAGGGTATTCTATTTTCTGGCTTTATTAATCGTGTTTTCTTGTTCCTCGGAACCCGCTCAGAAGGAAAGCAACTATTCTTCGGATCAATTAAAGCAAAAGAAACAAGCCATTGAAGAAGTTATGGAAGTTCATGATGAAGCAATGGCATGGATGGATCAAATTCAGCAATTAAAATCGAAACTGACAGATAAAATGCCCGCTGAAGAAAAGGACACCATGTTATCTGTTTATACCGGTGCAATAGCAGATTTAGAACAGGCCGATGAAATCATGATGGCCTGGATGAGAAACTATAAAGAACCGAGCGACACAGCTGATTTCGGGCAGGTAATGGAATACCTGGAGGGCCAAAAGAAAGATATTAACGAAGTTCGTACACAAATGAAGGCTGCGATTGACCGCGCCACACCTTTGTCTAAATAATACGGAATGAGGGCTTTCCTGCTTTTTTTAGTTGCTTCAGTTTTACTCTCGTCCTGTGAGGAAAAGGATCAATCACTTCCTATTCTTGGACGACACGATTTCGATACCGAATATAAAAACGGAGAACTAGTAACGGACACCATTTATTACACCCTTCCGGATTTTCGTTTTACTGATCACAACGGAAATATTTTTGACGAACAACTTGTAAAAGATAAAATTTACGTAACCGATTTTTTCTTCACATCCTGCCCAACAATTTGCCCAAAAATGAGCAAGAATATGTTGCAAATGGCAGAAGAATTCAAAGACAATGAAAGGGTTTTGTTTTTATCCCACTCCATTGATACACGGCACGATTCAGTTCCGGTTTTAAAAAAATATGCAACGAAATTAAACGCACCTAACAACTGGTATTTTGTTACGGGTGAAAAGGATAAAATTTTTAGCCTGGCTGAAAAATACATGGTTAGTGCGGGTGAAGATCCACATGCACCAGGAGGTGTTATTCACAGTGGTGCCTTTGTACTGCTCGATGGTAAAAGAAGAATCAGGGCTTATTATGATGGCACCAAGTCTAAGGAAATGAACAAGCTCAGAGCCGACATTAAAACACTTATTAAAGAGAGCTCATAATGAAATTAGCAAGGACCTTTCTTTATATAATCCTGGGGCCGGTAATTGTGTGCTCGTGCATACCCTCCGGGCGGGATTATGGCAAGGAAATGTATGAAGAAAAATGTGCCAACTGTCACGGGATTGAAGGAGATGGACTTCAACAACTTTATCCTCCGCTAAAAAATGCAGATTATTTAGAACAAAATCAGGATAAATTGGCGTGTCTGATCCGTTTTGGAACACAAGGTGGCTTAGTGGTAAATGGAGTAAAGTTCGAAGGTAAAATGGAGGGACAACACTTGCTTAGTGATGTTGACATTCACAACATAATCAACTACATTTCAAAGAACATTAACCCGAATCTAAAACAAGTCACTATTACCGAAGTAGGTGACCAATTAATTGATTGTAAAGAGTAATTTTAACTCCAATTAGAATAAACAGAACTTTATATCTTCACTCGCGTAATGTATGCTGCGACAATTATTAAAACCCTGCCTGCTAAATGAGTGAATCGGTATTGAAAGCGTTAATGCAACTGTTTGCAATTGTAGCAGATGTTGATGGGCTTAACGATAAAAGTAAAGATACCGTACGTCAGTTTTTGGAAGAAGAGCTTAGCCCTTCCATAGTAGCCGAATACCTTCAACTGTACGATGAATACGTACAAAAGCACCACTTTAGAAAAAGGAAGAAGGATGGTGTAGTAAAACACACCGCCCGTAATGCAGTTAAAATTTTAAGAATTGCAACCGAATTAAACCAAACCCTTACACGCCAACAAAAACTACTGGTTCTTATTCGACTGGTCGAATACATCTACGAGCAAAACATTTTATCGGATCAAAATCTGGAGTTTTTAGCTGCCATTGCAGAAGCATTTAATGTAAACCCCGATGAGTTTAAACTACTTCAAAAATTTATTTGCATTACCGATAAGCTGGAAGAAAGTGATGAAGAGTTTTTCATTTATGGCCCGGAAGATGACACAAAACATCGCATCAAAGCGCATACAGGGTTAAGCTCTCGGTTGTTGTTCCTCCACCTAAAAAGCTCACGGGTTATTGTTTTTAGAATGCTCGAAAAGCAAGAGCTATACATTGGTGGGAATCAGATAAGAAAGGGAAAGGTTTATCTTTTTAGGCAGGGCGCGTCCATTCGAAGCTCCCGAATTTCGCCGATATACCACAGCGATATTCTCGCCCGATATACGAACGAACAAATCGATACACCGGTATTGTTCACTACCGACGAGTTGGAATACAAATTCAACAAAAAAGACAGGGGCCTATATCCCATGTCGTTTAGTGCTTCTTCGGGTCAAATGGTTGGTATAATGGGTGGTAGTGGCACCGGAAAATCAACACTGATCAATGTGCTCAATGGAAATTATACACCATCGGCGGGAAAGGTTTGTGTTAACGATATTAGCATTCACGACAACAACCCATTGGTTGAAGGGTTGATTGGATATGTGCCTCAGGATGATTTACTCATTGAAGATTTAACCGTTTTTCAAAACCTTTATTTCAATGCCCTTCTCAGTTTTGGAAACCTTCATGACAGAGAAGTCAAGGACAGGGTGTTGGAAATTTTAAGCTCACTGGGCTTAAGTGAAACCAGTGACCTCAAGGTAGGTTCAGTTTTGGAGAAGACCATTAGTGGGGGTCAACGAAAAAGACTAAACATTGCTTTGGAGTTGATTCGTGAACCATCCATTCTTTTTGTTGATGAACCAACTTCAGGGCTAAGTTCCAGAGACTCTGAAAACATTATGGACCTGCTTAAAGAATTAACCCTAAAGGGAAAAATTGTTTTTGTTGTAATTCACCAACCAAGCTCTGATATTTTTAAAATGTTTGACAAACTACTGATATTGGACAAAGGAGGATACCTGATTTATCAGGGCGACCCACTGGATAGCATCTCCTATTTTAGGGATGCAAGTGGTCAGTTAAGTAGTGATAATGGTGATTGTTTAAGTTGTGGAAACGTTAACCCCGAGCAGGTTTTTGATATCATAGAAGCCAAAGTAGTTGACGAATACGGCGATTTAACCAACGAGCGAAAAAAGAGTCCGAAAGACTGGAGAAACAGATACAAAGAACAAATTAGTAAGGGCCTTTCTACTCCTAAAGCACCGAGTAAGATTCCTAAGATTGAGTTTGCAATACCGAAACTTCTAAAACAATTTAAGGTTTTTGTAATGCGCGACGTCCTCTCTAAGATATCGAACACGCAATACTTAGTGGTTAACTTGTTAGAGGCACCCGTTTTGGCCGTCATTATTGCTGGTTTTTTAAGGTATAGAAACGAGTTTGGTGGAACATCGGAGTACGTATTCAGGGACAACGGTAATGTACTGGCCTACTTGTTTATTTCAGTTGTTGTTGCGCTGTTTTTGGGGATGTCGGTAAGTGCCGAAGAGATTATTAAGGACAAAAAAATTCGGGTAAGGGAGCGTTTTTTAAATTTAAGTGTGGGAGGCTACCTGGCATCCAAAGTGCTAATTCAGTTTACCATTTCCAGTGTTCAGGTTTTTCTTTACGTAATCATAGGAAATGCCATTTTAGGAATTGAGGGCATGACCTTTCAATATTGGATGGTATTGTTCTCTGCCGCTTGTTTTGCCAATGTTACCGGTTTAAATATTTCAGCGAGTTTTAAGAAAGTGGTCACCATTTACATTCTTATTCCATTTATCATTATTCCCCAAATACTATTTAGTGGCTTGTTGGTAAAGTATAACGAACTCAATCCCTGGTTCTCAGCCCAACGAGGTGTTCCGCTTATAGGTAATATTATGGCATCGAGGTGGGCGTACGAGGCATTAGCCGTGGAGCAGGTTACAACCAATGCTTATGAGGTTAACTTTTACGATGTCAACTCCAGGTTGTACCATTATAATTTCATGAAAAACTATTGGGTTCCTGAAATTGAAGCGGCCATTAGCGCCATTGAAAACAACTTAAAAAAGGAACTCAAGGAACCAAAGTCGCAGGAAGAAGTTGTCTATAAAACATCGCTGATCTATAGTGAATTTAGTGAATTGCCTGAAAAAGAAATTGTTCATTGGAATGGAGAAAAACACGATGATTTGAGTAAGGTATCACTTGTTGATGTGGAGCAAATGAGAGCCTTTATTCAGGTTTTAAGGAACTATTACAACCGGATGGTTCAAAAATATTCGGTAGAAAAAGACGAGATTACCTTTGCCTTAAAAAAGCAGCTGGGAGGAGAAGAGGCGTTTTTTAAATTTAAAACCAGCCATGAAAATGAGCAGTTGTGGGAGTTTTTAAATAACAAAAACGGAATTAAAAAACTGGTTGAAACCGAGGGCGAGTTGTTGAGAAACGAAAACCTGGTTTACCAACTTCCCGAGGAAGGAGTCAATCATTTTTATGCGAGTAAGAAACCCATATTTGGAAAACTATACCCCACCTATTGGTACAATGTGGTTATTCTTTGGCTGATTAGCTTTGGTTTAATGCTGGTCCTCTATTTCGACCTGCTTAATAAGCTGATGAACATGAGGTTTATGGGCAAAACAAAACCAGAATAAAAAACCTTGCAATAATTAGAAATCGCACTATATTTGCAGCCCGAAAATTCGGGACCAGTTCTTTTTTTCGGGCGATTAGCTCAGTTGGTTCAGAGCACCTGGTTTACACCCAGGGGGTCGGGAGTTCGAATCTCTCATCGCCCACAAGTAAAAGCCTCTTTCGTGAAACGGAAGGGGCTTTTTTAGTTTAGAACGCTTACGAAGTTTGCCTGTCTGACAGGCAGGCGGGCTTCGATGGGCGTGACAAACTAAAAAAGTATTTGCGAGAAGTGCAAGGAGCTTTTATTTGTACCTCCCCCACAAGAGATCAGCGCAGCTAATCTCGATCAAAGTGAAACTCACATTGACCGGTGTGAAAAGCCAAAGCCCAATGGGGTCGCGGGTTCGAGTCTCGTCCGGGCCAAATGCCTATAAATACATAAGCGGTAAGTGAGAGTACTCTCCTTTTTTTGTATTTATGTTCTCCCTAAAAAACAAGATGATGACTAAATCGTTTAAAGCAATTAGCCTATTGGCACTAACAGGTGTAACCCTGTTATTCTATGGATGCGCTCAACAAGAAGAGACTAAAGAAGAACACATGATTGATAATATACTCCTAAAAGAATGGTCAGGGCCTTATGGTGGTGTTCCTGCTTTTGATCAGGTTAAAATAGAAGATGTAAAGCCGGCCGTAATGCTAGGCATGGAAATCAAACTAAAAGAAATAGATGCCATTGCAAACAACTCTGAAGCTCCTACTTTCGAAAATACAATAGCGGAGATGGAGCGGTCAGGTGCAGAACTTAATCGACTGTTTGCTTATTACGGAATATTAAGCGCCAACATGTCTTCTCCTGAATTTAGGGAAATTCAAAAGGAACTTGCGCCATTATTTTCTGACTTCCAATCCAAAATAACCCAGAACGAAAAACTATTTAAACGGATAAAAACCGTTTATGAAGCTTCACAGAAAACACCGCTCCCAGCAGAACAACAGCGGGTAGTAGAGTTAACCTACTTAGGGTTTACCATGAAAGGGGCTGAATTGGATGCAGAGAAAAAGGCAGAATATGCCAAATTGAGCAAAGAGCTTTCAAGCCTCTACACCCAGTTTTCAAATAACGTACTACACGATGAAGAAAATTACGTAACCTACCTCAACGAAGACCAGTTGGGTGGTTTGTCGGAAGGGTTTATTAAATCCGCAGCAAGAATTGCCGCAGATAAAGGCCAGGAAGGTAAGTACGCTATTACCAATAGCCGTTCTTCCATGGATCCGTTTTTGACATACTCCACCGAAAGGGATTTACGGAAGCAAGTGTGGACCAACTATTACTCTCGGGGAGACAATGGCGATGAATACGATAACAACGAACTGATTGCTGAAATACTAAGGCTTCGAAGGAAAAAAGTTGAAATTCTTGGGTATAAAAACTATGCTGAGTGGCGCTTGCAAGACCGAATGGCCAAAACCCCTGAAAATGCCATGGCCCTTATGGAGGCGGTATGGCCTGCTGCTATCGCACGCGTTGCGGAAGAAGTAGCCGATATGCAAGCCATAACCAATAAGAACGGCGATAACATTACCATTGAACCCTGGGATTATCGTTTCTATGCCGAAAAAGTACGAAAGGAGAAATACGATTTAAATTCAGAGGAAGTAAAACAGTACCTGCAATTGAACAAACTTACTGAGGCCATGCATATGGTTGCGGGAAAGCTTTTCAATTTCAAATTCACTCCTGTACCGGAGGGTTCCGTCCCTGTATTTCATGAAGATGTAAAAGTGTGGGAGGTAACCGACATCAATACGGGTGAAAATGTAGGGCTTTGGTACCTTGACCCCTATGCAAGAAAAGGAAAACGATCGGGTGCCTGGGCAACGACATATCGAAGCCAATCTAGTTTTGATGGAGATAAAAACGTATTGGCGTCCAACAATTCAAATTTTGTAAAACCTGCGCCCGGAGAAGCGTTGTTGGTTTCCTGGGATGACGCGACAACTTTCTTCCACGAGTTTGGCCATGCATTACACTTCTTTTCCGCCAATGTAAAATACCCAACCTTGAATGGTGGAGTTAGGGACTATACTGAATTTCAATCGCAACTGCTCGAACGCTGGTTGTCTACCGATGAGGTGATTAATAATTACCTGGTGCATAGCCAAACCGGGGAGCCTATGCCGGCCGAATTAGCTGCAAAAATTAAAAAGGCAAGCACCTTTAACCAGGGGTTTGCTACGACCGAATATCTAGCTTCGGCTATTATGGACATGAAGCTTCACCTGGCCGACCCAGCTGAAATTGACATCGATAAATTTGAGCGAGAGACCTTGACAGAAATGAAGATGCCAAAAGAATTACCCATGCGGCATAGAACCCCACACTTTGGCCATGTGTTCTCCGGTGAGGGATATGCGACCGCCTATTATGGATACATGTGGGCCGATGTGTTAACCGCCGATGCTGCAGAGGCATTCGCTGAAGCTCCAAACGGCTTTTACGACAAAGAATTAGCTGATAAAGCAGTGAAGTATTTATTCGCACCACGAAACGCCATCGATCCTGCGGAGGCATATCGATTGTTTAGAGGAAGAGACGCAAAGATTGACGCATTAATGCGGGATAGAGGGTTTCCCGTAGCAGCAGAATAAGTTTTCAGGTTTCTATTCGCCACGCCTTGCGAATGGCCAATACGATTATAGTAATAAGGATAGAGCCCAGAAAGGCAAGAGCCATGTCTTTTTGGGCATCCCAAATGTCTCCCTGCGTGCCGAGATAGGCAACTCCCTGTTCGGGGAAAAATAAGTCGGCCACTGACCATTCAATAATCTCATACATTCCGCTAAAGGAAAGTGTGATTTCCATGGGAAGCAACCAGGCCACCCATCGTTTTACCTTAAGAATATTGAGAAATACTTCGCGCATGGGATAGGCCAATAAAAAGCCAAACGAAAAATGTACGATTCGATCGTAATTATTCCGGGACCAACTAAGCGCATCAGACAGCCAATAACCAATGGGTGCTTCCGCATAGGTGTGCATGGCACCATGAATGTGTAAGCACAAGTAAACAAATATCATAAGATAGGATAAGTCACTGAACTTATATCTGGAATAGGTTAAGGACAGCACCGAAAGAAACAAGATAACCAGAAGGTTTTCCAGGAACCAGTTGTTAAGGTCGGTAGTTTGAAACAGGGTAGAGGCCCATAACAGAACGAAGGTTAAAACCATTCCAATTAAAAGGCTGTTCTTTTTAAAAGGAGTTCGGAAATCGGAAATTGCAAGTGAAAAACTCATGAGGCGTTTTTTTGAAAGTGCTTAAAGATAAAAATCATTGCCATTGCGGCTAGTAAATGTTTGATCGGATGGCCTGCGATAAAACCGGTCAGTTCAAAAAGCTCAGCATCAAAATGTTCGGAGATTTTAGCAAGAATATAGGTCAGCAGTGACGCTAGCATCCAGCCCCTTACCTTACCATATCGATTTAACCAAAGGAAGTAGGGGATAAGAAGCATAGGAATAAACTGAACCAAAATATAGGGCCGCAGGTCGCCGTAGCCAAGAGACTCAGTTACCCGCCAATAAATAACACTTAAAAGAGAGCAAATAATGACAGGCCACTGTATTTGTCTGCTGAGCTTTTTTGAAACAAAATTGTGTACAACCACAACCAGAAGAATTGAAAAGACCAATGCCATTGGCAGGCGGTCCCAAAACAGTGTATCGATAGCGGGGTTGATGTGATAATAGGTTGAGCCAATCCCAATTCCAATCAACCCTATAAAAAGCCAGGACGCTAAGGTTCTGAGTCTGTAATTCCGATGTTGTTTCCACACCCATCGTGCCCCGATTAAGCCAACAACAATAAAAGGGATGTTGGTAATTACATTCCAGAAGTTAGGAATTCCGAGTAGCATTGTATCATATGTGAATTGGTGGTAGCGGTGTTGTTGGGAAATTGGGTCAGTGAGAATAAACCCCAAGACCATCAAAAGAGATATTAGAATTCCAAGAATTTGAGTTTTACTTTTCATGACCTTGTTCAAGAATAATTTCATTTTGAACTGCAAATCAAAGCCTGATAAGTCAGGTTTGGAACCCGAATTTCACAAAAAAGGGATGTTTATAAATGCACAAATGGCACACACTGCACTATAATTGATTATAGAGTTTGGCCTATTTAGAGATGTTTATAATTTGCAGGGGGCGAACCCTTGGGGTATGTCTAGTCATAGGATAAGCACAACAAAAAAAGCCTCAATCTCAACGAGATCAAGGCTTTAACTATTTCTGGTGGTGCCTCCAGGAATCGAACCAGGGACACCAGGATTTTCAGTCCTGTGCTCTACCAACTGAGCTAAGGCACCAGTAATAGGGCGGCAAATGTAGATAAATTTTTATTCTGAAAAAACGCTACTTTGAAATTGTCCTTACCAATTCGCAAGCTCTTAATATTCATATATTTGCACCCATTTTTAAGCAATGTATCTGGTCGCCGACCTTGGAAATACTCAACTAAAACTCGCGCTTTTCGATCAGAAAGGAATGGTGCAATTAAAAAAACTCAACCGAGAAACCGATTTTGACCTTTTTAAAGAACATCTGGACTCAATTTCTCCCGAAACGCCTTGTATTATTAGTTCGGTAATTGAAGAAGAAAATGAAATTGAGAAAGAAATAACCAACCGGTTTAAAACCATTTACCTGAACAATAGTTCAAATCTCCCATTGAAAAATAATTACCGAACACCCGAAACCTTGGGCCAGGATCGGTTGGCCAATGCTGTGGCCTGCCATACACACCACCCTAATCAGAATGTGCTGTCTATTGATATGGGAACCTGTATTAAATACGACTTCGTTAATGCAACAGGCGAATACCTGGGAGGTGCAATTTCACCAGGGCTTCAAATGCGCCTGGAGAGTTTAAGCACCAATACAGGCCGCTTGCCGTTGTTGGAGCCAGAAGGTGATGTGGCAGTAATTGGTGGTAATACCAAGGAGTCTATCCTGAGTGGTGTTATGAATGGAATTCGCTTTGAATTGGAAGGAGTAATTGAGGAATATAAGAGGCAATATAACGACTTATATATTGTTTTAACAGGCGGAGATCACGAACGTTTTGTAAAGGCGTTTAAATATCCCATTTTTGCACGCCCAAATCTAACCCTTGAAGGATTGTATTACATATTGAAAATTAATGAAAGTAAGTAAACCGTTAGTTTTCTTTTTCTGTTTAATGGGCAGTGTTGCCTTCGCACAGACAACCACCGATTCGCCCTACTCGTTTTATGGTTTGGGAGATATTAATACTCGAGCATTTGCAAGTCAGCGAAGTATGGCTTCTACCGGTACAGCATTTACCTCAGAAGCAAGGGTCAACATTCTTAACCCCGCAACCCATGCCGGTATTCAATACACTACCTTTGGTGTAGATTATAATCTTGATACCCGAAGCATTCAGTCCGCAACAGTAACACAAAAAACAAATCGCGGATACTTCAATAACCTTGCTGTTGCGTTTCCTTTAGGAAGGCGCGGTGGAATGAGTGCCAGCCTTAGGCAGTATACTAAAGTTGGTTATAATATTCAGGCCAATCAAACCGACCCTATACTCGGCGATTATCAATTTGTATATGATGGTCAAGGCGGAATCAACGAGTTTTTGTTTGGAGCAGGTTATAGTATTCTTAAAGACTCAGTAAGGACTCTGAATTTTGGAGCGAATTTCATTTACTATTTTGGCTTTGTTAAAACCAACAGAAGAACAACCAACTTCTTAGATTCACCCGATGCCCTGAGCAGTAACATTGTAAACCGATCCAGTGTTAATGACGTTGCTTTTGATGTTGGGTTATACTACGATCATCAGTTTACCAAGGATTTCAAAATGTCATTTGGAGCAACCTATGCTCCGTCGCTTGAAATTAATGCCAAGGTAAACTCAGAATCATACAGCTATCGGCTTTCCGGAGGACAGGAATATGTTAAGGATACCGTGGTTTTCACGGAAATAAAAGGTAAGGTGAAAATGCCAACTACCATGAATTTTGGTGTTGGAATATATTTGGGAAAAAGCTGGACCCTATTGGCCGATTATAAGTATCAGGACTGGTCGGAGTTGACGATCCTCGGAAATAACACCGACCTAAACTCAAGAAGAGAGTTTTCCATTGGGATAGAAAGCACTCCAAACCCCGATGCATTGGCTAAGTTCTTACAAAGTATAAGATACCGGGCAGGCTATAAATTTGCCAACACCCGCCTGGTTGTGAATTCCAACAACGTTTCTGAATATGCTGTATCAGCAGGGTTGGGGATTCCCGTTCTAAAAACGAAGACGAAAAGCTCCATTAACATTGGTATAGAGTTTGGTCAAAGAGGTTCGAAGGAAAATGGATTAATAAAGGAAAATTTTACAAATTTTTATCTCGGGATTTCCTTTAATCCACACAAATTTGACACGTGGTTTAAACCGAGTAAATACAATTAGAACAAGAAAAGATGAGAGTGAAATTATTGTTAGGATTATTTCTGTTTGGAGCAATGAGTGTGAGTGCCCAAAAATTTGGCGCAACGCCTGAGGATAGTGTAAACTGTATCCAGAGTATTTCATTGGGGGATGAGAACTATAAAAACAAGCAATACAACGAAGCCCTGAAGTACTATAAGATTTTATTTGAAATATGCCCAAAGGCAAGAAAAGGTGCGTACCAGAAAGTACCCAAAATCTATAAGGCAAAAATTAAGGCAGCTAAAGGAAACCCAGAGCTTAAGGAGTTGTTGGTCGACTCCTTAATGGCGGTTTATGACATGCGAATCGAGCACTTTGGTCAGCGAGGTTTTGTACTTGAAAAGAAGGCAAGCGATCACATTAAATACCGTCCAAAGCAACCGGAAATAGCCTATGAAATGTTTGAAGAAGCACTAAAACTTCGTGGAAATAAAATGGGTGCCGGTGCCATTGTTTATATGTACAAAGCACGGTATGCTATGTACAAGCAGGGCAAGTGTACCAAAACTGATGTTATTGAATTGTATGCCATCTTAAAAGCGATTGCCGATTACAACATTAAAAACGGTAAGAGTGAAAAGAAAATAAACAATTACAAAACCAGTAACGAAAACTTACTTCAGTTCTTCAAGGAAGTGGCAAGTTGTGAGGATCTTGTAACCGCATTTAAACCAAGGTTTGAAGCAAACCAGAATGATGCAGAAATGATTCGCGGAGTTCTGGAATTGTTAAATGCTAAAGAGTGCGAGGATTCGGATTTTTATATTGCTGTGGCTAAGCGACTTCAGGAGCTTTCCCCTTCACCACTAGCCGCATGGAGTATTGCCAATTGGTATGTGAAAAAACAAAAATGTCCGGAGGCGATAGATTACTATTTGGAAGCATTTGCACTGGCTGATTCATTACCAGAGGTCGATAAAGCGCCGTTTAAGATTAAAGCCGCATTAAGAGCAGGGTATTGCTATTTGAGCAATGGCCAATATGCAAAAGCGAAGTTGATGGCCAGTCGAGCTTTATCGGTAGATAAATCTAACGGAGAGGCTTACATGATGATTGGTGATGCGTATTTTGGAGGAGCCAGTTCATGTGGGGATAATGATTGTGATAAAAGAGCCGGAAACTGGGCTGCAGTAGATAAATATCAAATAGCCTTGGCAAAAGACCCAAGTTTGAAAGAAAAAATTGGAAATAAAATTGCTAAAGCCAAGAGCAGGTTTCCGGGAAAGCAAGATTGCTTTTTCTACGGAATTAACGAGGGGGATAGTTATACCGTAAAAGGTTGGATTAACGAAACTACCACAGCAAGATTTAACTAAAACATATTGATAAACTCCGCTGTTAAAATACTATCAGTAGTAAGTGCCGCAACCTTGGTTGCGGCACTCTTGTTTTCTTGCGGAAATGACACCACCGAATTACCCGTTTTAGAATCGGACTCCTTAAAACCAACGGAAATATCAATAAATACGACCATCCTTTTTAGTGATTCAGCCCTGCTAAAAATCAAGGTAACCACCCCAAAAATGTTGAGGTTTACCGATGCCGATAATCCATTTGTTGAATTTCCTGAAGGCCTGGTTTTAACCATGTTTGACTCTACCGGAGCACCGGAATCGACATTGAAAGCCGATTACGGAATTAACTACCCGGAAGAAAAAAGAATTGTGGTGAAGAACAACGTTGAGGTAAAGAACAATAAAGACGAAACCCTTAACACCGAAATGCTAACCTGGTATCGGGAGGAGAGCAGAATATTTACCGAAGAGTATGTTAAAATAACCACTCCGGATGAAATTATTTACGGTGATGGACTCGAGTCGAACGACTCGTTCACCAAATACAGGATTACCAATATTAGGGGGGTAATTTCTGTAAAAGGAGAGGATAATGAAGAGCTGGAGGAGTAGGTTTCACCCTCCGGATTAGCTTAATAAAAGATAAATCATGAAAAAGTATAACATATATATTGTCTACTTCTGGCTAACCATAGGAATCTTAACGACCATATATGCCATTTACAAAACAATGACCTCTGATGAGGTTGAACCCATGACTTACTATATGCCCATATTGGCATTTGTGTTGTTTGGAATGAGAAAATGGTATGATGGCAAGTTGAAAAAACAGGATCAAGAAAACGGCGAGAAGTAAGACTCATCCTTTATATTTGATAGCGATATCCAATTTATGGACGAGAATTCGTTTTTGATAATTCTTCTTTCCCTACTTTTTTCCGCCTTTTTTTCTGGAATGGAAATAGCCTTTATCAGTTCCAACAAACTAAAAATTGAATTAGACAAAAAGGGAGGTGAAATTGCAGCATCGATCTATTCCTACTTCGTTAAACACGAAAGGGAATTTATTTCTACAATGCTCATAGGCAACAACATTGCCTTAGTTATCTATGGTTATTTTATGGCGCTTGCTTTAGAACCATTAATAGCAGCGGCGATTCCCAATAAATTCGCCATTTTTTTACTTCAAACGGTAATTTCTACAACCCTGGTTTTGGTTACCGCTGAATTTTTACCCAAAACAATATTTAGGATTAACCCCAATAGAACACTCAACGTTTTTGCCATTCCTACGGTCATTATTTATAGCGTTTTATCTCCTATTGTATTTATTACGATGGGCATTACTAATTTCATTTTGAAGTACATAATAAAGGAAGACCTCAGTAATAAGCAGGTGGTGTTTGGGAAAGTGGATTTGGATCAGTACTTACGAGAGGCGACATCGAAAACAAACAATAAAGATGAACTGGAGCACGAGGTTCAGATTCTTCAAAATGCACTGGAATTTAATGAAGTAAAAGTCCGGGAGTGTATGGTTCCAAGAACGGAAGTGAAGGCTGTTTCTGAAGATGAAGAACTTGAAAAAGTGAGGGAGTTGTTCATAGAAACAGGGTTATCCAAGGTCTTGATTTATAGAGAGGGAATGGATAATATAATTGGCTACGTACATTCTTTCGAGCTCTTGAAATCACCCAAGTCGATTAAAGAAATTCTTTTACCAATTTCGCTTATTCCCGAAGCAATGACCGCCAGTGATGCGCTTAAGATTTTGAATAAAAACAAAAGAAGTATAGCCGTTGTTCTCGATGAATTTGGAGGTACAGCAGGAATAGTTACAACAGAAGACCTCATTGAAGAAATTGTTGGTGAAATAGAAGACGAACACGATAAGGATTATGAGATAGAGGAAGACCTCGGAGAGGGAAGGTATCGTTTTTCTGCTCGGCTGGAGGTAGACCACCTAAATATGGAGTATCAACTTGAACTACCAGAAAACCCTGATTATGAAACCCTAGGGGGTTTAATTACCCATTTTCAGGAGAGTATTCCCGACCAAGGAGAAGTACTGGAAATTGAAGGTTTTATTTTTACCATTGAGCAAGTATCTGATAATAAGATAGAAAGCGTTTTAATTACAAATAGCCCCCCGAATTAGCCAAAACTTACACTGGACAAAACCACAATTTTATAAACCACTAACAAACAACAAGTTAAGAAATGTTCAATTTTTGAATTTAATCGGCAATGATTGTATATTCGCGGTCCAAATTTTGAACCTAAGATAAATGGGAGTAATAGGACAGATACGCAACAGGTCGGGACTTATGATTGGAGTAGTGGCCTTTGCTATGGTAGCTTTTATTGGTAGTGACCTTTTGAGTGGAAACAGCAATATTTTTAGCCAGCCGGATACTGATGTGGGAGAGATAAACGGAGTGAAAATTTCAATTCAGGAATTTGAGCGGCGATTATCAGAAGCTTCCAACGGTCAGGATGTAAGCGGGCAACAGATGGATCAAATGCGTAATCGGGTTTGGAACCAGTTATTGCAGGAAAAGTTGGTTGAAACTGAGTATGCTAAAATCGGAATTTCTGTAACCGATGAAGAACTTTGGGAAGAAATTAAGAACAACCCAAACAATGCGGTACTGAATCAATACTTCACGAATCCCCAAACCAACCAGGTATATGATCAATTGAGAGATCCGGCAACAGGAGGTCTTAACTCACAAAAAGTTCTTTTCTACATCAAACAAATTCTTGGTGGTGAAACCCCAGAAAACTGGTATCCGGTTGAAGATGCAATTCGACAAACCATTTTAAGTAACAAATACAACAACGCTATTAAGCGCGGACTTTACGTTTCTAACTTCGACGCTGAGCAAAGTTCAGTGGAAGAAAATAAAAGGGTAAGCATCAGTTATGCTGGAATGAGCTATGACGAAATAACCAATGATGAAGTTTCGTATGACGATGCCGATCTTCAAAGCTACTACAATGCCCATAAATCGGATAAAGAGTTTTCTCAAAATGAAACTACAAGGGGAATCAAGTTGATTTCGTGGAATGTAACCCCAACGGAGGCCGATCTTGAAAGAATAAAACAAATGGTAGGCAAAATGAAGCCTGAGTTTGAAGCTGCGGATAACGATACTTTGTTTGCTCTTCAAAACTCGGATTCAAGAAATAGTTTTCAGCGTTTCAAACGATATGAACTACCCGATGATATTGACTCATTAATTTTTGCGGCAGAAAACGGAACCGTTTTTGGTCCTTATGGCGCTAATGGAACGTTTAAGTTGACCAAAAAATTGGGAACCGTATTGGTTCCAGACTCAGTAAGAGCAAGGCATATTTTGCTTCAGCCGAGTGAAACGGAAGATACTACTGTAATTAGAGTACGAATGGACAGCCTTAAAGAAGCCATTCAAAACGGAGCTGATTTTGCACAATTAGCCACTGATTTAAGTGCGGATTTAGGTTCTGCACGAAATGGTGGAGATTTGGAATGGTTCACTCAGGGTCAAATGGTACCTGAATTTGACAGGGCTTGTTTTAATGGAAACGTAGGCGATCTACCGATTGTAAAAACACAATATGGCTATCACCTCATTGAAATTACCAATAAGACGGAAGAGAAGGAAAAGATCGAAACAGTTAGTATAGAGAGAATCATTGAGCCAAGTGAAGAGACCTTTGAAAAACAATATAACCTAGCTTCAGAGTTTGCCATTCAAAATAGTACGCTCGATGCATTTGTAAAAGCAGCTGAGGAAAATCCGGCGGTTGAAATCCAGGAGTTCGATTACATTCGGGTTCAGGACAAGGTGCTTGGTAATTTGGAAAGCCCACGTCAGTTGATCCGTTGGTCTTATGACGCAAACATTGGTGAAGTATCTGATGTATATGAAATGGGGACCCAGTTCATAATTGCTGCTCTTTCTTCGGTAAAAGAAGAAGGCACCCTTCCTTTCGAAGAGGTGAAAGACAAAGTGACCGAAAAGGTAATAAAGGAAAAGAAAGCTGAATTGATCAGAAGCAAAATGGGTGCTGATGCCGGAGTTGAAGAAATTGCGCAGGCAATTGGAACTGGAGTTAAAACCTCTACCGATATCAACTTCAGTAGCTTTTCAATTCCCGGAATTGGTCCGGAGGCTAAAATTTTAGGAATGATTTTCGGCTTGGAAGAAGGACAGGAAAGTGAAGTCGTGGATGGCGAAAACGGTGTTTACATTGTTAGGGTAGACAAAATAATGCCCGCAGACGAAAACACAACCCTGGAGATTACCCGTGATCAGGTAGGTAGAAACTTAGCCAGCCGGGTAGACTATGAAGTATTTGAAGCTCTAAAAGAAAAAGGTGGAGTGGTTGATAGCCGCCACAAGTTCTATTAGAACCTCGCTATAAATGATTTGAAAGGGGCGTCATTTGGCAGCCCCTTTTTTATTGGTAAATTCGAACCGTGAATAAACTTCAATCTACCTTCTTATTTGCGCTGTGCATTTTCTTCCTAAGCTCATGCAATAACAACGAGCCTGTTGCTTGCTTCACCATTGGTGAACGCTTGGAGACCAACGAGTTATATAAGTTTAACGATTGTTCTGTGAATGCCCAGGAATACCTATGGGATTTTGGTGATGGAGAAACATCTGCGCTGGCAAACCCGGTTCATGCCTATAAAGATGAAGGAACGTACATGGTTTCGCTTACCGTGAAGAATAAAAAGAAAGAGGATGAATTAAAACGAACCATTGGTACTTTTTTGAATGATTTGACCGGACCATCAGAAGGAATTTATTCCGGTGAGTATTTGGAAAATTATCCCGATAGTACCGTTTTAAATAAAGAGTATTCAGGAGCAGTTACTATTGCACCAACCAGTACAAAGCAGATTAAAGTAGCGTTTTCCAGGGGTACTTTTAGAGCCTTGGTTGTGGGAGATAAGGATACCGGTTTTGTTTTTAGTGAAGTAACAAACCTGCAACCATCGAGGCTTGAGCTGATTACTTCAGGAAGCGGCTCTTATAGCCAAAGAACCAGGTCGTTTAACTTTACCCTATCGGGAAGGGATCCGCAAATTGATTCTCTCGCGTGGACCATAACCTACAACGGTACCGCTAAATAGAAAGAACCTTAAACAGGTGCTACTTCCTTTATCTTTTTTGATGGCATGTTCACCAGTCCTAAGGTTTCAAAAAGTTCCTTATCAGCATTAAACGCAGGGTTAGGTGTGGTTAGCAACTCATCACCCGCAAAAATAGAATTGGCACCGGCCAAAAAGCAGAATCCTTGTTCTACGTCCGTTAAATCTTTTCTTCCGGCACTCAACCGCACCAAACTTTTTTGAAATACAATTCGTGCGGTGGCAACCATTCTTACCATTTCCCAAACCGATATTTTCTCACAGTTTTCCAGAGGTGTTCCTTCTACCGGGACCAGTATGTTAATCGGAACTGATTCCGGGTGAGGGTTAAGTGACGAAAGTGTTTGAATAAGCCCCATTCGGTCCTCAACGCTTTCTCCCATACCGATTATTCCACCAGAACAGACGGTAATTCCTGCCTTGCGTGTATTTTCAATTGACTGCAGGCGGTTATCGTATTCGCGAGTCGATATAATTTCTTTGTAATACTCTTCGGAAGTATCCAGGTTGTGGTTGTATGCATCCAGTCCGGCATCTTTTAGTTTTTTAGCTTGTTCGTCAGTTATCATTCCTAGTGTACTGCAGACCTCTAGTCCCATATCACTAACGCCCTTTACCATGTCGATAACCTTATCAAAGTCCCGGTTATCCCGAACCTCTCTCCAGGCAGCACCCATGCAAAAACGAGAAGACCCATCGTCCTTGGCTTTTTGTGCCGCTTCCAATACGGTTTCCACAGGAAGCAATTTATGTGTATTCACGCCGGTAGAATACCTGGCCGCTTGTGGGCAATAGGCGCAATCTTCAACACAACCACCTGTTTTTATAGAAAGTAATGTGCTTCGCTGTACTTCTCTAGCGTTAAAATTTTCGCGATGAACTGTTGCCGCTTCATATACAAGATCCAACAAAGGTTTATTGTAAATGGCTTTTAGTTCTTCAATTGTCCAGTCGTACCTTAAGTTTTCCATTTCTAATCTTTACTGGAGTAGAGCACATTAAGGCCCTAAACCACCTTTAATTTAATTGTTCAATGATAAAATAATACTGGCCGAATTCCCACCAAAGCCAATACTGTTTATCATTATCTTATTTACTGTTTCTATTTCGTTCTTAATACCGTTGGGGTAGGGAAGAGAAGGATATTCCCTGGCTTTAAGCATATGAATGGCCTGCTCAATGGCCAATGCCGAAGAAGCTCCCAATAGGTGCCCTGTTTTCCACTTGGTAGAAATAATGTTGGGCCTCCTATTCCCAAATACCGACTCAATGGCTTTTAATTCAGCGTCATCACCCTTTTTTGTACCCGGTGCATGCGTTATAATCAGGTCTACTTCAACGTCACTTTTATCCTGACCCAGTGCAATTTTCATAGACTTGCTTAAAGCAACCCCATCTTTACTTATGGAAGTAGGGGAGTCCATTTTTTCGTTGGCGAACCCAATACCGTCGATATTAACCCAGTTCTCAAGTCCTGATTTAATAGCGCTTTCCTGGGACTCAATCACAAAAGAAGCAGCACCCTCACCCAACACCATGGTGTTTTTGTTCTTTGTTCCAAGGGGTAAACTGGGATACTCCTGATCCAAATCGGAGTATATTTTCAGGGCTTTCATTTGATCTATGGTAAATGGGGTGAGCGGAGCCTCTGCGCCACCTGCAATAAACAAATCAGAAAAACCGGCTTTTACCCAAGCCATTGCATTGCCAATGGCATAAAGTGAAGTACTGCAAGTAACCGAATGGCTAAAAGCCGGGCCATTGATGTTTAATTCCTTACCAACCCAGCTGGATACAGCACCTAATGTAGTTGTTGGTGAAGTGTGGGAAGCAGGTAATTCTCCAGGATGTTGCAGATAACTTTTGTGCTTGTCTTCAAATATGTCCGTTGCACCTCGTGAAGATCCAATATTTACTCCGGCGCTCAGATTTTTCACTTGGCCAAGGTCTTTCCTGGTATTCCAGGCCTGCGTCGACGCATAGATGGCCAGCAGTACACTTCGGTCTAATAATTTGAATTTGGAATTCTGTTTAATCAGCTGCTTGATTTTTTCTTTTGAATCTTTATTAAGCCCGCCAACCCAATTACCCCTATTATTTTTCTGAATAAAGGTGTGGGGAGAAAACAAGTTTTGCCTGACTTCCTCCTCACTCGACCCCAATGGAGAAATTGAACCCATTGAACTTATAACCAGCTTATTTCTCATCTATTGATTCCCTGACAGGTCTTTAATGATATTAAATGTCGCTGTTCTTATGTGTTCCAAAGAATCTTGTGAGATACAGTAGGACGGAATAAAACAAATTGTGTTTCCAAGTGGCCTCATCAAAATGCCTTCCTCAAGAAATCGATCATAAATCCAATCCCTTAGGTTACTTAAATAATTCGATTCCTCAGCCTCAATTTCAAAAGCTAAAATATGGCCAAGGCATCGGGCGTTTCGCACCATTGTATTTTGCTCCAAGTCCAATTTAAATGACTCAAAAAACGAACTAATTCTTTTTCTATTTGCCTCGCTTGCACTAGTTTCCAAAAGGTCTAAACTAGCGACAGCCGCTGAACACGCAATTGGGTTTCCGGTAAAGGAGTGCCCATGATAAAAAGTCTTGGACCGATCTTTAGTTTCGAATGACTCCACGATCCAGCGATTACAGGAAGTAACGCCCATGGCCATGGTTCCTCCGGTCACCCCTTTGGCCATACAAATGATATCGGGCGTGCTGGATAACTGGTCGCTTGCCAAAAACTTACCTGTTCGGTAAAAAGCAGTTACTACTTCGTCTGCTATAGTAATGACCCCATGTTTCTTACATAATTCCACAAGCTTGCACAGTACGTTTGCATCGTACATTCTCATGCCACCAGCAGCTTGAAGCAGGGGCTCAAAGATGAAGGCCGCAGCTTCTTGAGTATCTAACACCTTTTCCAGTTGTGCAATGCACTCACGCTCATTTTCCACGGTTGGTAATGGAAGAAAGCAGACTTCGTATAAAAAGGGATGAAAGGGTTCCGTAAACAATCCGCGGGAGCTTACTGACATTGCGCCAAGTGTATCGCCGTGATAGGCCCCTTCTAATGCAATTACTTTTATTTTTCTCTCACCCCGGTTAACAAACGATTGCAGTGCTAGTTTTAGAGCTATTTCAGTGGAGGTTGATCCATTGTCTGAAAAGAAAAGTTTTTCCTGGTTATCGGGCAGTAGTTCCAGTAACTTTTCAGAGAAAGTCACTGCGGGTTCGTGGGTAAATCCGGCAAAAATCACATGCTCCAGGTTTTGAGCTTGTTCCGCAATTTTTTCAGCAATATAGGGGTTGGAATGCCCATGTAAATTCACCCACCAGGATGCCACAGAATCGATATACTGATTTCCATTTTCATCGTATAGAAACTCATCTTTTGCCTGACTAATAACAATATTCTTCCTGGTCTCATGGTAATGAGAAAAAGGATGCCAGATGTTTTTCTTATCGATGTTTGCTATGCTCATAAAGCGGCCAAATCTAAGGCGCGGGATGCCTCTAAAATATGTTCTTTATCAATAGTTTCTATTTCCGGTAACCGACCAATAATCGTTACATCGGAAAAAACAGAAATAATCCGTTCTGTTTCTGCGTTTGGTGAACCGCTGTAAACGATTCCTGCGAGTTTAATGCCCCTGTTTTTAACGGCTTCGATAGAAAGCAATGTATGGTTAATACTCCCTAAGTAGCTTCTTGCTACAAGAATTACCGGGAGCTTTAGCATTTCAATGAGATCAATAATTAGTTTGTTTTCCGATAAGGGAACAAGTAATCCACCCGCACCCTCAACAATTAGGTTGCTATCAGTTTCCGGGATCTTGAACTTCTCCATTTCAATTTCAACCTGCTCTTCATTTGCCGAAAGATGAGGAGAGGCTGGGAGCTTAAAGCGATAAGTTTCTTGATGAATTTTAGTTTGAGCATTGGAAATTAAGTTGGCGATTTTCATACTGTCACTGTTCTCCAATTCACCACTTTGAACCGGTTTCCAATAGTCTGCTTTTAATGCCTCAACCAGTGCTGCAGAGGCAATGGTTTTGCCTACGTCAGTTCCTATTCCTGAAACAAAATATTTTTTACTCATTTAAATGATCGTGAATTCCGTTTAATAAAATTTCAATTTCTTCTTTTGTATTGTACGTGTGCAAACAAATTCGAAGTCGCTCCTTACCAGCAGGAACAGTAGGGCTTTTAATTGCACGTACATCAATGTTTAACTCCCTCAAACTCTCTGATAAATCCACAATTTGTTTGTTTCCGGGAACAACCAAACCCTGAATTTGAGAAGAACTATTCATGATGTTTAACCCTAAGTTTTGGGCGGTTTCTCTGAAGTGATTAATGTTGGAAAACAAACTGACTCGCTCATTTTTTGCCTTCGATGATAATCGTATTCCTGCCAGCATTGCAGCAACGTTGTATGCGGGTAGAGCAGTTGTATATATAAATGGACGAGAAAAATTTATCAGGTAATCGACCAGGTCATTTGATCCAGCCACCAGCGCCCCATGTGAACCCAGGCCCTTTCCGAAAGTGTGAATTCGGGCAAATACAGATTTTTCTAGTCCATGTTGAACCACGAGTCCTTCACCGTTTGGGCCATAAACCCCTGATGCATGGGCTTCATCCACGATTAAGTGAGCATGTTGTTTAGTGCACAATTCACAAAGTTCTTGCAGCGGAGCAAAATCACCATCCATAGAATAAAGTGATTCAACAACTACAAATTTTTCTCCTGAAGCTCGAAGGAGTTTGTTCTCCAGGTCTTCCAGGTTGTTGTGAAGAAACTTGATCGATTTTGCATATCCTAATCGTATCCCATCTTTAATTGAAGAATGAGAATACTCGTCATAGAAGACATTGTCATTGCGTTTTAAGATGGCCGAGAGCAATCCAAGATTAGCGGCATATCCCGAAGTATAGGTAAGGGCACCATCCGATTTAAAGAATAATGCCATTTCTTTTTCAGCTTCCAAATAAAAATCCGAATTTCCGGTTAAAAGCCGGGAACCACCGGAACCATTTTGAGGGCTCTGCCCATTCGTAGAGTTATCATGAATATAGTTTGCCTCTTCGGCCACAACATTGGATTTGCAAAAGCCCAAATAATCATTGGATGCAAAATCGACCAGTCCATTGTAATTTACCAATGACCGTAGAGACCCATCTATTGACCTCTGATTTAATTCATCCTTAAGACGTTGTATCAACCTTGCCAGAATTAAACAACCACATTTACAATTCTGCCGGGTACCACGATTACTTTTTTAGGAGATTTTCCTTCGAGGTATTTTGCAGATTGTTCATTACCCAGCACTTTGTTCTCAACCTCCTCTTTAGATAGGGCCAAAGGAAGTTCAAGCTTAAACCTCATTTTACCGTTAAAAGAAACCGGATAAGAAAAGTTTGATTCTATCAGGTACTCTTCGTTGAATTCTGGCCATTGTGTGTTCACAATACTGTCCGAATGTCCTAGCTTTTCCCAAATTTCTTCGGTAATATATGGGCAGTGAGGGTTTAAAAGTATGGTAAGACCCTCAATGATTTCGCGCTTGTTACACTTCAAATCGATTAATTCATTTACTGCAACCATAAAGGTAGAAACGGAGGTATTGAATGAGAAACGATTGTTGTCTTCTCCTACTTTCTTAATAGCCTTGTGTAGCGCCTTATATTCCTCTTTAGTTGGCGTTTCTTCAGTAACCGAGAATTCGTTGTTGGAATTATGAACCATTCTCCAGTATTTTTTGAGAAAGCGGTGAACCCCTTCAATTCCCTTGGTATTCCAGGGTTTATGTTGTTCAATGGGTCCCAGGAACATTTCATGAAGCCTTAACGAGTCCGCACCAAATGATTTAATGATGTCATCCGGGTTGACCACATTACCGTAACGCTTACTCATTTTTTGTCCATCTTCTGCCAGGATCATTCCTTGATTGATCAGTTTTTTGGCTGGCTCATCAAAAGAAACATATCCAAGGTCGTGAAGCACTTTGGTCCAAAAACGGAAGTAAAGCAAATGCCCGGTTGCATGCTCTGCTCCACCAAGGTACACATCTACATTCTTCCAATAGTTGAGTTTGTCTTTGCTTACAAACTCATCAGTATTATCAGGGTCCATGTAGCGCATAAAATACCAGCTTGAACCAGCCCAGCCGGGCATGGTATTCAATTCCAGTGGATAGGAGTTGGAATCTCCTTCCGGCTGGTAGGCCCAGTTTTCGGCCCTTCCCAAAGGAGGCTCGCCATCTTCTGTGGGGAGGTATTTATCCACTTCGGGAAGAATTACCGGTAAATCTTTTTCAGCCACAGGATAAGGAACACCATCTTTAAAATACATGGGTACAGGCTCCCCCCAATAGCGCTGGCGACTGAATACGGCATCCCTCATTTTGTAGTTGGTCTGGCGTTCCCCAATTCCTTTTTTCTCAATTTCAAACAGGATGCGTTTTATGGCATCTTTAACCTTTAAGCCATCCAAAAAAGAAGAGTTAATCAATACTCCGGTTTTATCATCATTAGCTCCCTGGCTAACATCTGTCCCTTCAATTACGGCAGGAATTTCAAGCCCAAAATGATTCGCAAAATCCCAGTCACGTTGATCACCCGAAGGCACTGCCATAACAGCTCCTGTACCATAACCGGCCAAAACGTAATCAGCGATCCAGATTGGGATTTTTTCCCCGGTAAAGGGATGTATTGCATAAGATCCTGTAAATGCCCCGGACACTGTTTTTACATCAGATAGCCGATCTCGTTCCGTCCTGGTCTTGGTTCGAATAATGTATTGCTCAACCTCCTCTTTTTGATCTGTCGAGGTCAACTCATTTACCAATTCATGCTCTGGTGCCAACACCATGAACGTGGCACCAAAAATGGTATCGGGTCGGGTGGTAAAAATTTCAAGTTGGTTTTCATTTCCATCAATATCAAAATGGACCGATGCACCAACGCTTTTTCCAATCCAGTTCCGTTGTATCTCTTTCAATGAATCGGTCCAGTCGAGTGTTTCCAGCCCCTGAAGCAACCGTTCAGAATAGGCACCAATTCGCATACTCCACTGGCGCATTTCACGTTGCTCAACCGGATATCCGCCGCGCTCAGAAACTCCATCTTTGACTTCGTCATTAGCCAAAACAGTTCCCAACTCAGGGCACCAGTTTACCACACTATTCGAAATGTAAGTTAACCTGTAGTCCAATAAAATTTCCTGCTGTTTTTTCTCATTAAAACCCTTCCAGGTACTTGCGTCGAAAATCTCCTCACAGGCATTTACGGCTTCTACTTCCTGATTGCCATTTTTTTCAAATTCCGCAACGAGGGTTTCAATTTTTTCAGCTTTATCGGTTGTGTTGTTATACCAGGAATCGAAAAGTTTAAGGAAGATCCATTGGGTCCATTTATAATAAGATGGATCGCTTGTTTTTACTTGCCGACTCCAGTCGTAAGAAAACCCAATGAGGTCCAATTGTTCACGATATCGGTTAATGTTCTGTTCTGTAGTAATGGCAGGATGTTGTCCTGTTTGAATGGCATACTGTTCCGCTGGAAGACCAAAGGAATCGTAACCCATAGGATGAAGCACATTGTAGCCATTTAGTTTTTTATACCTCGAGTAAATATCGGATGCAATATAACCTAGCGGATGGCCAACATGTAGACCGGCACCACTTGGGTAGGGAAACATGTCAAGGACGTAAAGTTTTTCTTTTTCAGAAACTTCTTCGGTACGGTATGTGCCGTTCGCTTTCCAACGTTCTCGCCACTTGCTTTCAATCGCCTCAAAATCGTAATCCTTCATCTGTTTTATTTGCTCAAAAAAGTGTACAAAAGTAAGCAACCAAAGGCTTAAGCTTCCTTGATTATTTTCTTATTTTAGCGGCCATAGCCGTTGCTATTTAGGTATGCAGACTTCCGAAGAACGTTTTACTAAAAAAAGACTAAGATCATCCTATTTTACTGTAATAATTAGTATCTCGTTGGTGCTTTTTATGTTGGGGCTGTTAGGTATGGCCATACTTCAGGCCAAGAGGCTCTCGACTTATGTAAAGGAAAACATTGGCTTTTCGGTGATTCTAAAAGACGATGTTAAGGATGTAGACGTGGTTAAATTTCAAAAATCATTGGATGCCGCACGGTATGTAAAAACCACTGAATTCATAGATAAAGACAGGGCAGCAAAGGAACTCACCGAAGACTTGGGTGAAGATTTTGTTGACTTTTTAGGTTACAATCCCCTTCTTTCTTCTATTGAGGTTCGCTTGAATGCAGATTACGCCAACCCGGATAGTTTAAGCTGGATAGAAGCCGAAATGACAAAAAACCCCAGGGTAAAAGAAGTTTTTTATCAACGCGACCTGGTTGTTTTGGTCAACGAAAACATTAAACGTATTTCATTGGTGATATTGGTTTTTAGTGTGCTGCTTTTGATTATTGCAATTGCTCTAATAAACAACAGCATTCGACTAAGCCTTTATTCCAAGCGGTTTGTCATAAAAACCATGCAGCTGGTTGGTGCTACTCCGGCATTTATTCGAATGCCATTTGTTTTGCGCGGAATTGCTAATGGATTATATGGAGCATTAATCGCAATTGCCCTGTTAATGGGGGTATTATACTATGCCAGGCAAAAAATTCCTGAACTTTTTGAAATTCAAGATGTACAAATGGTTGCGACATTGTTTGGAATGGTACTTTTGCTCGGAATTATTATTACGTGGATAAGTACAAGTTTGGCAGTGCGCCGATTTTTACGAATGAAAACGGATAAACTTTATTCCTAATGAGTACAGAAGATAATAACGAAATGGTTTTTGGTAAAACGAACTATATGTTTCTGATTGCTGGAGTGGTAACAGTAATTGCAGGTTTTATACTAATGTCTGGTGGTGG
>CEQS01163080.1_pt1 | contig 27571 bp, 24 predicted proteins | sample 530981 | NCBI WGS metagenome assembly CEQS01 (sample SAMEA2621176, study PRJEB7988) | marine metagenome | biome: marine biome (ENVO:00000447); feature: mesopelagic zone (ENVO:00000213); material: "saline water (ENVO:00002010), including plankton (ENVO:xxxxxxxx)" | depth 800 m
GCGACTTATAGAGCAAATGACCATTTTACCTAACTTGATCAAGGGATTGGATATCCAACCCAATAAAAATGATCAAACAAAGGACTTACAGGCAAAAATTGTTGCCCTGTCTGATTATTTTGGAAGTATAGAAGGACTTAAAGGCGAAGACGAATACTCGTATGACGTATCTGTTTTGGAAACAAGTCATTTTCAGGAATTCTACAAGCAGGTAAGCGCAATGCGCAACGAGATTACAAAATCCAAAGTTTAGACTGAATATGGAGAAGGTTGTAGATTCATTAAACGAAAGATTGAATAAAATGAAAAATATCATTGTTGCGGTTTTGTTGGTACTTGGATGTTTAACTGGTTATTCTCAAACAGTAAAGAATTCATGTAATTGGAATGAAACTGTGAAGAAAAAATGTAAGAATGATTTAAAACCATTTCATTACTATGCTTTTAAAATCACTAAGATTACGTTTAGTGGATCGAGCCAGTTTAAGGAAGTTGAGGTTCCGTTATTTCACGATGCCGAATATCGATTTGTGTTTAATACAGAAGGGCTTCACCAGAATGTAAAGATTGAGATTTACGATAAGCCGGCCAGTTATGAGAACAGAACCAAGATTTATTCTGGAACTTCATCAGAGCGACATTTTGTATTTGATCCTCCCAAAAGTTCAACGCACAATAGAATATATATAGATTACATTATTCCGGCCAATAGCAGTGCAAAAGCTGGAGTTGTTGATAAAGGCTGTGTTATTTTTTATTCTGGATTTAAACACTAACCGGATATACTATAGTAGAATATGAAAAAGATTATTGCATCAGGATTAATATTATCTTCAATCGCATTTTTTGCGGCTTGTGATTCGGGTAGTGAAGATGGAAGTGTAGAAAGAAACTCAGCTGAGGAAGCTCAGGAGGAAATGTTAGATGAAATGGCCGAAGAAGGTGAAGGCGATGTAGTTGAATCGTTTTACCTGCCATCAGCTTTACAAATTGGCTCTATTTTCCAAAAGTCAGGATTGAAGTATTTGCCAAACCTGACTAATTCGGTCGATAATCTGAATAAATACGAGACAAAGTCTTCTAAGATTTTGAACTTCGGTGTTTATTCAGCTGATTTGGCTTACATCGTGTTAAACGGCCAAAGTCAGGATGCAACCAACTACTTAAAAGTTGTTTCTGACCTTTCCAATGAAATCGGATTCGGATCTGTTTTTGAATCAAAGGATTTAATGAGTCGTTTTGAGTCCAATTTGGGAAATAGAGATTCAATCATTAATGTCATGATCGATATTCAGGCTCGTACGGACATGTTTGTTGATGACAACAACCTGCAGGATGTAACCTATATCATTTTTGCCGGTGCCTGGGTTGAAGGTATGTATTTGGGAGTTGAGGCCAGTGACAACGAATCGAGACACGCTTTGAGTGGAAGGTTGGTTGAGCAAATGACCATCTTGGATAACCTGGTAAAAGCTTTGAAGTCGAATAAAAATCAGACGGAAGAAGTTGCTGAGTTGACTAAAAAACTTTCGGAGTTAGAAAAATTCTTTTATAAGCTGGAAGAGAATAAAAACTCTCAGAACATCAAATCGTTCAAAGATTATAAGATTTCTCAAGAGCATTTAGATGAATTGTCAAAAACAATTCTTGAATTAAGAGCAAGCATTGTAAATGGATAAGAGATTTATGAAAAAGATAACTTTAGCAACACTTTTAATATTTGCTTGTATTCTAGGAACTCAGGCCCAAAAGACTCAGTCGTATTGCCCTAAGGAAGAAGTTGTAACTAAATGTAGGAAGGCATTGGTACCCTACAAGTACACCAATATGGTTGTTAACCGCATTGTATTTAAGCGGTCAAATTATATTAAAGAAATAAGTATTCCTTTATACTTTGATGCAAATTATCGGTTGGTATTTAATACCGAATTGCTTCCAAAAGACATTAAAATTAAGATCTACGATAAGCCTCTTACGGAAAAAAAGAGAAACGAATTAGGATCTTTCGAAAGCTCTGAACGACAGTTCAATTTCGAGCCTGATATGGAGAATAACAAAGGCTTGTATGAGTTATATGTCAACTTTTTGATTCCTGCTTATATCGCGGACGATGGAAGCTCTTTTATCAAAGGTTGTGTTATTCTTATGACTGGTTATGAGGATCAGGTGTCTGAAGAATTTGGTGATTCCGAAAGTAGTGCCGGAGAATAACGGATAGAAATTGCTTAAGATGTTAAAGCCGAATGAAATTTTCATTCGGCTTTTTTTATTCTTTCTTTTTGATGAAACCTAATGACACTGAATTCACACAATATCGTGATCCGGTAGGCATAGGACCATCTTCAAACTTATGTCCCAGGTGTCCACCACAGTTGGCACAAGTTATTTCAACACGAGTCATTCCATGACTTTCATCTATACTCTCTTTTACTTTACCTGCTTTATAAACGTCGTAGAAACTGGGCCAACCTGATCCCGAATTGTATTTTTCGCGTGAAGTAAACAGGGTATCTCCACAACCCGAGCAGGTATATACGCCTTTTTCTTTATGATGATTAAACTTACCACTCCAGGCAGGTTCCGTTCCTTTTTCTCTAAGAACCCGGTATTCCTCTTCAGTAAGCTTTTCCTTCCATTCCTCATCATCAAAATGACAAACATTTTTTGGTTGTTTATCTTCCGAGACTTTATTTTCATTTTGCGAGCAAGCCATTATTGAAACAGCAATTAGCCCAACTGTAATCATTATTCTCATATCGTTAACCATAAAGTAATTGCATACAAAACTCTCTATTTGTAGCAGGATTCATTGTTACGAAATGTAAAAAGTATCAAGATGTCAAAATTGCTACATCCTGAATAGAATTTAAATGGGGTGAGAAAAAGGTAATGGGGCTAAAAACGAATTCCGAAGTTCAGTCCAAAATTCAATTTAATGTTAGAGCCATAAATAAACTGTTCTTCTGAAACATCAACAAAATTGGGTATACCACCATCCTGATTCGTAACTGTATTTTGTTTGTACCCAACACCAACATATTGATCCAGAGTTACCCGTTTACCCATGGTGAATTGAATTCCAAAATTCATGGTAATGCTGTAATGTTTGAAAAGATCATAGACGCTCTTATCTACTTTTTCGTAAAGCTTTGCCTGACTGTAACTGACCAAAGGGAATATGTAAATTCCTCTGGGTGCCGGATTAAAATCAGGGTCTGTGATACTCATTCTTGGGTTTTTAAGGTAGAACTTAAATCCCCCTTGAAATCTAAAACCATTAAATCCAATATCCCAACTATTTGTGCCTGTAGGGTTGGTGGTATCTGCATCAATCGAAGATCGAAGCAATATTCCCATTCCCAGGTACGAAGCTCCGAATACAATCCCGGTTTTTGGGCTTGTAACCATTTCTGCAACTAACCTAAACTCGCTCGATAATAACGGAATATCTCCGGAAACAATGGCTAATGGATTGGTCTTTAATATTAGTTTTCTCGAGTTAAATTTCTCAACCTTTTTCAGGAAACTACTATCAACATATCCAAATTCCGATTCCTGTTGTGCCAGAGTATTGAGTGATACCAATACCAGAATAGGTACGAAAACTAATATTATTTTCAGCCTTTTCATTTATAGTTTCATTCTTGCTTCAGGAATCACCGATAGGTCAGTAAAATCTCCTTTCAGGTATTTAAAATATGCAGAAATTCCAATCATTGCTGCATTATCCGTGCAAAATTCAAAGTTAGGAATATAGGTTTCCCAACCTAAACTATTTTCTCTAGCGGTTAGTGCTTCCCTAAGTTCACTATTGGCAGAAACACCTCCGGCAATGGCTATTTGCTTGATATTTAAATCCTTTGATGCTTTTTCCAGTTTCAATATTAACGTTTTAACAATGGTATATTGAATTGACGCACAAATATCGGTCTGGTTGTTTTCAATAAAATCAGGATCTTCTTTTATAGAGTCTCTTAAGAAATACAGAATAGCGGTTTTTAAACCGCTAAAACTAAAGTCGTGATCGGGAATTGATGCAATTGGAAATTTAAACCGATTGGGATTTCCTTGCTTAGCCAACTTGTCTATAACAGGTCCTCCCGGGTAGGGTAAGCCCATTATTTTAGCAACTTTATCAAATGCTTCACCGGCCGCGTCATCTTTGGTTTGTCCTATAAGTTCAAAATCCAGTACACTTTTAACCAATACTATTTGAGTATGCCCACCGGATACGGTTAAACACAAAAATGGAAACTTGGGCTTATTGTTGGATTTGTTGTTTTCAGCAAAATGGGCCAATATATGCGCTTGCATATGGTTAACCTCAATTAACGGTTTGTTTAACGCGAGAGAAAGTCCTTTAACAAAAGAAACACCTACCAACAAAGAACCCATTAAACCAGGTCCCCGGGTAAAGCCGATAGCGGCAATTTCTTCTAGGTTGATATTAGCCTGTTTTAAGGCCCTAAAAACAGTGGGAACTATATTCTTTTGGTGTTCTCTGCTGGCCAGTTCAGGAACAACACCACCAAATTCTTCATGTACATTTTGAGTGCAAATTACATTGGACAGTACCTCTGTATTTTTTAGTACGGCAACCGAGGTATCATCGCATGATGACTCAATGGCAAGAATGTAAGTGGGGCTCTGCAATTAGATTAATTTTGTTTTCCAATAATAGCGGCCAAAATTATCAAAAAAGGACTCAAAATATTCTCTTACGGACTAGGCAGTTTGGTATTATTTTTAATCCTTATCAGCGGCCTGCTTTCTTCCTCCTCTGTGCAAACATACTTAGTAACCAAGGGGCTGGAATCGTATTTTGCAGAAGATTCCGTTAACCTTTCTTTAAACCGAATTCACCTGCTTCCATTTTCAGAATTGGAACTTGATAACCTGCTGCTTACCGATCAAAAAGGCGATACATTTATTTACGTGGATTTTCTCAATGTATTGGTTCAGGACTTCGATTTGGAAAAATTGAGTTTTGAATTGAAACGGGTAGAGCTAACGAACAGTAAATTCCATTTGGTTCATTATCAAGACGAACAATACGTAAACATTCGTTTCCTGCTGGACCATTTTGCCTCTGACGATACTTCTACTTCGCCTGATTTCTTCATTGGATGTAACGAAATACGGGTTACAAATTTTGACTTCGTGTGGCATAACCAAAACATCAATTCAGGCATTAAGGGGATGGATTTTGACAATATCCATGTTTCTGATATGGATGTGGCTCTTTCTGATTTTAGGATGGAGAATCTGGACATTAATTCGCAAGTAGATCACCTTTCTTTTTCTGAGCAATCTGGTTTTGTAGTGGATACACTTATTACCGGTTTTAGTATGAATATGGACTCCATGGCGTTTGAGAACCTGAAAATAATCACTCCTAATAGCTCCATTTACGGACGTTATTCCATGAATCATGGAAGTTTCGATTATTATCCTGATTATATTGAGAAAGTGATCATGAGGGGTTTCGTTCACGATGTATCCGTCGACATGAAAGACATTATCTATTTCTCCGATAACTTAATTGGATTCAACGAGGTTGTTTCAGGCAATGGAGCTTTCGAAGGGACTGTAAGTGATTTTGTAGCTTCAGATCTTGATTTTAGCTTTAGGCGACATTCCACCATTCGAGGTAAGGTAGTTATGGAGGGAATTCCCAACATTGATAGCACTTATATGGAAATTGAGTTGGTGAATTCTGTGATCCATCCTCATGATGTTGACGAATTAAAGCTGGAAGCCTTTAGTGAAAACTTAAATATTCAACTTCCATCATTTATTGAAAATTATGAGGAAGCCGTTTTAAATGGGAGGTTAGAAGGCTACTATTACAATTTCAGAAGCGATATTCAATTGCAGGGAAGAAACGGTGAGTTGGAAGCTCATTTTTCGTTGGAAAAAAAGGCAGATGACGAATACTATTATTCCGGTAAATGCAAGTCAAACCAACTCAATTTAAGGCAATTGTCTAAGTCAGACCTTCTTGGGAAACTCACCACGGAGCTAAGCTTTAAAGGAAAAGGAACGAGTAAAGCAACAGTTGAATTGGACGTAAGTGGAAGCATTGCCCGAATAGATTTGAATGGCTATTCTTATTCCAACTCCGTAATTGACGGTAAATTTCTGAATGAAATTTTTACAGGGCAAATTCAAATGAAGGACCCCAATTGTAAATTTACCTTTCTTGGAGAAATTGATTTGACCCAGGAGGAACCTCGGTTTGTATTTGTTTCAGAAGTCGACACCTTGTTTCCAAGACGACTAAACCTAATCACTCGTGATTCAAGTTCCTTCATTACCGCCAAGTTCAATGTTGATTCCAAAGGAGATGACCTTGAACATTTTATTGGTAAAATTCAGGTAGAAGATTTAAAGTATTTTGAGAAGGGGAATTGGATCAACATTCCGGACTTTAAGTTACATGCGTTTCAAATTAACGAAAGGCGACAGCTTGAATTTAAAAGTACCATAGGTAAGGGAATTTTAGCGGGTTCCTATCACATTCCGAAGTTCGATGATTATTTCAAAAGTATGATTAGTCGTTCCGTTCCGGCGTTGGTAGAAAACAAGGAGTACGATACTATACCTGGAAATTTTTCCTTTGATATGGAAATGTACAACCTCAATCCAATTCTAAAGGTATTTTATCCAAGTATTTCGGTCGACTCTAACTTGTTTGTGTCTGGCGTTTTTGATGGTCCGCACAACAAGATCAACCTGGATGTTTCTACAGAAGGCTTTCAAATTGCCAATTTAGTGGTAGATACGATGAATTTCAAGTTAAACCACGATGACAGTTCAATAACCAGTAGCATGGACATTAAAGCATTGGTGCTGGATAAAGAAATTACCTATCACGATGTGCATTTGGAAGGTTTTGGAATGAATGACTCCATTTCCGTTAAGATTAGGAATGACAACCGAACCGTACCGGAATTCAAGAGTTACATTTCCTTTAATGGAGCCTTATTGGGACCCAATGATTTTCGTTTTTCCTTTGATTCCAGTTATGTGGTTTTGGCCGATTCGGTTTGGGAGTTAAATACTCAAAACGTAATAGAAATAGAACCCGATCGATGGTCTTTTAAAGGGTTTGATTTGGTTGGTAACGACAAACGAATAAACCTGGCCGGGGCTATTTCAAAAGATACCTCCGAAGCGCTTGACATAGGAATAGGGGGGCTTAACCTGGGCAATTTTGCTAAAATAGCGGGAGTTAAAGAAGCTCAACTTCGAGGAAATGTTACCGGTAACGTTCGGTTATCGAAGTTGTATTCCCGGCCTGAGATATCCAGTTCCTTGTATGTAAAAGACCTTTATGCCAACGACCAATACATAGGAAGCGGCCCAATTTATTCTTCATGGAATGCGAAGCAAAAGAGGTTTGATGTGAATTTTGATCTGTTTCGTCCAGCCGATTCAACCTTCATAGATACCATTCGATCGCTTAAATTTTACGGTCATTATTACCCAACCGGTGGTGACACAGCGTTCCATTTAAAACTCAAGACCGACGGTTTTAAGATTAAGGCCATTGAACCCATAATAAGTGATTACATAGATAATATTGAAGGGGAATTGGTGGGAGAAGTTGATTTAAGCGGTTCTTTTAGCGAGCCCGTATTAAACGGTGAAATGCGACTGGACTCCACCCAGTTTAGGATAGTTTACTTGAACACAAACTACTTCGCCCACAACCAGTCCATTCTTTTTCGGGACGAGTGGTTCGGATTTAACTCACTTACCTTATTCGATGAAAACAACAGACCGGCCAACGCATTTGGAGGTACGGTACTGCATAACAATTGGAAGGATTTTAATTACGACGTGCTCATTGATGTAGATACATTTCTATGTTTAAATACAAACGTTAAGCAAAATGATCTCTATTACGGCACAGCGTTTTTAAATGGAGAAATTAGCGTTTCAGGATACGAAGATCACATGGAGCTTGAAATTGATGCTAAAGCACTGAACAATTCCAAGTTGTTTGTCCCGCTTTATTCAGCTGAAGAAGTATATCAAAATGAGTATATCCGATTTGTTAACCTGGAGGTAAAAGAAGAAGAGGCGGAGTCTAAAACCGACCTAACCGGGATTGATATGAAATTCAATTTTGACATTGATCCCAGTACAGAAATAGAACTCATTTTCGATGACGCTACCGGAGAAAAGATATATGCCCAGGGTGGGGGGAAGTTAAAAATGAATATTGATGAGCAAGGTGACTTTACTATAAACGGCCTCTACGAAATAAGAAACGGAAACTACTATTTCAATTTCGAGAATATCATTTCCAAAAAATTCATTCTGCAACAGGGGGGGACTATTGAATTCGATGGTGACCCATTTAACGCAAGAATTGATGTAGTGGCCCAGTATAAGGTCAAAGCTAGCCTTCAGCCCATTCTTAATGGAGATTCGGCCTATTCTCAAAAAGTAGATAACATCTGTTTGATGCATTTTACAGATCAGTTGTCATCACCAAATATTGGTTTCGACATTAAAGTGCTAAACGTTGATGCCGGAATTGAAGCCAACGTAAAAAGTCAAATGCCAACCCAGGAGGATGTAAATAAGCAGGTTTTTTCCTTGCTTCTCTTTAATAATTACAGCCCGCCGGAAAACAGCTTAAGTGGAACCGGGTTTGTTGGTACTACGGGTTCCGAATTGCTTACATCCCAGATCAATAACTGGCTATCGAAAATGGAAAACGACATTATTAATGTTGGGGTAAGTGAATTAAAACAGGACAATGTAGAGGTAGAGCTTTCCAAGCAAATGCTGGATAATCGATTAGTGTTTGAAAGTAATGTAGGAGTTGATAATTCGCCCGATAACCCGAATAACACATCCGGAGGAGGGCAATTTGTAGGTGATTTCAAATTGGAATACATGGTTCGGAAAGACGGGAAGGTTAGGGCTAAGGTATTTAACCGTTCTGAGACCTACCGAATCGAGGATCAGGGCAACTCGGCTTCTCAAACCCAGGGCATAGGAATTTTCTTTCAGGAGGATTTCGAATCCTACAATCAACTCCTTAACAAAATCTTTAATAACAAAGAGAGGCAGGAGAAGCGAAAGGCCAAAAAAGAAAAAAGGAAGGAAAAGAAAAAGTCTTCCTAATCTGCTGGAATAGTTTCGACGATCTCCAGACCGTAACCCACGATACCTGTTCTGTGCTGAGCTTTATTGCTCATAAGGCGCATTTTGCGAATTCCAAGATCGCGAAGAATCTGGGCACCCACACCATAATCCTTTTCGTCCATTTTTATGTTGTAATCCAGGCTTTGCATATCACCATTATCATTTTCATGGCTCTGTTTATAAAGCTTCAAATTTTCGATAAGGCCGTCTCCCCGAACACCTTGTTGCATATAAACAACAACACCGGTTCCTTCCTGGTGGATATATTCAAAGGCCCTGGAAAGCAAAGAAGGACGATCGTGTTTAAAGGCACTAAAAATATCTCCCAAATTGCTGCTACTTGAATGCATGCGAACCAATACGGGGTCGTTTTCTTCCCATTTGCCGATGGTAACTGCCAAATGTTCATCGCCAGTGGTTAACTGCTTGTATGCAATTAGCTTTACCTTACCATATTCGGAGTTTACCTCCAATTCAACTTCGCGACTAATTAATCGCTCTTGCTGCATTCGATAGGCTACCAAATCTTCGATCGATACAATTTTCATTTCGAACTTTTTGGCAATTTCCAGCAGTTGAGGTAGACGAGCCATGGTACCGTCCTCATTCATTATTTCGATCAATACTCCGGCAGGTTTTAATCCAGCCAAACGAGCTAGATCAATCGATGCTTCAGTATGTCCGGTTCTTCTAAGAACCCCACCTTCCTTGGCACGTAAAGGAAATATATGCCCAGGTTTCCCCAGGTCCCTGGGATTAGTGTCCGGGTCAACCAATGCCTGAACGGTTTTAGCCCGATCACTTGCAGAAATTCCTGTCGTACATCCATGACCGATTAAATCTACAGACACGGTAAAAGGAGTAGCATGCAGGGCCGTATTATCCTGAACCATTAATTCTAGGCCAAGTTCGTTGCAACGGCTTTCTAACAAAGGACAGCAAATAAGACCCCTTCCGTGAGTAGCCATAAAATTGATTGCTTCAGGGGTTACGTGTTCAGCGGCCATTATAAAATCGCCTTCGTTTTCTCGATCTTCATCATCAATAACGATAATTATCTTACCCTGTTTAATATCTTCAATCGCTTCTTCTATCGTATTTATTTGAGATTTCATCCCTGCTTCCTTTTTTAGATAGTTTCTAAGTGGATAAAGCTTTGCCTAAATGTCTTTAGCCTATTGCTATTATCCGTCCTAGCTTGCTTAATGAGGCTGCAAATCTAGTAAATATAGCAGCTTCGCGCCATCTAATAAATTGTAATAAATCAGAAATCTAATGCACTTTTGTTGCATGGATTGGTTTGATATAATGTGGGAGTTATTTCCCTACCTGTTTATAGGAACCCTGGCAGTTTGGTTGTACAAGTTTCTGGAAAAGAGAATAATTAACCTTCAGCGGCAAAGAAGGCTTAAAAGGGGGAAAAATGCGGAACTGGGTGCTAAAAAGCTATTGGAGAAAAATGGCTATACCGTACATGACTATCAGCCTGCATTATCCTACAATTTCAAAGCCGACAGTGAGATTGTTAAGGTGAACATTAGCCCTGATTTTATTGTTGAGAAAGGGGGGACGAAGTATGTGGTTGAAGTTAAAACCGGTGAAGTTGCCGGAAACGCAAATTATGCAGCTACACGCAGGCAAATGCTGGAGTACAACCTGGCAAGTGAGCTCCCCTTGTTGTTTGTTAATATGGATCATCAAAGCATTCATGAAATTCGGTTTCCGTTTTCAGCCACCAGCAATGGCATCAATTGGTGGAAATACCTGGGTATTATAATGCTTTCAGTAGTGGGAATAACTATAATAGCAATGGCTGTAAAAGCCCTATTGAAACTCCTCTAGGGTCTTTTCCTGTACCTTTAGTATAACCTTGTAGTCGGAATTGGGTGGTGCGTTGTTTTCTTCCATCGACCATTTGTAAATATTCACAAACACGGTATCGCCATATTTGTTGGTGTAGGGTTGCAAATAATCAGGAGTGTTTTTTATTAGCGTGTAGTGATAACGCAGATGAGGCGTAAAACTTCTACCGCTGTATACTTCGTAAGAAATATGCTCATTGTACCAGCCATTAAGATTAAGGAAGGGAAGCACCAATACCATTAACATAATAAGTTTGGCGGGCCATTCCAGCTTTAACAGGTAGAGGTTAAGCTTAAAGTTTTTGGCCTTGTAAAAAGCTATCCACAACAAGAGAATTAGGGCAACATTCCAGGGCCAAACCACGCTGTTCTCATTTAGCCCAATGGGTCCGAGTAGAATCAATATTCCCAGGTGGAGCAATGTTCCACCAATGATTGCGAATAGTCTGATTCGGGGAATGAATAATCCAATGGCAATGGCAACTTCGAAAGGGGGAATGAAATAGGCGGTAGGGTAGATTATGTGGTCGTAGGTAGTAATTATTTTGGTTATTGGCTGGTACATGTATGGTGCAATTCGGTCGTAAAACCCATCATTGAATTTGAACAGACCACTGAAGAAGTAGACCGAAGCAATTGCGATTTGAACACCAAAAAGGAGGTAATCGGCTTCGATGTATTTCTTGTATTTTCTTGCCAGGGGAATAAGTATTACCAAAATGGTCCAATACTGAAAGTACCAGGGTTGTAGTCGGTTGAAGTCCTGCAACGCTACAAAGAGCATGAGCAATACCACCATTAGTGTAAAGCCTCTCTGCCTGGAAAAAATAAGAGCCAGGGCAGAAAAAAATGCCAAACAACCCAATAGAATCTGAGCTGCAACAGGAATTAGCGATTGGGTATAAGGAATTACCGGAATCATGGGGAAGGTGCGATCGTTTAACCAAAGCGGCAGGCTTAGTGCAATTCCGGATGCCAATCCAAGAATTGCAATTCGCTGAACCCAAAACAAGCGTCTGTAGCTTCCCATTTTTCAAAAGTAGCAAGTGGCTTAAGCCGTTGGATTTGAGTTTTCATCTATTATCAACAATGCAGGGTGCAAGCGAGGTGGTGGTCTATTTTTGCCACAGAATCTCGATACCCGATGTATAAACTTATTCTAAAACCTCTGTTTTTTCAGTTCGACCCGGAAACAGCCCACAAGTTGGTTACCCAACTTTTGAATATTGCGGTGCTAATTCCGGGAATAAAGTTCCTGTTAAGAAGTATGTACTGTGTTCAGGATAAACGGTTGGAAAGGGAGGTCTTTGGAATTAAATTTCCAAATCCGGTTGGTTTGGCTGCAGGTTTCGATAAAGAAGCCAACCTGTACAATTCGTTTTCGAACCTGGGTTTTGGCTTTATTGAAGTGGGGACCATTACTCCTAAGGGGCAACCGGGTAATCCAAAACCACGTATGTTTCGATTGCCTGCAGATCAGGGACTTATCAATCGCATGGGGTTTAACAACGAGGGTATGGAAGTCGCCATTTCCCGTTTGAAGAAAAGAAATACAAACATTGTTATTGGAGGCAACATTGGTAAAAACAAGGTAACACCAAACGAAGAGGCAGTTAGTGATTACGAAAAGTGTTTTGAAGCCCTGTTTCCTTATGTGGATTATTTTGTGGTAAACGTTTCTTCTCCCAACACACCTAATCTTAGAGAATTGCAGGATAGGGAACCACTAACCAGATTATTGTTGCATTTGCAGTCTTTAAATGCAAAGAAAGATTCGCCAAAACCCATTTTACTCAAAATTGCCCCCGATTTAAACCATGATCAACTGGACGATATAGTGAGTATTGTAGAGGACTCTAAAATTGCCGGCCTCATTGCAACCAACACAACCATATCTAGAGAGGGGCTTGTAACGAATAGTGGGAAAGAAAAAGAAACCGGAGGCCTTAGCGGAAAACCGGTTCGCAATAAATCAACAGAAGTAATTCGTTACATTCATGATAAATCGAGGGGTAGCTTTCCAATAATTGGAGTAGGGGGGATACACTCGGCCAAGGACGCCATAGAAAAACTGGAAGCCGGAGCCAGTTTGGTTCAGGTTTATACCGGGTTTATATATGAAGGGCCAGCCCTTGTGAAACGAATCAATAAAGGGATACTCAAAACCCTTTAGCAAAAAACAGAAGTTGTAGATTTTATTCTATATGTTTATTGCACGATCCTTGCAATTAGTCAATAATAACCGTCCCATTTGTTTTTTCATAAAGTTAAATATTGAATCGTTTTTGCTGGGTTTTGGCTGCTTTTTGGATTAAAATCATTTATTTTCATCAAAAAAATAACGATTTACTGATTTTTTGAAATTACTAAAACTAAGCGATACCTGATCTAAACTAAGCTGTAGCTTAGTTATTAATTAAATTTGCTCCAAAATAACTACCCAATCAACAATATTTATGTGTGGACGCTACGTACAAGTATCACCTATTGAGAAAATTGAAGAAAAATTTGGTGTAATTGCCGAGGTTGATGTTTACCAACCCAATTACAACATAGGCCCGACGCATGAGGCTCCTATTATTTGCAGTGATGCTCCCAAAAAATTGTTGCTTGGTCAATTTGGATATCGTCCTTCTTATGACCCTTCGAGGCTGTTACTGAACGCAAGAGACGACCGATTGATGGATTTGGCAGAATGGAGCCAGGCATATACCTTTCGTAGATGCCTTATACCGGCCACATGTTTTTATGAGGGGCCACAAAAAGAAAAGCTGGCCAAACCCCATGCTGTCTATTTAAGAAATACGGAAAGGCCGTTTGCTTTTGCAGGTCTGTATCGAGATGTGGAAAGCGATGAGGGTATTTTTAGAACCTTTGGAATTATTACTACAAGGCCTAGCAGCGCTATGAAGGCAATTGGCCACCATAGAGCTCCTGTTATTTTAAGGCCTGACGATTATAAAGTTTGGTTGGATAACGATAAGCACTTGTCGCAATACACCGTGGCAATAGGAAGAAATGAAAATGAAAAAATGAATGCCTATCCGGTATCTCCGGAAATGCGTTCAGGGAGAATAAATGCCCGTTACTTGCTCGATCCCATTGGTCCAAGGGTACTTCCGGAACATGAAAATTAAATAGCTGAGTTTTGTAATCTAAATAATATTCAAAAAATGAAAATACTCTCCCTATTCGTAATGCTTCTGACTTTGGTAGCATATAAGGTAAATGCGCAAGAATCAAATTGCGAGAAGTTTAAAAATGGTCATTTTATTATTCCTAAAGATTCTCACGCTCCTGAATCAACCATCATTAGAAATGGAAGTATCCAGACTGAACAGGTCAAGGGTTCTAAAGAAGTTTCCGAATTTGTGGTGGAATGGGTCGATGAATGCACCTATACATTAACCCCAACGGCAAAGACCAGGAAACTTTACAAGAACTTACCAAAAGATGCCACACTTACCGTTGAAATAATAGAGGTTAAAAAAAACTCATACATACAGAGGTCCACTTCAAGTTTTTCTGATTTTGTTGCCACCACTGAGGTTATAAAAGTCAAATAGCGATTGGGTGTACAAATGGAGTATTAAATTCTTAGAGCACAAACATGATTATAAAACCTCTTCTGTTGCTTTTCTTTGGAATCGTTGCTTTGAGTCCTCCTCATACATCCATTAGCGAAGCAGTAAAAGAATCAGACCATATTTTTTCTGGAAAATGCATTGCAATCGATACCGTACTTGCAATTGATTCAGTAGAGTGGAGGTTTCAGCAGGATTCTTTATCCAGAATGTTAATCCGTGAAGCCAGACCGGTTTATATGAAGTACCTGAGAGTTCAGATTGGGGTAGACTCAATCTTTAAAGGTGATGTTTTAGATACCATGACTCTATGCATTGCTTGTAAAAACAGAACCGATTCTATTTGTTCTTATGGTATTCCTTCTTATCAACTGAATCAAAAATACCTGGTATACGGTAAGAAATTAGAATTAACCGAAACCAATAACAAGTTTTCTTTACCAACAAGCTCTGATATAACATGGCAATTGGAAAGGTCATGTTCATACAATATCGTCGAACTGGGCAAGTTGCATCGTACCCTTGATAGTAAGTAGAGGCCTCAACCCATCAACTGTAGTTATTGAATTTAACTACTCCGGCTCCACAAACGCAACTTTAGGATTAACGTCTTCTGCACCATGGGCAAGCGAATTTAGCTTTTTCAGAAAAAGAAGAACCAGAAGCCCAAGCCCTAATGAAGTAACAGCTATTCCTGTAAAAATTGCCATTTCTCCAGCATCCTGAGCCGCTTCTCCTAATAATCCGGCAGCTTTGTTCCCCAAACCAACAACAGCAAAATAAGTCCCCATCATAAGTCCGGCGTATTTTAAAGGTGCTAGTTTAGTAATAAATGAAAGTGCTACAGGAGAAAGACTTAGTTCAGCGACCACATGTAAAAAGTAAGATAAGAACAACCAATAAACAGGTGCTTTTTCCAGCGCTCCCTCAGACAATTCATAAGCTGCTCCCATTAAGGCAACAAATCCTAAACTCATAATAATTGACCCAACTCCCATTTTAAAAACAGAAGATGCCTCTTTTCCGGAGTCGCGCCATTTTACCCAGAAATAGGCCATAGGAGCTCCCAGAATAACCACATATATGGCATGTAATGATTGGAAGAAAGCAGTAGGAATTTCCCAGCCAAATACAACCCTGTCTATCTTGTCCCGAGCATATAGGTTCATTAACCCTCCCGCTTGCTCATAGGCCGCCCAAAAGAACATTACAATTAAAAATGAAATAAACATAACCACCATTCTGTCTTTTTCGATTTTGGTAAGTGGTTTATCCAGTAGATGTTTGTTTTCCTCAGAATGTTTTAGTAGATCACCAACTCCTTTCAAATGATTTTTACCGAAAACATAAACCAATTGGCCCAGTATCATTCCAAATCCAGCCAGAGAAAAACCAAGGTACCAGTTTACCTCAGGGCCATAAAAGCCCACAATGAGGGGTGCTAAAACTGCACCAATGTTTATTCCTATATAAAAAATGGTGAACCCTGAATCTCTTCGGGAATCCCCGGTCTTGTAAAGGCTCCCTACCATGGTACTTATGTTTGGCTTTAGCAAACCAACACCGCTAACCAGCAATATTAGACCAGCGTAAAAAGTTGTTGATCCTTCGATTGCAAGTGAAAACTGACCAAAAATTATAAATATCCCTCCCAATAAAACCGTTTTTTTTTGCCCCAACCAATTATCTGCTATATAGCCTCCAAAAATTCCCATGAAATAAACCATCATGGTATACCAACCATACAAAGCCAGAGCTTCTTTACTTGTCCAGCCCAGGCCTGGGTTGTCCTTTGTGGTTTCAGCGGTTAGGTATAAAACCAAAATCGCACGCATTCCATAAAAGGAAAAGCGTTCCCACATTTCTGTAAAAAATAAAACGAATAGACCAGTCGGGTGCCCAAGTATTGTTTTGCCTTGCATAATTTGTTTTTTGATAGGCGCTAAAGGTAATTTTCTTTTTAGAAATACCTAAAATCTTTACTCAAAGGTCCATAAAAAATTGCGGGTTTCCCCCCATTGACATTGCCAATTTGGCTTGATAAGTTTGATTAGAACTAATTAAAATTGAGAAGTTATGAGTATTCAAAATGAATCGCAAAGGCAGATCATGCTAAGCTTTGCTTATCTGGCGTACACGGGAGAATTTATGACTGCCAAAACAAACGTAGAACAAACCATTTTGGATAATATCAATAAAGCTATGCCCAAAATACCTCCTATTTCCGGGAGTGCGGGAACTGACGCATGGAAAGTGGTATGGGGGCCGGGGATTTACCAGGTTCCGGGAGCAGTATACCAGGACAACATGATGTTTATGGTTCAAAATCAGGTTGACACTTCCCAATTTGCTATTGCGATACGCGGTACAAATTTTCTAAGTGATTTGAACTGGTTGATGGAAGACTTTGATGTACTGCAACAAGTTCCGTGGAATTATGGGCATCCTCAACCGGGAACAACTCCTGTAATTTCAGAAGGTGCCAGTATTGGCTTGCATGCTTCACTTCAAATGCAGGGAGAAGATGTTAGTGGCAATAAAATGACGTTGGTAGAATGTCTTCAAAATCAGGTGAATGTACAGGGAGCCATTAACGTTTGTGTTACCGGACATAGCCTTGGAGGAATGCTTTGCGGAACTATGGCGCTTTACCTGCATGATAACCAAAGTACATGGGACTCTACCGGGAATTCCGTAATAAGTAGTATAAGTTTTGCTGCACCAAGTGCCGGAAACGTCGACTTTGCGAGCTATTCTGATGAAGTATTTTCGTCATTGACTCCTCCTCCAAATTGGGACTCTAGTCTGGGAACCAATATGGATCGGGTTGCCTGTTCGCTCGATGCTGCTCCTTTGTTTTACAAAGCTTCAAACATTACTCAGGTACAGTCTGGTAAAACGGTATCTCCACTTTTCGATATATATAACCTACCAGGTACAGGAACTGATGGAATTCATGGGATAGATTTTACAAACTTGAATTTTGTGAGTGGCGCGGAATGGATTGTAGTGCTTGATAATATTCTGCCAATCTTTACAAATGTTCTTGCACCGAGAGATTATGCACAAGTGGAGAGTACAGCTACTCCGTTGGCCGGAACCTTTAAATCGCTTAAAAGTTTTAGTCCGCCAATAGATATAAGCACAAGCGATCACGACAATAATTTGAGTAGTTACATGAAGGGATTTGAAACCCAGGTAGCCTACCAACACAGTGATAGTTATCCCAACATTTTAGGGGTGAAAGAATTGTTGGACAAGAGTATAATTGTTCGAAACCCGGCACCAGTTATGGCTAATTCCATGGGTTAGTTGCTCGGAATACAGATAATTCACATTCCGCATTGCTGAAAAAGTTTAGCCTTGGCTTTAACTACTTTTGAGCTATGGTTTTACGGACAGCAAGACATACCAGTGACCTTAGTGCAGTTACAGTTTTTTATCGTGATCTACTTGGCCTGGATATAATTGGAGAATTTAAGGGGCACGATGGTTATAACGGAGTTTTTCTTGGTAAACAAGGCCTGGGTTGGCATTTGGAGTTTACGCAGTCATCCGAAGCACCTGATCATAAGCCCGATGAAGATGACTTATTGGTTTTTTATACCAGTTCCCTGGAAGAATATGATTTAATAAATACCAGATTCAAGCAGAACGGAGTTGAAGCTGTTGAGCCCAGGAACCCGTATTGGGAAAGGAATAGCAAAACCTACGTTGATCCTGATGGGTTTAGAGTTGTAGTTTCTATTCCAAGAAACTAAGACTATTCGCCCAATTTAATAAACCGTTCCATTTGTGGTGAGTCACCATCAGAATAGAGTATAAACAGGTAATTACCTGGTTTAAGCCCCCTTGTATTTATGGGAGCGGAGTTATAGATACCACTTAATACCAATTCTCCGCGTATAGAATAAACTCTATAGGTTGTATTTTCATTATCCACACCTGAAATCATGATTTGATGATTGCAAGGATTTGGGAATAGGAAAAGACTATTTTTTTCTGCATGGTGTTCGACCACATCTGTAGTGTCTTTCGGTTTTTCTTTTAATTCATAATCCCAAATTCCTCTTCCGTAGGTTACAAATCGAGCCAGGCGTTTACGAGGTAAATATTCGACATCCCAATACACCTGATCGGGATTAGAACCATCGGAAAGTGAGAACCAACGATTATCTGTCTTGGTATAAGCAAACGGTCCAACTTCGGTAGCCGCAAATAAAATGCTGTCGTTTTCATTACCGGTTACTTTATAAACCAGGGTAGAAGGGAGGCTATCCGATATTGAGCGCCAATCTCGGCCTTTGTTCCAAGAGTAGTATACCGGTGCATTTACATATCCACTTCCTGATACGTATACATCATTTTCGTTCGATTTTGATGCATAAATACAGGAGCCATACATTTCTTCTGGCCCTGGACCAGCAAAGAAAGAAGATCGATTCCATTTATATCCGCGATCGAAAGAATAGTAAAAATTGCCCTTATTCGTAATGGCATACCAGGTGGTGTCATTAATAGGAGAAATGCCTAATGCAGAAAGGTATTCTTCTTTTTTCTGATCGATATTAAAATTGTGGGTTCGGGTAGCCCATTCAATTTTTCCTGCTTTAAATTCAAGATCCACAATTATCGACTTCTTATCGGGATCTCCTTTTTTATAAGCACTAATAAAATAAGCTTTGTTGGGATGAACGGGATCAGCAATAATAGGTGGTAGCCAGTGTGAAACGATAAACGAATCAGTGAAATCCCAGGTTGCTGCAAAGCTGGTATCGGTTTTGGCGTTTGCAAAATATCCTATAAATTCAGGATTGCTCATCCAAATGGATTTACCACTGTCGCTGCTACTCAAATGACCAAAGTCTCCACTAACAATTTGATCAAAAGAAAGCGGTTTCTTAAGCGTATCGTCCGTGGTTCGCTGAAAACCCTGGTCTTGTGAGCCTGCATATATTAAATCCTCGTTCTGTTTGTTAGTTAATATGGAATAGTACTGGGCAGTTAAATGATCAGTTAAACTTATGTTTTTTACCGATTTAAGTTGATCGTAAGAAACGTACAATCCACCGTCGGTGCCTATTAAATGAAATTCAGATTTATCTTTCTTTTCGAATCGCCCAATAAATGGAATGTCTGCGTGCAGGGAATCTTCCGGATTATCGTAATACGACGTCCAGTCATTAACCTTCTTCCATGTACTTCCACCGTTTCGGGTAGTAAACAATTCAATGCCACCAAACAGAACGGTTGCGGTGTCCGTCAAACTATAGGACATGCTGTTACTCGTAAATGCTTTTTCCTTAAGTATTCCGCGATGGGTCCAATTGTTCGCTTTTCCATCACTTGAATAAATAAATTCCCGAACATTAGCATAGAGTTTAAGGCTATCTCCAACACGACATCCGGTAAGCATAACTTCGCCCCATAGTAACGGATTGGCCGGTTTGGTGTAATTAAACAGGCCTGTTTTACCACTAATTTCCGCAATGGAATCCCTAAAATAAAAGAAGGCAACCGAGTCATCATTGGCAATGGAGTGAAGGTCTAAGTTTTCAAAGGGTCCATAAAATACCGGATTAAACTTTTTAATAGAAGTAAACGAAGTAGCACCGTTATTAGAATAATACAGGTTGTAGATTTCTTTTTGCGCGTCGGAATCCCATTCTTTGCCAAACACCAATAGCGAACTATCGGCACAAGTCACCATTTTTCGAATGGTACCACTTGCATTAAGGTTTGGAAGCCCGGTAGCCTCGGTCCATGTTTTGGAGCTGTCGTCGCTGTAGAATACCCGGCCATAAGAAGATGCTACAACCAATCTCTTTTTTCCATTCGTTACAAATTCGCTTAATGCAATTATGCCATCTATCCGGAAATGATCGTTGGTCGCTTTCCATTGAATAGAGTCCAGGTCTGTAGACCATATTATGCCCCCTGCAGAGGCTACTTTCATGGTATTTAATTCCTTGTCATAAATGGCGTAGACAATTCTTCCTGCTTGATTTTTGGCACCTTTTTCAATCCAATCGCCTTTGGGTTTTCCACTGTCCGAACGTTCGCCGGTGCTTTGGTAATTGAGGCGATAGTTTAAATCCATTTGCCTCCAGTTGATCCCATTATTGGTAATGTGAATGGACTCGTACCATCCTGTTTTTTTGGCTAATTCATCGCCTTCGTGCTCCGAATTTTTAGTAGAATACCCTGGAGAAGTGGGTTGGGGCTTTATTTCTTCTGGTACTAACCTGGCTTGATTATCGGCGAGAAAAAAATAGCTCAACAACAAGATACAGAAACCCGAAAGGAGAATATAAAGTTGTTTCATAGGTACCCGCTAATTTAGTTAAATGTGAGAAGCGTACCAGACTATTTACAAATTAAGAAAGCGAATTACCAAACAATGAATAGCCTAAACCAACTGAGCCTGATAATCGAACAATTCCAACTTGACAATGGAATCCGCTACCTTTTTGGGAACTAATTCTTCCCAACCGCTTTCTCCATTCTTAATCATTTCAAGAACCTGGTCTGAGAAAATGTGCATTTTGGAAATATCGGCATTCGTAATATCCTCAATCTTGTTGTTGTCTTTGAGGTAGCTTAAAAGACCACGCAACTTGTCGTCAATTTCCATTTCATTGGTAGTAATTAACTCTTTGCCATCTTCCTTGAGCAAGGGGTAGACAAACATTTTTACATTATTACCAAAACCAACACCAAAGGCCTCGAAAATCCCGCCTTTTAAATTGTCGTAATATTTAGTGTCGAAAATGGTTTGAAGGTTAGAGATTCCAAGAATGATACCCACTTTACTCTTCTTCGTAAATGTGGAAATGTACTTTATGACCTTATAATATTTTACGTAATTACTGATCATTACCGTATGTCCCAGGCTACACAAAATATCTACCCGGTCCAAAAAATCTTTGTCCCGAATGGTACCGTCAGAACTTAAATCTTTCAGGGTAAGTTCAAAAATTACCTTTAGGTTCTTTTCATTAACGTCTTTTTCTTTTTTGTACTGCTCCAGCCCCTTGTTAAGCATGTCTATGTTAACATGTGTAACCGGACGGAAACGGCCTCGAAGGAGTAAAGCATTTTTCTTGTACAATGCTTCAGAAGGTTGAAGTACATCACCTGTGGGGCCAAATAGTGCTGCTTCGGTCATTCCGTATTTTACCAAACGCAGGGCCATCAATCGATTGTCAACATGCTTAAAATCTGGTCCGGAAAGTCGGATCATATTGATTTCAATTTTGCTTCTAGATAGATTGTCTAAAAGAGACTTTAGTAAGGTTTTTGGATCGTGGCTGTAGAAATAACAGGCGTAAATAAAATTGACTCCTAAAATACCAAGCGAATTTTGTTGTTGCTTTTGGTCATTGTCGTTGAGGTTTACATGAATGATACAATCATTAGGAGGTGTGTTCGGTTTAAGCTGAAAACGTAACCCCAGCCAACCATGGCCCTGATTGGTCTTTCTATAATTTAGTACTTCTACTGTATTGCTAAACGTAAAAAACCGTGAGGTATCTGATCTATGCGCAAGCTTTCTGGTTATTAGCTTGTATTCAAAATTGAGCATTTGAACCAACCTTGGCTCACACACATACCTTTCAGATTCACCATAGATGAAATCCGAAATTTTCATGTCATAAGCTGAAAGGCTAAATGCGATAGTTCCGCTGGCCCCACCAACCCGGTAAAAGTGGTTGGCTACTTCCTGTCCTGCGCCTATCTCTCCAAACGATCCATAAATGTCTCGGTGAAGATTTATTTTTAGCGCTTTTTCACGCGTGCTTGCTATTCGCTCTCCTGCCATTCCGGTTGTGGTAAATCTTATGCTTTTACAAAGTTCCGAATAATTTCTGTAGAATCAACGTATTAAAACTCAAATAAGTTTGTACAAATATCAGTTTTTAACTAATTCTCTGCTTAAATCAGGCTTGAAGTCTTCACTCTGCTTTATTTCAACCATAATATCTTCAAGAATTTCTTCTGCCGGTTTATCATAATCGATATCCATAGGTTCCTTAAAATGAACGGTAAGTTCAGTTCCCTTCATCTTCATTTTCATTCCCGATTTATTAAAAGCCTTTCTAAATCCATCCAGGTTAACAGGAACCACCACTGGCCTGGTTTGTTTAATGATATGTGCAGTTCCCTTTCTTCCTTTAGCGTAGGGTTTGGTGGTTCCCTGCGGAAAGGTGACCACCCATCCTTCTCCCAGCGCAGTAAAAATATTGGTAAGGTCTTTCATACTTACCTTCCGGTTTATTTCTTTCCCTTTTTCGCGCCAGGTTCTTTTAATCATCACAGCCCCAGTTTTGGCCATAAGTTTTGGCAGCAGGCCTCCTTTCATGGTTTCAATTGCAGCCACGTAATAAAAGTTAAGCACCGGATTGAGGATATACCAGAGCGGCTTTAAATTGGACTGACCATTTCTTGCCGCTGAAATTGCAATGTAAAGCAAGAAAACATCCATAAAATAGGTCTGATGGTTACTTACAAAGAGAACATTGGTTTTGGGCAATTTGTGAAGCACCTCCCAACCGGTAACCTTAGTTGTATTTACTCTCAGAAAACGATAAAAAGCAACCGACCCAAAAAGCAAAATGAGGATTCTTTTTATGATCAGTCGATTACCAAATGCATCTTTTTTGAACAGTGCCATTTTTGTTTATTCGCTGAATAATAACAATTTATGCAAATTTCCTTGTTAGATTTCGCAATGTTAATAAATTTGTAGGCTTTTGCGCTAAGAAATAACTAAGATTTAAGAAACAGGAAAAACATGCTTCAAATTCTTACACGATTTAAAGAAAAATATAAACCGTTGTTAAAGAAGGGGTTGGTGATTGAAGGTATGGTAGTTATTGATCATGCTCGAAGAAAGAATGCCATCTCGGTAAGCAAGCCTTTTATTTTTGATAATAGAAATATCCCCAAATCATTTGATGGTATTCAGGTGAAGAAAAGAATTACAGGGGAGATGCCTGTTGAGTTTCAAATTGACAGATCTCAACCCGATTGGCACAAAAGAGAATACATATGGGCTCCTGAAAGATTTGAGCAATTTGTAGACCGTGCAATTGTTGAAATCCGAGAAAAACTGGGCGAAGCTGACCTGAATAGGGAAGAAGCGCTTGACGCCATTTGCTTTGGCGATTTCGAAGAACACAGCAGAAAGGTTAAGCGATTGATTCGAGAAGGTAAGGTTCCGTCGTACAATAAAGCCAACAACCTGGCCACTGCCTAAATCGAAAATTACCCTTTAGTTTTATCGAATTATTGTTGCTAAGTGGCACTGTAATATTACTTGAGTCTTGTACAGGTTATGGATGTTTGATCTTGGATAACTTAAAATCTAAAATCCAATATCGATCCATTTATACTATCTAGTACTCGTCTAGGGCCTTTTTTAAATTCTCCTTGATGGTTTGTTTTAATTCGGGTGGATGCAGAACCACTACACTTGAACCAAACGACTGAATCTGCATAATTAACTCGGGTGAAACAATAAGTTTTAATTCTACGATGGTACTTTCTCCTTCCTCTTTTACTACCTGAGAATTGTGCAATGGTTGACTTTTAATATAATGCGACTGCTGCGCGTTGAATTTTAGATGGATCAATTCCGGCTGACTATTGTTGCTGGTAATTCCAATAGAATACTTAAAATATCGGTCTGAATTAAAATCAGAATCCACCTTAAACATTGAATTCAGTGTTTCAATTGATCCAATGCGATCGAGTCCAAAAGTTTTAATTCTTCTGTCGGCGGTATCGGCTCCAATTACGTACCACCGTTGTCGGTATTCTTTAAGCAGGTACGGTTGAATAGTTCGCTTCTTTTCTTCTCCCTGAAAGCTTTTATAAGCTATTTTAATTTCTACCCGATCTTTTATGGCATTGAGCAATTGACTCAAATAATGTGAGCCGTTTGCACGGGGAGCATCCTCAAACTGTACAAAGCGCTCAATGTCTTCGTCCTGTATATTTCCGGAAATCGAAATTCTACCAATGAGCTTGTCAATTGCTGAACCAAATTGTTTGAACAGATCAATATTCTGAAATTGAGAAAGGGTGATTGCGGCAAACTTAATGGCCTCAATGTCTTCATCATTCAAGGGCATACTATCAATGGAATAATCGGGGTCCTTGTAGTAGTACCCCTTAAATTCCTTGGAGAAGGCAATGGGGGCGTAGTAACCCAGGCCAGCTTCCGTGCGCATGGCTTTCATGTCTTTCTCTATGGTTGATTCCGAAACCCGCTCGTGGCTACTGTTAAAAAGAGCTTCCTCACAAGCTAACCGAATGTCCTCCTTGCTTGGGTATTTTCTGTATTTATTACCAATTACTTTATCAATTATTCGATAACGGAGAAGTGCGTACTTGTTTACTGGCATGTTCAACTATTAATTCCTCAAAGGTAAATGAGCAATCATTTGCATTGAAAAAAAACAAATTAAGATGCTCACTTTTTTATTGAGGCCTTACTTTTGTCGGCGCTGTAAAACATCCGATTCCAATATGGACAAAAATGTAATCGGAGCAAAAGCAATTTATTTGATGGAGGTATTGGTAGCTGATGGTAATTTATTGACCCGGGAGGGGATTAAGAGCATTATTGCCAAACACTATCCCGATTTTTCTATTGTTTCAGCCGGTGACGTTGATGAAATGATCGAAAAACTGGCCTATCATCAAATTAAGCTGGTGATTTTCGACCCGGACAGTTTAGACCTTAACTCAAATAGAGAGTTTAAGCAGCTGAAAAAACTCCATGCAGAAGGAAATTTCCTGGCCATTTCGGAAAATCTAAATCAGGATTTTGTTATGTCCATCGTTAAACAAGGTGTTCCCTCATTTGTAACCAAGGAATGTTCAGAAGAGGAAATTGTGGAAGCAGTTGATGCCACCCTCGATGGAAATAAATTCTTTTGCAACAAGGTACTCGATCAGGTTATTGAACGAAATACACCGGAAGAATATTCATGCGATCCAACCATGCTTACCAACCGGGAAATTGAAATAATTACATTAATATGTAGCGGTTTAAAAACCAAACAAATTGCAGAGCAACTTATTTTAAGTGTGCATACCATTAACACGCACAGAAAAAACATTTTGGCTAAACTAAACCTAAGCTCGCCTGCAGAATTGGTGAAGTATGCTTATGCAACTTCTCTGGTAAAAGCTTAACCCTTATTCGATCACAGGGTCGGGAACTCCCTCCACATCAGCATAGATGTATAAGTTCTGAACACGAGGCTCAACGTTCGATGTAATAGCAACTGTTTTGGTTTGAGCGCCAATTTGAGAACCTGGTGAGTATTTTACTTTAATTTCTCCTGAAGCTCCAGGTGGAATAGGTTCTTTAGGATATTCTGGAACAGTACAACCACATGATCCCTGTGCATTTTCTATAAGCAATGGTTCAGCACCGGTATTGGTAAATTTAAACACATGCACATTCTCGGTGTGTTGTTTTATAGTCCCAAAATCGTGTTTGTCGCCACTATCCCATGACAAAGTCGTGCCAGGGAAAGAAGATACGCTTCCCTGTTTTTCTTCAGGGTTTATCTTAAGGGCCAAATCATCTTCAGGAAAAGGAGTGCTGGGTTCGGCAACCTGGGCAGTTGCTCCCTTTAATGATCTTCTCGATTTACTTTTTTTGAAAAATGTTCCGTAGGTAAGGCAAACGGCAATAACCGCTAATAATCCAATCTTTAAATAGTCTCTAATTTCAGAATTCATAGTTATTTGTATTGTATTGCAAGTTTATTAAAAGTGCCGCTATTTATTACTTCAACTGCTTTTAAAACTGTTGGGTCAATATCATTGAGGGTTTGAACATAAGCACCGCTGTTGTATAACCCTCTGGCAACGTAGGCTTTAAGTAAATTGGTAATCTGACGTTTCGATTTTTCCAGGTCCTCATCGTTTCGTTCTACTTTTTCTTTTTCTCCAAAAGCAAGGAAATCTTCCAGCATTTCTGACGTAACCTCATACCTCTTATTAAATGCATACTTATCCGGATATAAGGTTAATAGCATCTTTCTTTCCTTATCCAAGTATGAAAGACTATACATATTGAAAATTCCTTTTCGCAACAAATTCAGGTAATAACTTGATCTTTCAGAAGTATCCAGGGGAACAAAAATATCAGGCATAATTCCACCGCCACCATACACGGTCCTTTTGTTCACCCGGGTTTCGTATTTAAGCGAATCGGGAAAATCAATGCTATCTGCATTGGTTAATTCACCATGAGTAAATCTTTTGTTCAGGTCCGAATAGTACGATTTGGTTCCCTCACCATAAGGGCGTTGAATACTTCTTCCGCTTGGCGTGTAATAACGACTAATGGTTAACCGAACCTCCGATCCATCGGGCAGGGGAAAGGGCTTTTGAACCAATCCTTTTCCAAAAGATCTGCGGCCTATAATAATTCCTCTGTCCCAATCCTGAACGGCACCTGAAACAATTTCACTTGCCGAAGCTGAACCTTCATCTATCAATACAATCAATTTTCCTTTTTCAAAATCTCCCCTGGAAGAAGCCTTGGTATCCGATCTTGGGAAAGAACGGCCCTGGGTGTATACAACCAATTTATCGTTTTCTAAAAATTGATCGGCCAGGTCAATAGCCGTTTGCAGGTATCCACCGGAATTCCCCCGTAGGTCCAGGATCAGGTTTTCCAACCCTTCTTTTTTTAGCGTTTTAAGCTGAGCGTTGAATTCTTCAACCGTATTTCTTGCAAATCGATTTACTCGAACATATCCGGTTTTATTGTCGATCATGTAGCCTTCATCAACGCTGTAAATTGGAATTTTGTCACGCTTAATGTCAAAGTCCAGAATTTCCGAAACTCCGTTTCGCTTTATTCCAACCAACACATTACTTCCTTTTGGGCCTCTTAAATTCTTGATCACATCGTTGTTGGTGAAACCTACA
>CEQS01163079.1_pt1 | contig 27477 bp, 25 predicted proteins | sample 530981 | NCBI WGS metagenome assembly CEQS01 (sample SAMEA2621176, study PRJEB7988) | marine metagenome | biome: marine biome (ENVO:00000447); feature: mesopelagic zone (ENVO:00000213); material: "saline water (ENVO:00002010), including plankton (ENVO:xxxxxxxx)" | depth 800 m
TCTAAAAAAGGAGTTTATACGGTAACAGTTACAACTGACTATTGCCGAACAACAAAACAAACCGTCGTCTTTAACGGTTGTGTCAATGTTGAAGAAGTTTTAGAGGATAATGTTGTAATTACGCTATTCCCAAATCCGGCTTCTACCTTCATCAATCTTAAGGTGACAGGTGCTAACAATGAAGTGACTGAATTAAAGATCATCAGTTTGCTTGGAAAGGAAGTATTCAGCACCATTATGAATACGTCGAATTTAATTGAGGGTACTGAATTGAATGTTTCTCAACTTCAATCGGGAACCTATTTCTTTCAGATTAAAAACGGGGAGAGCCTATCAACTTATCGTGTTGTAATAAATTAAGTTGTCATAATTAATAGGATTAAAGTTTTACAGGCAACCTTAAGTGAATTTTTGCCGTATTTATAGGTGTACACTACTGCTCTGGAATTAATATGCGTTTCGTATTTTCTCTTATTCTTATTTGTGTAACCACGTATTTCAACCCAATATCTGCATCACATTCCAAAGGAGGTTACATAAGTTACAATTATGTTGGCCCGGGTAGTATTGTAGGAACACACCAATACGAGGTTTTGGTTTTACTTCATCGTGGATGTATTTACCACCAGCGCAATCTAAAGAATAGTACATGGGAAATCGAAGCCAAATGCTCCTCTTCAGGGGCTTCACAAAAATTCAATATTCCCTTTTATTCATATGTTTCCAAACCTGGCGAACGCGCCTCAAATTATGGAAAAAGAGATATTTCTAGTATCTGCCGGTCAAGGACCTCCACATGCAATGATTCACTTGGGCTCTATGGTCACGAAGAGTTTTTGTTCAAAGGAATAATTACGCTTGGCTCTTGTAATAGCTGGAAAATTACAGCAAAGTCTGCTACTCCCCGCTCGCGAGTTCATAATTTCAATGGAACTGGTTTTATAAATCTAATAACTAACATCAATAACACTTCTTTTCCCGCTAACAACTCCTGCAGGTTTCCCAAAATACAAAAGGCCATCTCTAACGCATAAATAGGTCAGGAAATGTTCTACAGTATTGGAGCGTCGGACCCCGATGAGGATGACCTTCGATATGAATTTACTTGCCCCACTTTGAGTGGATCACCTCTAACGCCTAGGATCGGTTATTCCTGTAAAATACCGATCCCAGGAATTAAGCTAGACACGATTACTGGATCAATTTCCTTTAAGAGTAACACTGGAGGAGTCTTTCTGGTTGCTATTTGGGTTAAAGAATATGATCAATGTTCAGGTCAATTAAAAGGCATGACCAGAAGAGAGATAGAATTTCATATCAATACAAATGCGAATAAGATGCCTAAAGACATTTCAGGAGTTTCCAACCTTTCGGCAAATGCAACCAAGACCAATCCTTATGGAATACGAGTATGTCAGGGCGAAAAAATATCCTGGCACGACACCATTTACGATCCTGATATTACTGACATCCTGCATTTCGAGTCAAACATTGCTGATGTATTACCTGGAGCAACTTGGTCAAAAACATTTTTAACTAGAAACAAAGCCGTACTTAAATTTGAATGGTTTGCCGTTATTGGAGGAAACCCAATTAAATCATTCTTTGTCTCCTAAGATGACAATAGATGTAACTTCCCCGGAAGAGGATATTCAGTCTTTGAAATTGAAGTGCTGAATGGCATATTTGCAGGATTCGATATCAAAGTTTGCGATGGAGATACTGCTTTCTTAAATGCTACCGGAGGTTCACTTTATACATGGAAACGAATATCCGGTGATTCAATAAAACCAGGAATTAATTGGTTTCCAGATACAACTTCTTCCGATACCAATAAAAATGTTTTATTCCTCCCGCTGAGTCCTACACGGCTGGAAGTTCGATCGAATTTGGTTAATCTTTGTAACAAGCATAGCTCATCGTGCAATACAGTAGATACCATACTAGTCACTCCATCAGATAGTTTTCATATTAAAACCTCACCGGACCAACTCCTTATGTAACCCGGCAAAAGGGATCCTCCATGTTACTCCTTCACAACCGTTTAATTTTAAGTATAAATGGAGCAATGGTAACTTACTGGATTCTGACATGGTCCAGTATCCGAAATTTTCAAACCTTAAAACCAGTACTCGTTTTAAGGTTCATGTAACAGCTAGTTCGGGCTGTACAAAAGAAGCTCATGTGAATGTAACTGTGTCTGACCCATTCCCTGGCAGCATGACACTTATGACGTCGGATACGCTCATTTGCCTAAAAGATACTATAGATGTTTGGATCGATGGTGTTAAAGGATATGATAAACTCTTATTCACCTGGGCCAAACCTTCAAACTCAGGATTGATAAATCCACGCAATGTAGATAGTCTTAAAGCAATAGCCAACCTTACCACCAGCAAACAAATTCAAGTACTGGTGGAAGACTCAGCGTACGGCATCTGTCAAGCCAATTTATCTATTACTATTAATACTGTTTCCAAATACGATGTAAAGCCCAAGGGTAAAGGACCGTATTGTGAATCAGATGGTATTATCGTATTTCAATCCAACACCCCACAAAACATAACCAGTCCGGGAGGAAAATGGAGCGGTATTGGAAGTATTGACAGCATTAAGGGGTATTGGGATTCAAGGAAAACAGGTGTTGGAAGTTTCTGGGTTTATAACGAAGTTACCGGTAATGCCTGTGCCAATAAAGACAGTTTGCTTTTTGGAATTACAAAAAAAGCCGACGCCAATTTTTCGGGACCAGATTCAATTTGTTTGTATGCCTTGCCTGACAACAACTTACACAAACTCATGCCTTCAGTTTCCGGAGGTTCATTTTCGGGGTTAGGCCTCGATAGCGTGCAAACGAGTACAGGAGGCTATACCTATTTTGTTAACCCATCACTGTTTTCGACAGGCCCTGGAAAAACAGATTCAGCAGTAATTACATACAAGATTGGAGTGGGATGCGAAAATCAGGAACCCAAATTTTTTAGGATTATTGGCCCCTGGAACAGCACCTATACGGGAGTTGAATATAACAGCCAGGTTTATGCAACAGATTCATTCTGTGTTAATTCACCAACTACTGAATTGTTGAGGGTTGCCGGCCATAATCCTAGCTGGACCTGTTTAACTGAAAAGAGCGCCATTCTGGATTCAACCACCGGAGAATTCTTACCAAAAATTGCCTATCAAAATGGAGCAAATACCCAAGTTCAGATTCGGGTAAATAATTCCGGGTTTTGCGGTAGTTCGGATACCATCGAACTGCACTTGATTGCAGTTCCGGAAATTGAAATTTTACCCGAAAAGTATTGTGACTATGGCCTTTCAGATAGTGGTAGCTTTACTAAGGTTGATACCTTGTTTTTTAGAATTCCCAAGGGACCGTTACTGTCTGGGTCTACCGGAACAAGAAAACTAGACACCAATGGTTTCAATCCCAATACGGAGGCGTTGGCCTATTATGGTGATCAGGCACAAACGGGTTGGCCAAGATCATGCGATACTGCATCAGATCGATACAAATACAATAGTTGGGGTGGTAAGCCCTGGATGGTCGTTCCTAATGTACCTTATTTTAGAATTATATCTCTTCCGCGAGGAGCCAATCGAATTACGTACAAATACAGTGTTGACTATCGTTCTGGCCACCCGGAACATATTTGTACTACAATGGATACTGCTTTTGTTATTCGGGACTCTGCCCTTAACCTGACCCTTCTTGACATGTATAACATTTGCTACCACTCTCCTGCAAAATTAGATGCAGGTAAATTTTATAATGCTAAGTATACCTGGAGCACAGGTGACACCAGCCAATTTATTCTTTCCGGAACCAATGGTGTTTATACTGTAACCGTTAGCACTGAATATTGCAAGAACACGAAGTCGACTATAGTAGTAACCAAGTGCCTTCAGGTTGAAGAACAACTGGATAAAAATGTGAAAATTAAGTTATATCCCAATCCTACTTCATCGATGATTACTTTGAAATTGACGGGAAATAATGATGACAAAGCAGAACTAAAAATCTATGATCTAAAGGGCCAGGAAGTTTCATACTCAAGGTTTGAGAGCCATGAATTAAATGATGGTATTGAAATCGACGTGACTAACCTATCTCCCGGCGCCTATCTTTTTATGGTTTCAAGTGGTTCCAATTTCTCAACCTATCGGGTTATTATAGAATAAATCAGAAGCCAAAAAACCATACCTTTACTTCCAAAGTTTAATCTAAAGCCAAACATTATGATCAGATATATTTCTGCCATTTTTATAATTCTTCTAGTATTTAACATCGGGGCTTATAGCCAAAGTAATGATGGAAGTCGAGGTTCGATTGACCCTACTTTGCTGTCGCCTGATAGCCTCTGTGGTATTTATGGAAATGATACACTAACTGCAAATACGGTACATCGACTGGTACCAAGAGACCCTGGGGGCCAGTATACAGGGTTTGGAGTAGATTCAGCCCGAAACAATAAGGGAATAATGTGGTACTGGATTAATGGTACTGTATTTAAACCTACTCCAACAAAACCGGATACGGCATATGTAACCTACCGGTGGACAAAACTTGGACAGCCTAACGTAAAAACATATAAAATTCCGGTTAAAGCTGCTTGGGACCACACTTTTTTAGGAGTTTTAGATAATGGAAAACCATACCTGACTTCAAACTTTTGCGCTACCAACTCCGAATACGACACATTAGCAGTTGCAGGCCCTGACCCAGTTTGGGAATATTTAAATGCACCCTCTGCAATTATAGATAAGAGCTTAGGGGTTATAGATTCTAAAATTGCATCCTCTGGAAAAGATTTGATTGGAAAAATAAAGGTCGGTAATTCCGGATTTTGTGGGAGGGACACCACAATTTCGGTTGTATTTGTAAAACCACCTGAGGTGGAGATTATTCCTAGGACATATTGCGATGAAGAAGTACGGGATCCTGCAAATTTCTCAAGAGTAGATACTGTCCAAGTTCGTATACCAAAAGGGCCAATGTTAGCTGGTAGTACCGGAAAGAAAACACTGAACGCATCTGGTTTTGATCCCAATACTGAGGTGAAAGTCTATTATGGGTCAATCTCTGCTACTGGTTGGCCTCAAGCAATAGATCAAAATGCTACTCAGTTCAACTACAACTATTGGGACGGGAACATCTGGATGTCATTACCTCAAGTTGCCCGATACAGGATGTTTTCTTTGCCAACTGGAAAAAACAGATTAAAGTATCACTTTTCAATTCGTTACCGTCAGCACCATCCTAGTAAATTTTGGTGTGCAAGCATGGACTCAACCTTTATAACTAAAGTGGAGGAGTTAGAAGTTTCATTAAATAAAGAATATGACCTCTGTGGCAAAAAAGATGTTCAATTGGATGCAGGCTCAATTAATAAAGACATGAGCTATCGATGGAACACTAATGACACTACTCAATCAATTCATGTTTCTACCACAGGAACTTATACAGTGACGGTTACTAAACAAAGTACTAATTGCACTCGTACCAAAAGTACATCTGTCATAAATAGTTGTGTTGGTATTGAAGAAAACATGGACAATGGTGAGCTTGCAAAAGTTTTCCCTAATCCTGCTTCTGATATCATTAACATCCGTGTGCTTGACGCGGGTCATGATGTTACGGATCTTAAAATCCTGAATCTGTTAGGAGAAGAAATCTCTAATCTTAAATGGAATCATCAGGGCTCAGGTTTTATTACGGAAGTTGATATTTCCGAACTAGGCTCCGGAGTTTATTTCTTTAAATTTTCAAGTGGTTCCGGTCACTCAACTCACCGGGTTATTGTAGAATAACTTTTTCACCTATAAAACGGTTTCAGGATTACATCTCTATTTTTGTTTTGACTCAAAAACTGAGTTAATAGCGAAAAATTGAATCTACTCGAAACATCAATAGAGTACTTAAAAGGCGTTGGACCAAAACGGGCAGAGCTACTGAAAAAAGAACTGCGAATTTTTAAGTATAAAGGGCTATTGTTTCATTTTCCGTTTCGATACGTTGATCGGTCCAAGTATTACAGCGTTCGGGAAATAAATGCAGAGCACAGTCAGGTTCAAATTCGCGGAAAAATCGGTAAAGTAGAAATGCTTGGAAAACCACGACAAAAAAGACTGGTTGCCGAGTTTTACGATTCCACGGGTTCTGTTGATCTCGTTTGGTTCAAAGGTGCCAGTTATATAAAACCAACACTGAAGCCTGATGTGGAATACGTCGTATTTGGAAAGCCCAATTTTTTTAAAAACCGATTCAACATTGCACACCCTGAGATCTCGGTGTATGAAGCCGAGAACACGCATTTCAGTTCCAAACTTCAACCGGTTTATTCCACAACCGAAAAGCTATCGGGCTATGGGTTAACAAGCCGCGGCCTGGAGAAGTTAGTTCGAGCTTTATTGCCTCAAATCATTGATATAATTCCCGAAACCCTCAACCAGCATGTCATACAGTCAAATCATCTGATTTCAAGAAAGGAAGCCCTAAGACAAATTCATCTTCCGACCAGCTCAGATTTGCTTCAAAAGGCATTGGTTCGCTTAAAATTTGAAGAACTCTTCTTCCTGCAATTGCAGATACTGAGAACACAGTTAGCACACAAGGCAAAGTTTAAGGGGTTTGTTTTTGAGAATATTGGTAAGCATTTCAACTCTTTCTACAAAAACAACCTGCCCTTTGAATTGACTGGAGCACAAAAAAGAGTGCTTAAAGAAATTCGAAAAGATTTTGGAGCAGGAATTCAGATGAACAGACTGCTCCAGGGAGATGTAGGAAGTGGAAAAACAGTTGTTTCCCTTTTATGTGCGCTAATGGCGCTAGACAATGGATTTCAAACAGCACTGATGGCTCCAACTGAAATTTTGGCCAGGCAGCATTTTGAGAGCCTTCAAACCTTATTGAGAGGAACAAAGGTGAGGGTAGGAATTTTGACCGGATCTTCCAAAACAGCAGAAAGAAAAACCGTATTAACCGATTTGATCCAGGGAGAACTGGATATAATTATTGGCACCCATGCTTTGCTCGAAGATAGGGTTCAGTTTAAGAACATTGGCCTGGCCATAATAGATGAACAACATCGGTTTGGTGTTGCACAACGTGCCCGGCTTTGGAAGAAAAGTGAAACTCCACCCCATGTTCTGGTTATGACTGCAACTCCCATCCCAAGGACCTTATCGATGACTTTGTACGGTGATTTGGATGTCTCGGTAATTGATGAGTTGCCTCCGGGTCGTAAATCAATAAAAACCATCCATAGAAGTGATTCGCATCGGCTTCGGGTTTTTCAATTTATGAAGGACGAAATTGCCAAAAAGAGGCAGGTTTACATTGTATACCCACTAATAAAGGAAAGTGAAAAATTAGATTACAAAGACCTTTTGGATGGGTATGAAAGTATTTCCAGGGCATTTCCCCTACCCGATTACCAGGTGGCAATTGTTCACGGAAAAATGAAACCCGCTGACAAGGAATATGAAATGCAACGGTTCGCCAAAGGAGAAGCCCACATTTTGGTGGCCACCACGGTAATCGAAGTTGGTGTAAACGTGCCCAATGCAAGCGTTATGATCATTGAAAGTGCTGAACGGTTTGGGCTGTCTCAATTGCATCAATTACGTGGAAGGGTTGGCCGTGGCGCCGAACAATCGTATTGTGTACTTATGACCGGGCATAAGTTAAGCGCCGAAAGCAAAAAGAGAATGGAAATAATGGTAAGAACCAACGACGGATTCGAAATTGCAGAAGAAGACTTGCGATTACGTGGTCCTGGAGATTTAATGGGAACCCAGCAAAGTGGTATTCTTGATCTTAGGGTTGCAGATTTGGCAAAAGATCAACAAATATTAATCCTGGCCAGGAGGGCTGCATCTGAGTTGTTATCTACAGATCCTAATCTAAAGGATGCAGCTAATGCACCTATTTTACAAGAGTTTAAAAATCTATTGAGAATAAAACCAAATTGGAGTCGGATTTCCTAGTAACGCTATTTATTGCCTAACCATTTGTTTACGGCACCGCGGTTATCTTCCATCCACTTAGCAACAGCCTCTTCGTATCCTTTCTCATCCTTAGCATCTTTCATCTCAAGCAGGAGACTTGACATTTGATCATCCGAGAATTCGATTCTACGAACTATTTCAGATACTTCTGGGTTATCTGATTGAAAATCAGGGCGTCCATACGCATGTATTTCATCAGTCTCTCCAAAAGAAGCACTGGTATCTTCAAGAAATTGAAGGTCGAAATAATCTATTTTCCAGTGAGGTTTCCATGCGGCGGTTACAAAAGTCTTTTCCTGATCCACCATCATTTGAATTCTTTCAAGCAGTTCATCCTCTTCCATTTCTACAATTTTAGGATTCATACCGTAATTCCTAAATGCTGTAATTGCAGAAATCATAACACCCGCATCACGTTTAACTCCGTAAAATATGTTACCATAAATGGAGCTATCTGCTTTCATTTGAGATACAGAATCAATATCGAAATAAGAAGGTACTGCCACTCCCATTTTGCAACCACGATATATTTCTCCTAAATCCTCTAAACCTTCTCTTTCGTAGATATAAACGTAGTGTGCATCTTCCCAGGCATCCATGTATAGGTCAATTGCACCAGTAGACATTTGTTTGAAGATATTTTCTATTCTATCGTTTTTCACCTTAACCTCAAACCCCTTTTCTTCGAGAACCGCTTTAGTCAAATAAGTTAACCCACGATTTAGGGTCCAGGCTTCATTGCCTATAACAATTGTCGATTTAGAGCTGTCGCAAGATTGGAAAGCAATCATTCCAATTATGGCAAGGAGAGATAATAGGATAGCAATGCGCTTCATTTGTACAGTTTTAAATGTGGGAATGCGAATTTAGATTATTTATTGCTTTTAACGGGTTGCAGTACATGCTCATTCTTTTATTTCATGTTAATTGATAGAATTTTGAATTTCGCTATAAACGGAATTGTTCAACGCATGAAACAATCCATACCCAGAGTCAACCAACAATTAGGCTCTTGCCAGTAAATATTTACTTTTGCGGCCTCCTAAACGGGACAGATTATGAAGATTTCTTACAACTGGTTAAAACAATACGTTGACGTTGATTTACCTGCAGATAAAATTGGTGAGTTACTTACTGATTGTGGCCTTGAAATAGAAGGCATTGAAGTAGTGGATCAAATTCCCGGAGGGCTCAAAGGACTGGTGATTGGTGAAGTTATAAGCTGCGAACCCCACCCCAATGCGGACCGCCTCAGGAAAACCACTGTAGATGTTGGTACTGAAGAGGTATTGCCCATTGTATGTGGAGCACCCAATGTAGCCACGGGACAAAAAGTTGTGGTGGCCACCGTCGGCACTACACTCTATGATCAAGACCAGAGTTCCTTCAAAATAAAGAAATCAAAAATCAGAGGTGAAGTTTCTGAGGGTATGATTTGCGCAGAAGACGAAATTGGTTTGGGTACCTCCCATGATGGGATTATGGTATTGGATTCCAATGCAAAAATTGGAACACCAGCTTCAACCTACTTCAACGTTGAACAAGACCACGTTTTCGAAATTGGATTAACTCCGAACAGAGCCGATGCCATGAGTCATTATGGTGTTGCACGTGATTTGGTAGCGGTATTGAATCGATTTGGACTAAAACACGGTGAGCTTAAATTGCCTGATGTTAATGGTTATGAAGCCGATGAAATAAGTAGCCCAATAAGTATCGACATAAAAGATACCGATGCATGCCCAAGGTATGTTGGAATTTGCATTGAAGGAGTTAACGTAGCTCCTTCTCCCGAATGGTTACAAACACGACTTTCTTCCATTGGATTGAAACCAATTAACAACATTGTAGATACCACCAACTTTGTGCTTCATGAACTCGGACAGCCTTTGCACGCCTTTGATTCAGATAAAATTTCAGGTAATCAAGTGGTTGTAGGTCAGTTGAAACAGGGAACTAAATTCACCACACTGGATGAAACCGAGCGGGAACTATCGGACAAAGATTTAATGATCTGCAATGCCTCCGCCGGAATGTGTATAGCTGGTGTTTTTGGGGGGCTGGAAAGTGGTGTTTCCAATGAATCCAGGAATGTATTTTTAGAATCGGCCTATTTCAATCCGGTTTCCATTCGTAAAACGGCAAAACGCCACGGGCTTAATACCGATGCTTCTTTTCGTTTTGAAAGAGGGATTGATCCTGAAATTACCGTATTTGCTGCAAAAAGAGCTGCCCTATTAATTAAGGAAATTGCGGGAGGAAAAATCACTTCCGATATTCTGGAAAGTTATCCGAAGCCAATAGAAGGATTCTCCATCTCTCTGAAATATTCCAATTGTGACCGATTGATTGGAAAAGTAATAGACCGAAGTTTAATTAAATCAATACTGACAGATCTACAGATTGAAATTAAATCAGAATCTGAACAAGGATTGGAGCTCTACGTTCCTCCGTTTCGAGTAGATGTACAGCGTGAAGCTGACATTATTGAGGAGATTCTAAGGGTATATGGCTACAATGAGGTTGAGGAACCTGAAAAAATGTTCTTCTCATTAACTCCATCACCAAGACCACAACCTGAAAAGATGAGGGCCATTGCACTCAACTTTTTAGCTGACAACGGACTCAATGAGATGATGGCCAATTCACTTACTAAAGCTGAATATTATCCTGAATCGCAAAATAGTTCGGTAGAAATCTTAAACCCTTTGAGCACCGACCTGGAAGTAATGCGACAGTCCATGTTATACTCCGGATTGGAAGCTGTGGCATACAATCAAAATAGAAACGAGCCGGATTTAAAACTTTTTGAATTCGGTAAAACCTATAACCAATACGGTGATGGAAATCAGGAACAAGAACACATTTCCATTTTTGTTACTGGAAAAAAATCTGCCCAAAACTGGAACTCCGGTGATCGGGACGAATTCTTTTTTGACCTAAAAGGGCTGGTAGAAGGTTTATTCAACAAACTTGGAATCAACGCTAAAAGTGTTCAATCCAAATCGATTTCAACGGATGAGCTTGCCTATGGTATTCAGCTTTCAATTCAAAAACTAAAAGTGGTAACTATGGGAGAAGTCTCTTCTCGTTTACTCAACCAGTTTGGTATTAAACAAGCCGTTTATTTTGCCGACATCAGTTGGAATAATGTATTTGAATTGCTGACCCGAAGCAAGGTTAAACATAAAGAAATACCCAAATATCCTTCTGTAAGTAGAGATTTAGCTTTGTTGGTTGATGAAAACGTTCAGTTTGAAGCGTTGAGAACCATAGCGCTAAAAAGTGAGAGACAGCTCTTAAAGAACGTTGGTATATTCGATGTATACGAGGGTAAAGGATTGGAAAAAGGCAAGAAAAGTTATGCCCTTAGTTTCGAATTCAGGGACGAAAACAAAACCTTAACCGATAAAGTCGTTGATAAGTCAATGAAACGCATTTATGATCAGCTGGCAAAACAAACGGGAGCCAAACTAAGATCCGGAGAAATATAATTGCAACCCACTTTCATCAAATACCAAGAGTTGGACTGATATTTTCTAATTTAAAACCTATATCAGTTTTTAACTGGACATACATCACAAAATGTCCCCCATCTCTCCTTTATCTTTGAGGTATAAACTTAAACGAGATGAAAGAAAAAGCAATTTTTATAGGAGACCTGCATTTTGAACACGAAATGTGGAAGAGGGAATTACTGTTTTGCAAAGACGAACTAAATTTTCTTACGAATAGGCTTGAGGAAGTTGTGATTATGCATGATGAACCGGAATTGATGCGTGAGGTAGAGCATTTCCAAAATCAATTTATACTTCAAAATCAAAATATTGATCAGTTTACTCACGACATAAATAAAAAGGAACACGAGTTGGCCGTATTTGCCAAGGATCATCCCGTTGCTATTGACCATGTTCATTTTGACGATCACACGAAGCTAAGAAACAACATGGAAGGTTTTGCAAAAACCTATAATATCATGAAACAGGAATTCAGGGTGTTTATAGCTAAGTGGAAATAAGTAACTTATTTTTACCCCTCAGTTAAAGCTTTTTTATGTCTTATTCTCTTAAACCTATAGTACTGTTGATTGTTCTTTGCTCGACGACCCTTCTTGGTGTGGGCCTAAAAAAAGATCGTGACAAGCGTCCATTCATTAAAGGGCACTATTATACCTACGATGGTTCTCGTGTTGACGGATTGCTAAGACACAAACCCGCCATTTTCTCTGCTACCGGTAGCTGGGCAAGTTATCTTCAGTTTAAAAAAACAATGGATTCAAGTCCTGAAAAGCTAACTACCACAGAGGCCTCATCCTTTGTAATGGGTGAGGATAGTTTTGGTATAGTGAAAAACATCAAGATAAACCAGGTTCAAGGAAAGTATGAAATTGACTTTGCCCAGGTAAGCATAGTGGGACCAATGTCCTTATACTTCCATAAAAGCTCAAGCAGTGATGGGGTAAACTATTTTTATCACAGTAAATGGATCTTGTCAAACGATGGTGAAAATTTTCTATGCATTTATAAGGGAATTAAAAAACAACGTAATGACCTTGCGGAGCTGTTTTCAGCTACACCAAGACTTAAAACTCGCATTCTAAACAAGGAGTTGGACAAAGACTATAAAACTGGATTCAAAGGCCTGCTCCGATTTATTAATAAGTATAATGAAGAGCTTGAGGAGTAAAGTTACTTTTTGAATCCTAATAAGCCATGATCCCAACAATTTGGAATGGCGTTGTACCTTTCGGCCTTATTCAATACTATGGAATCGTACGTTCAAGATACCGTATTCGAACATCAAAATTTTTCAGAAACAGGTTTGGGCTATAAGGAGATTGATAGTTGCAAATTCAATAGCTGCAACTTCTCAAACGTAGACCTATCTAATGTTCAATTTACAGATTGTGAATTCCACTCCTGTAATTTTAGTATGACCCGTATTAACCATACTGCGTTTCGAAACATTCAATTTAACGATTGTAAAATGATCGGCTTGCGGTTTGATGAATGCCATACTTTTCTGTTAAGCTTTCAGTTTTATTCGTGTCAACTGGACTACTCTTCGTTTTACCAGCTCCAGATTAAAGATGGGGTATTCCAAAATTGCAGGCTTTTGGAGGTAGACTTTACAGAAGCCGACCTTAGTTCAGCTAATTTTACCGGAAGTGATTTTTCGGGTGCGGTATTTAGTTATACGACCTTAAATGGTGCTGATTTCAGAGGAGTCAGGAACTTATCCCTGGATCCTGAAATAAATCCACTACAAAATGCTCATTTTAGCTCAGATGGAATTCAAGGATTGCTAGTAAAGTATGGTATTTTGATAAGTTAAAGGGTATTACAAATCGTTAAAATAAAGGTAACCGTATTTAGGTTTATTCCTCTCATAATATCGAATCTTAAAACCTGGGCTATCTTCGAGCCAATCATAAAAATAGAAGTGGGTATTGTATTCTGACTCTTCGTCCCTAAATATACGGTCCGAGTTTATTTCACCATCGGGCTCAATTACCCCACACATCAAAATTCTCTTCTTTGCGAACAGCATTTTATTCAATTTCAAGTCTTTTTCACTATCATCTTGAGGGTTGTATCCATCATAAATCAAATAGAGGTTATCTTCATTCAAGTAGGCTGCAAATTCATTGGAACTGGAAGTCGTTCCTTTGGGGAAAAATTGAAGATAGGGTATCTTTTTCTTCCATATTTCCTTCCCCGAAATGTCATAATAGAATATGTATATGCCTTCCATAACGGTATAAAATGCCGTCACCTTAGTGTCTGAACCAGGATATCTGTACCTTCCTTTCTTGCGAGTCATTTTATGAGTCACAAAATAGTATCCACTTTCTGTTTCGTAGAAAGTACCATTGATAAACCTTAAGAGATTTGGGTCATAAAGTGGTTCTTCAGGTACCGGATCAACCGGATCAAATTCATTCAAAATCAGGGTTTCTTTTCCTGTTGCGAAATCAATGCTCTTAAAAGCAACACCCTCTGCAACAACATCGTCATCTTCGTTATAAAGTCCTTTTACACTTATTACATTATCCTTTTCTTCCGCTATGTAAGCAATAAATGGTTCTACATATTTCTTTTTTTCAAGAATCATCAATTTTTCAAATTCCATTTTTAATGGTGGAGTCAATAATTTATAGGAACGTTTTGAAATGGCATTGTACATATCATATTCGTCAAAAAAATCTGAACCATATACAGCTTGATAGGCTAAAATCTTATTCGATTCTGTTAATAGAAAAAAGTTATCACATCTACGAGCATCTACTTTTGACAACTGTGTTCTTACTTCATCCAGTTGCTCCCATTCACTAGAATACAATCTTGCAATATGAATGTAGTCTGTTACCTCACGATTCTCATTTACAACAGCATCATGATAGTCAACCATAAAGAAATCACTACTGTCATTCTGAGTGAAAGTAAGTCGCTCCCAATACCCATACCTTAAAAAATTAATGGACACAAATTCACGAGGTTCATCCATCCATTCCAGGTTTTCTATATCGAGTTCCTGGATAATAAAATGGAATTTAAAATTCTCTTTGTCTTTGATCTTTGTTGTAATCCAGTAACGGTCGTTGATTTTCTCATAACCTGTATAGTAAACCTTACCTTTAAAGAGATTATGCTCAATTGAGAGTTTGGCCTTACCAACAACCTTTGAATCACTATCAAACTTTGTAATTCTTAATGTAAGGTTGTCTTCACCAAAATCATAAAAGTAGTTACCTATTTCATGTCTTCCGGGCTTTGACGGCTCGTCTTTCTTTTCTTCTTCCTTTTCACCCCATTTTAGCGTAACCAATTCTGAAGTTTCTTGAGCAACGCTTAAAAAAGATAGAAAGAGAAGAATTGAAATTGAAGTAAAATATTTCATGACCGTTGAGTTTTGCGACTAATATTTTAGCAAAATATGAAAAAGAATTAACCCAGGTTAGGTTTCTAATCGTAGAAACCTAATCCATTTAACAATTCCTCATCCACCAAATTAGGAATAGTAACCTTAAGCTTAGGCTCTTGTTCCATTGCTCGTTTAATGGCGAACATGGCCGGCTTATTTCGTGCCCAGCTTCTTCTGGCAATTCCGTTGTTTACATCCCAGTGCAACATCATTTTCAGTCGTCGATCGGCTTCAGGAGTACCATCCAACACCATTCCAAATCCACCATTCATTACTTCTCCCCAACCAACACCTCCACCATTGTGGAGTGAGATCCAAGTAGCTCCACGAAAGCCATCGCCAACAAAATTCTGTACAGCCATGTCAGCTGTAAATTGAGAGCCATCATATATGTTACTCGTCTCTCTAAACGGTGAATCCGTCCCTGATACATCGTGGTGATCACGACCCAACACAACCGGACCACTAATCTCACCAGCTTCAATGGCCTTATTAAAAGCCTCAGCAATTTTCATTCTTCCTTCTGCATCGGCATACAATATTCTGGCTTGTGAGCCAACCACCAATTTATTCTCCTGTGCCCCTTTTATCCATCGAATGTTATCGGCCATCTGCTGCTGAATCTCTTCGGGAGAATTCTTCTTCAATTCTTCCAATACCTCGCAAGCAATTCGATCGGCGGTTTCCAAATCTTTGGCCTCACTTGAAGCGCAAACCCAGCGGAATGGCCCAAAACCATAATCGAAACACATGGGGCCCATTATATCCTGAACATACGACGGATATTTAAAACCTCCATCTTCTTTTAAAATATCAGCCCCAGCCCTACTCGACTCCAATAAAAATGCATTTCCATAATCAAAGAAATAAGTTCCATTGGCAACACATTTATTAACCGCTTCAACGTGCCTTCTCAATGTTTCCTGAACTTTTTCTTTAAACAACTCCGGTTGTTTAGCCATCATGTCGTTCGACTCTTCCAATGAATGCCCTATAGGATAATATCCCCCGGCCCATGGATTGTGCAAGGAGGTTTGATCTGAACCCAGGTCAACTTTTATGTTGTCCTCTGCAAATCGTTCCCACACTTCAACCACATTTCCCTGGTAGGCAATTGAAACTACCTCTTTATTGTTTTTTGCCTGGGTAACACGTGCTGCTAAATCATCAAGATTATCAACCACCTCATCTACCCAACCTTGTGAATGACGGGTATGAACTGCCTTGGGGTTGACCTCCGCACAAACTGTAACGCAGCCCGCAATATTTCCTGCCTTGGGCTGAGCTCCACTCATTCCTCCAAGACCTGCTGTTAAAAATAATTTGCCTTCCAATCCTTCGCCCTGTTGCGATATCATTCGTCCGGCATTTAAAACCGTGATGGTTGTTCCGTGTACAATTCCCTGGGGTCCAATGTACATGAACGACCCTGCTGTCATTTGCCCGTATTGAGTTACACCCAAAGCATTAAACTTTTCCCAATCGTCTGGTTTCGAATAATTGGGTATCATCATTCCATTGGTTACTACCACCCTAGGTGCATCCTTATGTGAAGGAAATAAACCCATGGAGTGGCCCGAATACATTACCAATGTTTGTTCGTCGGTCATTTCGCTCAGGTATTTTATAGCCAGGCGATACTGTGCCCAGTTTTGAAACACTGCTCCATTACCCCCATAGGTAATTAATTCATGAGGGTGCTGAGCAACTGCATAATCCAGGTTATTGCTAAGCATGAGCATAATTGCACCCGCCTGAATCGAACGAAAAGGAAAATCATTGATGCTTCTGGCTGTTATCTTATAATCGGGTCTGAGGCGGTACATATATATACGCCCATAATCTTCAAGTTCTTTCGCAAATTCGGGAGCTAAAGTAGCATGGTGTTTTTTATCGAAGTAGCGAAGCGCGTTTTCAACTGCCAGTTTCTTTTCCTTAGGAGAAAGAATATCCTTACGAATCGGAGCATGATTTATATCCTCTTCGTAAGCTTTTGGTTCTGGTAATACTTCAGGAATTCCCTGTTTTATATCCTCCGCGAAAGTCATTCTTTTTCTTTTTATCGTTAAAACCATATGGGCAGTGCTTGCAAGCGTTTTTACAACAATACCCTCTCTTCAAGTGATACTTTTCTGTAAAAACCAGGAATCCATCAGGATGTTTGTAGTAATCCTCCGGATCTAATTTACTAAACTGATCAAACCCATCCATCGGCGGCAAAATTACTCTATTGTTTCAGTTATAACTGAGCCTGCAATTAGATTTCTCTACCGAAAAATCACAATTAATTTACCCCTCTTTTAACCTTGTAATTGCCCAAGAAAATTAACCTTTGCATTGCAAACTGCTTATCATGAATATCAAAGACATTTTATCGGTAACTATCATCTTGTTTTCCGTGATTGACATTGTAGGATCCATTCCTATCGTTATTGATTTAAGAAAAAAGGAAGGAAAAATCCATTCCCTAAAAGCAACCGTAATCTCCGGTGTATTAATGATTGTCTTCTTATACGTTGGGGCAAGCATACTTCACCTCTTTGGGCTGGATCAGGCTTCGTTTGCCATTGCCGGGGCTATAATTATGTTTTTTATAGCGGTAGAAATGATCCTGGGAATAACTCTCTTTAAATCCGACCCAACTTCAAAGGGTATTGGCTCCATTGTTCCACTAGCATTTCCGCTGATTGCAGGGGCAGGAACATTAACTACAATTCTTTCTCTTCGCGCTGTTTATAGTATCGAAAACATTCTGGTTGGGATCATCGCCAACCTGCTGATTATTTACGCCGTTCTTAAGTCGACCAACTTTCTGGAAAAGAAAATTGGGAATGGTGGTTTTTTGGTGCTTCGCCGGGTTTTCGGAATTATTTTGCTGGCAATAGCGGTCAAAATTTTCAAGGAAAACTTTCTACTCACCGTAAAAGAATTTATTTCACAGATGACATAATTTGGAAAGTGGAAATTTTTTCTACTTTTAAATCCTGTTTTTTAACCCTAATTAATTGCTTATGAAAGTTTTAAAAATTATTCTTGGTATTGTAGCCCTAGTGGTTGTTCTTGGTGCTGTATACCTAATGACTCTTCCCGACACGTATCGAGTTGAGCGATCTATTACTATAAATGCCTCCGGTGAAGTTGTAATGAGTAGCATTGCCAACTTCAAAGAATGGGAAAATTGGAGCCCCTGGAAGGCAAAAGATCCTGAGGCAAAATACACCTATGAAGGTCCTGAAATGGGCGAAGGTGCTAAAATGTCGTGGGTAACAAGCCTTCCTCCAGATAATGAAAGCCAGATTGGTGAAGGTAGTATGACGGTTACCGGCCAAAATGGGAATGAATCGGTTAACTATGACTTAGCTTTTATAAAACCCTGGGAAATGGGTTCAAAAGGTGGGTTTAACCTAAGCGCTGATGAAGGAGGAAATACAGTAGTAAACTGGTGGGACGAAGGTGGCCTGCCCTTTCTAATGCGCCCTATGGGAAGTCAGATGGATGCCTGGATTGGCCCTGATTTCGAAGAAGGGTTAGCAAAACTGAAAGCCTATTGCGAGTCTAAAAAGCCTGAAGGTCCATCTAATGATTTTGTCGTTGAAGAAGTAGTTGTTGAAGCTATTCCTTACCTTTCGATGACAGATAGTTGTACTGTAGAAATGATTAGTGAGTCATTGGGTAAAATGTACGGTGCCATTATGGGACATTGCGGTGAGAATCAGGTTGAATCAGCTGGTGCGCCTTTTGCAATTTATCATTCCTGGGATGGCAAGGCTACACGTGTAGAAGCCGGAATTCCTTTGGCTGAAGCAATTAAAGGTACTGATGCCATTGAAAGTAAGACTCTGTACGCCGGAAATGCTTTAAAGCTGGTTTATATGGGCCCCTATGATCAGGGAGAAGTTGCTCATAATGCAGTAGCCGATTACGCTGAAGCTAACGGTAAAGAAATAGTCGGGCCTCCATGGGAAGTATATGTTACTGATCCCGGAAATGAGCCAGATCCTAATAAGTATATTACTGAAATATACTACCCTATAAACTAGAAATAGAATTCACATTATTGAAAGCCGTCTGATTAATTTTGGACGGCTTTTTTGTTTTATGAAACTGAATCTTCCTTCACCCCTCGAACAGCTTAATAGCCCTTTTATGGATAATCATAAGGTTGAGCTATGGGTTAAACGGGACGATTTAATTCACCCTGAAATCTCCGGCAACAAATGGCGGAAGTTGAAATACAACATCCAACAAGCACGAGAACAAAAAGAACCAACTCTACTCACCTTTGGAGGTGCCTATTCGAACCATATAGCTGCAACTGCAGCGGCGTGCAGCGCTGCAGGGATAAAAAGCATTGGGATTATACGTGGAGAAAAGAATAAGGTACTTAATGCTACCCTTTCACTGGCGATGGAGCATGGAATGAAAATTCATTACGTGAATCGAGAAGACTACCGGCAAAAGGAAGAGGCTGGGTTCATTGAAAAACTTCATAAACTGTATGGCCAATTCTATTTAGTTCCTGAGGGCGGAGCCAACTATAAGGGAGTATTGGGTTGTGCAGAAATAGTAGAAGAGAACTCCAATGATTTTGATATTGTGACTACGGCATGTGGAACGGGAACCACTTTAACGGGGTTACTTCTCTCTTCGCATAAGAACCAAAAGGTCATGGGATTTCCAGCGCTTAAAGGAGGAGAGTTTATTGCATCCAATGCCAGGCAATTGCTTGACGCGTCGAATAAGGTAGAAACTGAAAAAGAAAAAATATTAGGTCGTTTAGAATTACAGACCGATTACCATTTTGGTGGCTATGGTAAAGTAAAATCGGAATTGGTAGACTTTGTTAATCGGTTTTATGTAGAATATAATCTTGCCCTGGATCTGGTTTACACAGGAAAGATGTTTTTTGGTTTGTTCGATCTTATCAAACAAGGTTACTTTAAACCCGGTACTAAAATTATGGCACTCCATACGGGTGGCCTGCAGGGCAATCAAGGGATGAAGGATCGACTCGGAATTAAATTAAATTTTTGAAACCAACTTGAAACTGTATTTTAGTTTTACCGCTGTGCTCATTTAGACTGCCTGGCTTATGATGGAAGATTTAGTATCAACGTTTATATTCTTTTTTGCGGTTATAGATCCCATAGGAACTGTTCCCGTATTTATTGCTGCAACAACCGGATTTGAAGATGTTGAGAAAAGAAAAGTTGCACTCAAGGCCGTGTTGGTTGCAGCATTGGTATTGGTCTTCTTTATTTTCACTGGTGAAATCATTTTAGACGCTATAGAAATTCCGCTCTCGGCTTTTCAAATTGCCGGTGGAATTGTTCTTTTCTTGTTTGCACTCACCATGATTTTTGGAGAAAGTAAACCCGACGAGGAAATCAAAATGGTAAAAAACGTAAACGAAACGGCCATTTTTCCTATTGCCATACCTTCCATTGCCAGCCCAGGAGCAATGCTGACGGCGGTAATGATTACAAAAAATTCGGACCATAGCCTGTTCGAACAATTTGAGTCAACCCTGGTCATGTTTGGTGTTCTGAGCATTACGCTTATCCTTATTCTTTTGGCGTCAAAAATTCATAGGGTTATTGGCAACAGCGGTGCAAGCGTTATTAGTAAAGTTATGGGGTTAATCCTTTCTGCACTGGCTGTAAGCAACGTTTTGGCTGGGTTCAAAGATTATTTCGATTTGTAGTTGATTGTGTTGAGTATTGCGATGCGGATATCGTAATTAAAATTCTGTTTCCGTTTGCTCATGAGCTAACATCCCGATGTTTGCAATAGCAGTTAATCTGTTTGGCCTGCCCATTGCTGGGGGATAACTTTGTTTATCCACTCGTTTGAGCATGAGCCTATTGCGAAATACACTACTCAACCTGTTTGTCTTTATTGCGGTATTTAGTAATGCTCAAACTCGACAGACCCCAAAACAATACATCGAAAAGTTTGACCAGGATGCGGTAAATGAAATGATTCGAAGTGGCGTTCCTGCAAGTATTACCCTTGCCCAGGGAATGCTTGAAAGTGATTATGGCAATTCACAATTGGCCAAGAAGGCAAGGAACCACTTTGGTATAAAATGCCACAGCAAGTGGAAGGGAAAAAGGTTCTACATGGACGATGACGCCAAACATGAATGCTTTCGAGTCTATAATTCTGTCTATGATTCCTACGTGGACCATTCTAATTTTTTAAAAAGAAATCAGCGTTATTCATTTCTATTCGACCTGAAAAGAACCGATTATAAGGGATGGGCAAAAGGGTTAAAAAAAGCAGGATATGCCACCAATCCAAAATACCCGGCTCTTCTTATTGGTATAATTGAAAAAAACAACCTGGCCCGATTCGATAAAATGACCAAGTCGGATGTTAAAAAACTGGGGGCCAGTACCAAGGGCCAAAACTCAACTTTCCAAAGTGAGCCTATTTCTAAAAGTGGAGGCCAACCTTCTACTCCAAAGGACACTAAAATCAGAATCTCGAAAAACAAAATCAAGTTTGTGTATAGCCAGCCAGGAGATACTCCCAAAAAAATTGCTGATCGATACGACCTGGGGCATTGGCAAATATTGAATTACAACGATGTAAAACGAGACACTAAAATTCCCGTCGGAACCCCCATATACCTACAACCAAAAAGAAATAAATTCAAAGGCGGCGGGAAGTACCATATTGTTAAAAAAGGGGAATCGCTTTGGAAAATTAGCCAGATGTATGGTATTAAACTGAAGAAATTGGCCAAACGAAACGGGTTGGAAAAGGGACAAGAGCCTAAAGCCGGAACCAAGCTTAAATTGAAATAACCGTGCTAATCAAAAGGGTTGTATTTGTGTGCCTCTCTATGGTAATAGCATACTTCTTCATAGACCTGACCCTGGATATTATACGGACTTATAACTATGATTTTAAAGTCGGTGAATCATTGGTGGTGGCTTTTTTAGCCAATATATATGGCATTGGAATTTTTGCCTTTGTCGGATTCGTTTTACCAACGAGTAAACTTCTTCCTGCTTCTTATTTTACCATTAAAAATGCCGATCAGCTAAAATCGGTTTATCGAATTCTTGGCGTATCCTACTTCAGGTATTTATTACTTCTGTTTTTCTGGGGAAGCAAAAAGAATCGCAAAAAATATTTTAATGGAACCCGTTCTGGGCTTACAAATTTCATTTACCAATCCCATCAATCCGAGTTTGGACATTTGGGTGGGTTTGTATTGCTAATGCTGGTGTTTGGAATAATGGTGGTTAAGCAGTTTTGGTTAATGGCCTTCTTTACCCTAATAATTAACGGGTTTGGAAACTTTTATCCCATTGTTCTGCAACGGTACCATCGCATTCGAATTGAACGGATCAGCTAAAATTGGCCCTGATTTTTTCAAGCAAAAACAAACTTAGCTTCACGTAACTCTCTTTGGTCCAACCGGCAACATGTGGAGACAAAATAACTTTATCAGACTTAAGTAAATAAGTGAGGGCTTCCGAAGAGTTAGCCACACCCTCATTATCGAATGCAGCACTCTCATACTCCAACACGTCCAGGCACGCACCGAGAACTTGATTGTTTTTTAGTCCCTCAACCAAATCTTCAGTATTAACCACCTTCCCCCGTGCAGTATTAATCAAATAAACCGGCTTCCTGCACTTTGAAATAAAATCTGCATTAAAGTAATAGTGGGTCTCCTCGGTTAATGGAACATGGAAACTAATTACGTCCGATTGAGCCTGAAGTTCTTTAAGCTCTACCTCTTTCACCCACTCATTTGAGAAACCTTTTTTGTATTTGTCGTAGGCCAATACTTCACATTCAAATCCCTTAAGTCGTTGCGCAAAAGCGCTCCCCATGTGCCCAAATCCGACAATACCAACGGCTTTTCCCTTGAGTTCTATTCCACGGTTCCCCTCGCGGTCCCAAACTCCACTTCGAACTTCGCTATCTGCTTTGTTCAACTTTTGAAACAGGCTCAACAGCATACCGAGTGCCTGTTCTCCAACGGCATCCTGATTTCCTTCTGGCGAATTGATAATAAGAATACCTTTCTTCTCAGCGTATTCAACATCAATATTCTCCAATCCGGCTCCCGACCGTGCAATAAATTTCAAATTCATTGATAAGTCAATCATTTGCCTGTCCATAGTAAATTTTGAACGGATTACAATTCCATCGTACTCACCAATTTCGGCCTCAATTTCTGCCTTCGATTTATGTACATGCCAATCGCATTTCCAACCATCACTTTCGAGCTCTTCCTTAAGAACTGGGTGAACAGAATCAATAAAAAGAACTTTGCCTTTCATAGGGCAAAAATGTTGTTTTTATGTTTAATACATTGATGGTTATGATTCTTTAAATCGTAATTAGTTTTGAAGGATACGTACCCAGGGTTTATGGGCTATGTAACTTTCTTGGTTTTTAATTTTGGTTATTATTTGATTGTTTAAGGCCCCTGCCAACTTTATAACTCCTTGATTAGGAGCCCAATTCCTGTCTTGATAATGAAGTATGCGCAAACAAACAATCCAAATTATGTAAGAAGTCTAATCATTTTAGTAAATAAAAAGCTGAAGCATATAATAATGCTTAAGCTTTTTATGGCTTATTCACTAAAGTCAATTTCAAACCAATTTTCTTACTTTCTAATTCACAGTTAATCTTTCCATTTTTTAGGTTAATTGAGGAGAGGTCTAAATCACAAGAATTATATCCAGGACTTGCCTTATATAGTTGTCTAAATTCAGATTCGTATAGATAATAGGATTGCATCCCATCGGAAATTGAGATGTACTCAAATGCATATACCTCAGAATTGGAAATCTCAAGTTTTCCATAAAAGGAAAAATGATCTTCAGATTGAAAATCGTGATCCAACAATATAATGGCATCATCACTTGAACTTGAGAATAAAATTAGAAACCCAACCCATATCTCATCATTGAAGGCCTTAATTTGAAAAATGGTGTCTTCGGAAAGTGTCTTGGAACTATATGTTATAGACTTTTCAGTAATTGTCCAAAGAAAAGCTTTATTGACATTTGGATAATTATTTTCTATGGATTTTCTAATCTTTTGGATTCTTTGGCCTTCAACCGTATCCTGAGAAATACCAATTTTTTGATTAATGAACTTATTAGCTTCAGCATTGATCATTTCTGGGTATAATTCTTCACAATAACTAACTGCCTTATAATTTCCATAAACCATATCACATTTTTGCGCATATAGACTTTCATGTAATGAGGCAAAAAATACTCCAATGTTTGCAAGCGCTAAGTAAAAAAATGTTTTCATCTAAATACGTTTTGAATTAGTTGGTATCCTGTCAGAATAATACTCAACCGCTATAGCATAATTGTATTCATTATTAACCACAAGCCTATCATCACAATAATCGCATCCACCGATTAACAGAGTAAAAATTAAAATACATAACTTATAATCATTCATTCCATAACTATTTTAACCAAAGTTCACTTGACTTCATCAGTGGCCACGTTAATGGACGGGATTCACCATGAGTAAAATCAAGAGCAGCTTTTAGCCCTAGTAGCCTGTATTAATGGTTTGCCTCCATGAATACGTTAATCCAAATAATCCAATTGGTATTTAATTTTTTTAAGATCTCCATTCCCTACAGTTAAGTTAAAAACATTAAGGCCCTCAGTGCCTGAAAATAACACATGTCCGGTAAAATCGTTTGGAACCATGTCCTTATTTAACTCAAGCTTAGAACCAATCTTTAAAAACCCAATTTTAACTCTTGGATCAGAAACATAAAATTTAATAAGTATAAGGTTGCCGTTTGCTTTAAGTATGCTTACAGTGTCTTTTAGGCTTGAGAATGTTATTAAAGTATCAGACTTGTTTTTGTCAAATCTATTGACCCTTTCAACCAATGTTTTTTTTGATTCAAATAGCCCTTGTTCTAAAACTTCCAAAAGAACCTCCCTTTGAACTAACTCTAATACTAGTGAATCATTTCTAATCGTTACTAATTTAGCTTCTGGCTCGTCATTATTACACATTGTAATAGTGAAAGTGAAAGTTGATAGCAATAATAGCTTTACGCATGCTTTTATCATTGTCTCTGTATTAAATCTGAAAGTGCGGTAGGAGCATACCTTATATCTAAATTTCCAAAAAATGCAGCATCTGTGGGTTGATGCTCTGTTTGAATTACCTCATAATGTAAATGTGGTCCAGTACTGTTTCCTGTATTTCCTGATTCCATTATAACATCACCCATCCTAACTGTGTCACCGAGGTCAAATCCTTTTCCTTGCCTACGTATCGGTATCGCTTCTTTTGCACAGGTTTGGTACACTTAAAGGCATCTTTAATGAACATTATCTATATCTCAACATTATGCTATCTTTAGACATAAGCTCCACACATATTGAGTCTTGTATCACCATTTTAGGGTTCGGTTTAATTACTGAAAGGCTAGAGCAAGGCTCAAGACCCTGTTATTGACTGATTAACCCCTCCCCTCTTAACTCTCTTCTGGAAACAACCTTTCTTCTAAAAAACCCCATTCGGCTTTTATGGTTGTAATCAGACAGTTCCTGTTTATCAAAAACAAGCTCTTCTTCTACCAGCTTGCCCTTTTCACCTAACCCCTGAATAACAGAATAATTTCCAATAAATAAGCTATCGCTTTGTATTGAAAGGTACAATATGAAATCATTATCTTTTAGTTTTAAAAAAACATCTATTCCCAGCCCCTTGCCAACAAAACTGTCGGTTGAAAACCTAGATTGATTAAGTTTATCAAGCAAGGGATTGACAACCTTCCAAACCTTACGTTGGAAAGTGGATTCCAAAAAAGCATTAAATATTATTATTGACTTTTACCATAATACTTCATTTTAAGTGGATTTAGTGTAAAATGGTGATTAAAAGATCCTGGCCTCCAAACACCGTTCATTTATCTCAATTCCTAGATGGAAAATTTGCCTTATAAATTATCACCTATATTTTTAAAATCTAACTTACCAAACCTAATTCCTTCACTTTTGTAGCACTTAATAATATTTTCGTTTTTGAGGTACAGATTTATCATGTAGAAGTTTTTTCCATTTGAATTATATATGATAAAAAGTCTGTGTTCGTATTCCTTGTATACCAAAGGGTGACATTGAAAAATATAATAAGCAGTAGAATCTTCCGAATTAAAATCATCAGGTCGTACGTTTCTAATTCCACCAGAATTGAAACTAAATGGTTTACTCCCTATATCATCCTTGTATGTTTTTTGGTCTTTAATTCTTTCAAATTCTCGTTGTATTTTGATTAATTCTTGTATATCCTGCTTTGTAGTATCAAAGTATGTCTGAAAATCATCTGCGCTATGATAAAATCTAGTTGAATATTTTGTAAATTCTTCTGATGAAAATAAATTCTCACTTGGTAATGTTAAACCTTCCCCATCACAATCAACAGAAAGAACTTCGTCCAAGGTAATTTTCGAGTTATTAGAAATTGGAAAACAGGAAGAAACGATCCAGCCAAATTGAATTAAAATTAGTTTTATTTTCATTGTGAAGAAGTTAATTGAAGTATAGCTTTTTTTCGAGCCGCTTTATCTTTAAATCTTAATTCAAACATGATTTTATCCTCTGTGTTAAAGGCTTGAATTGCGTACCTATGTTTAAATTGATTTAACCTGGGGTTTAAGTTATCTAATGCGTATGTTTTTGGACGTAAATATGAAAATGTACTTGTATTTGTTTTATAAGTTACTAGTTTAACAGAGCTTCCAGCATAGGAGCCAGCATACGCCTCATCAGTTCCATAATAACTACCACCTAATGCTTCTCCTATGTCATCAATCAAACTTTCATCTATCTCAGATCCAGGTTTTATTAAATCATCTAAGGTCCCTCCAGAATAAACTATCTGTGCTAATCTGTTAATGATGTCGGTAGCCGGGTTTTTCGACGTGCCTAGGTCTACAGGGTCGGTGCCCCCAACAAAAGTGGGTGGTTCTACAGTAAGCGTATCAAGGTTTGTTGAACCACCTGATAAACTTCCATCTGCAAATGAATAGTATAACGGGTCTTCTAATTTCGTCACATATTCCGATCGTTCCTGATTTTGTGAACTTGCACGAGATCTGTTTAGCCTTGTCAATGGCGATTCTGGTACTATTAAATTATCCCCAGGTTGGATTTGACCATCTTTACCTAAACGATTCATCTCAATAATTTGGTCTTTCATTTTATTGATTCTCGCATTAGAAGCATTTAAACCCGCCGATTTTTCTGCTATTTCCCAAACACTTTCCCCTTTTTTAACCAGATGCACCTCGACTCTAATGGCATTTACTTCCGAACCTCCTGAGCCAGTACCTTTTGAACCATCGCCTCCAGAATCACCACTTGGAGTTGGCTGTCTCTTGTCTTCCTGCAGTCCATCAATGTCTACTTTATTGATTGGTTTATCTCCTGCATAGTTGTAGGGGGTTAAATCTGTAAATTTATCTGCCAGTGGATCCACACTAATAAATCGACAAGTCCAGGCTGCGTAATACCT
>CEQS01074312.1_pt1 | contig 27345 bp, 17 predicted proteins | sample 530981 | NCBI WGS metagenome assembly CEQS01 (sample SAMEA2621176, study PRJEB7988) | marine metagenome | biome: marine biome (ENVO:00000447); feature: mesopelagic zone (ENVO:00000213); material: "saline water (ENVO:00002010), including plankton (ENVO:xxxxxxxx)" | depth 800 m
AGCCAAACGGAGTTAGGCAAAGCTCATTTGACGCATGCCAGTGAGCTGCCTAGAAAAACCCAAACCAATACGAGTTTAAAGATGAATGCTTTGCGGGGTGGATTAGAATCACGTATTTGAAAGTAATCCGAAATAATCACAAGGAAACTGAATTTTACTCCAAGGAAATTGTGCGCGGCAATTTAATATAACGTCTAATTATAGGACAAACCAAAATCGAAGACGAAATTTAAAACTCACGAGATTTTAAAATCTAACGACAACTTGAAGAATTGTACGGAATATTAAAATCTAGTAACGTGCGGTTGGTGTGCGCGAAACTATTTACTTGGCTGATCTAAAGACAAGCAAGCGAGTTTGCGAGCGCAGACATAATATCCATTATAGTTGACAAAAGATTTGTGTGTAAGAATTTCCTTGCCGTATATTCTAAAGGATTTGCTTTAACATAAAATCGAGCCGTTAGCGAACAACAAGTTGTCCGATAACTGATTTTATATTAACTAGCATAGCTAGGCGCAAATCCTGGATAACAACGTATAGCTTAAAATTAGCCCTTTTGTCCTATAATTATAGTTATGTTAACCTATCCAATTTATTTCGCAACATTATAGTTTATTTTATAAACAAGTTTATATTTGCACTCTACAAACTAAATAATAAGGTTATGAAGCACATAAATTCAGGGTATATTATAGGAGGAGGAACATTAATTGGAATGGGCGTTGGGCAACTCTATGGGAATATGAAAGCATTTATGTTTATCGGCATAGGTGTTGGGTTAGTCGTAGCTGCCATGGCTGCAGTAATTGCCAAAAAAGATGATAAAAAAGAAAAGAATGAAGCCTGAAAAGAGTCTCGAGATTATTCAGTCAATGATGGCTGAAGCCAAACAATCGTTTCACAAGGTCAGCCCCTATTTTTTGATTTGGGGGGTGCTGTTGGTTATTTCCGGAATAGCTGAACATGTTATAGTTTATCAAATGGGATTAAAACAAGGCTATGCGGTTTGGGGTATCATGGGAGTATTGGGGGGCGTAATTTCCATGTGGTACTCCAGAAAAGAAAGCAAAAAACAAAAAGTGAAAACCTACTACGATCTGTCGCACAATTATTTATGGGGAGGGTTTGGCATTACACTTTTTCTAGTCATCCTTCTTTCTGTGTGGAATCGTCAAAACCCAACGCCCTACGTGCTATTGCTTACCGGGTTACCAACTTTTGTTACCGGTGGAATTGCAAAATTTAACCCCTTAAAAGTGGGAGGAATAGTTTTTTGGGTGGCAGGAATACTTTCGTTTTTTGTTGCTAAGGAGTTTACCGGATTGGTTTTTAGTGGTGCTATTTTTCTGGGATACCTTATTCCTGGGTACTTGCTGTACAAACAAGAGAGCGGGGGAAATGCTTAAAAAATTAGATCCACTTTTACACAACGAATTAAGGCTGGCCATTATGAGTTTGCTGGTTGGCCTGGAGTCTGCAGAATTTAATTGGCTGCTGGAAAAAACTCAATCAACCCGAGGGAACCTGAGTGTTCAAATTACCAAGTTAAAGGATAAGGAATACATTAAGGTGGACAAAGCTTTCCGAAACAATTACCCCTTGACCACGTGTTCAATTACCAATAAAGGAAGAGTGGCTTTTGAGCAGTATGTAGAGGCTATATCCGATTACCTAAAACCCAAAGGTTAGTCCTTGGGTTTCAACCCGTGTTCCTGCAAGTGGTCGGTAAATAGAATCCCCCTTAGGTGATCAATTTCGTGCTGGAAGATTACAGCCGTAAATCCTTCTATTTCTTCGATGTGTTTTTTGCCATCCAGGTCTATATACTCCAACGTTATTTGGGCGGCACGCTTTACTTCTCCTTTTTTATTGGGGATGGATAAGCAACCTTCTGGCCCTAATTGAGTTGAATCGGAACAGCTAATAATAGTCGGGTTTATATAAATCTCGTTGGGCGTATTGGGTTTGTCAAAGCGCTGAACACAAATGATATTACGAAGTAATCCGACCTGTGGTGCAGCAATCCCAACTCCCATGTTCTTAGGATGGGTCATGGTTACAATCAGGCGTTTAGAAAAATAAATAACCTCTCCGCCATTCTTGTCCAGGTCTACATCCTTGCATGATTTACGTAGTAATGTAGAGTCACTTTTATTCGTAACCAGTAGGACGCGCATCGTATCCAATGGATTACCAGCCTCAATTAATCGAATCTCCTTTTTCTTAAGCTTTCGGGCTTTTTGTGCGGTTGCAATTAAAGGTAGAAGAAGAAAAATCAGAAGTATTATTCTATTCATGGTTTCTTTTAGCTAAGAAGTTTCGAATCATTTTTTCTACTGGAGCCAGCGACATGGCCATAAGGATATTCATAATGAGGTTGAATACGGGAATTTCATCCGTATACTCAATAAAAAATGGTTCTATGGTCATGATAATAAATTCAAATACGGTTATAATAGTTACAAAGGCAATTACACTGGAGAAAGGACTAGGGTTCCCGCTTCGATTGAGGAAAACCGTTAGGAAAACCAACAGGGCTAAAACAGCAGTTTGAGCTCCATAATACCAGGGGCTTTGGAACCAGGGTTTTAATACCGTAAAACGATATTCGGCAATTTGGCTTTCTGTACCCAACACGTTAATAGCTTTTACTTTAAATCGATAATTTCCCGGCGGTAAATTGGTGTATTCCTTCTTATGTTCTTTGGTCCATTTGCTCCAGCGTTTGTCATTACCCTCCAACCAATAGGAGTAACTGATGTCTTCCTCATCCCCAAACGTTACACTCGAATATTCAAATGCAATTGCATTGACCTTGTAATGGAACCTTGGGATAGCCCATTCAGGTTGGTTGGTTGAAAATAGTCCACTGGTATCTTGCCAAAACCCATTGTGAATGAGGGAGTCTTCCAGAACCGTAACCTTATTTAGAATGCAGTTGTAGGATTGTTCAATATCGAAAGGTTCTCCTTTGTTGTATTTGTAGATTCCACCAGCACCTCCAAACAGCATGTCATTGTCTTGATCAGGTAAAATAGAATGCACAATGTCTTTTGCTATGGGGCTAAAAAGACGATAGTTCCAGTTGTTGTTTTGATCTGCAAAACCATACTGAAATTGTCCGTTAGTGTAGGCAATTGCCCACAATTCCTGATCTTTCCAATTGTATGCACGGTGTACTAAGGCAAGAGAATCAAGGCCAGTAATTGAAGTGTTAAGTTGAAATTTTCCATTGTTGTGCTGGAAGATTCCTGAACTTGTACCGAAAAGAACTTCACCCTTCCATTTAAAAGTGTTTACCTCACCATCTCCTATTTCCGTTGAACTTCGATCAAATGAAGTGGATTCTCCAAAAATTGTTGAATCGTTGTTCCAGCTTAAACCAGCAAGAAGATAGGGTTCACTACCTCGGGTTCCCATCCAGATTCCATTTTTGTCCTCACAAAAATTACCAATTTCAGAGAGTACTTCCGGGCTTTCGTGGCCAACTACCCACTTTTCACCTTCCCACTTAATTGCCGTAAGTCCAGGGTCTGTTCCGATTAATACAGTGTTTTTGGGCTTAGTGGGTTGGTATAGTTTCCAGGGATAACATTCTACAATGGTTTTGAGTTGTCCGCTAGAAGTATATTCAGAAATGTCTTCATTGGTTGCTACCAAAAGTTTGGAGCCTGCATCGGATGAAAAGCTTAGAAGATCCCATGCCTGAATAGGTAGGGCTTCGGTAAATTTATTTGCACCATTTTTTAAGGAATAAACTCCGGAATGTGTAGCGGCGTATACCTGGTTTTCGTGTAATACCATTGACTCCACCATACCTTCCAGGCCAGATCGATTATCAAATACTTGAATAGGATAGGAGATGTCAACCTTGGAAATACCATTATTGAGTGCCAACCATAAAGACCCAAACCGATCAATAGAAACATCATGTACATATTCATCAATGAGTCCATTATCAATGTCCAAATGGTATTCAATTGTTTTCCAATTTTTAACCAGGTATAACCCGGAGTTTTCAGTTGAAACCCCTTGCAGTTGGTCATTAATTTTAAAATATCGGGCTAACTTTTTATTCTCGAATAGGAGATCAATTTCGGTTTCTATTTTAGTAACCTTACGCTCATAACCATAGGTGTCAATTTCAATAAAATAACTTCCATTATTTTCTGTCAATACATTAATTCCTCCTTTGACTTGCACCATGGAGATGGGCCGGTTATCCAGAAAATTTTGATAGCCCAAAATGGGCACCAATAGCTCATTTTCGAGTCTAAGTAATCCTCGGTCTTCAACGCTTGCATAAATCTGACCTTTTACACTAAATATTGAAATGATATTGTTCTCAGTATATGCATATTCAAACTCATCGTCATTAAGAATAAAAAGAAAATTCTTGGAGTGAAAAGCAATTTGATTTCCAACAGAGAGTAATCCATCTACCATTCCAAATTCAGCTATGGAATCAGGTAGGGAGGGTAGAATGGATTTGAAAATAAGTGAACCACCAGAATCTGTTTTGATTCTAAAAACGTTGTTCTCGCAACCCAAGTATATACTTGACCCTTTTTTTAATATGGATTTTGAATTAAACCCAACTTCTTCTTCTATGGTTTTCCACTGTCTTCCGTTATAAATCAAAAGCCCAAAATCGTTGGCAAAAAGCATTTCACCGGATTCCATTTGAGTTACTCCCCAATTTTGTGGACTTGCCACATAGTCACTGGGTTCATAGTTGGTTATTAGTGGAACTCCTGGTTTTTGGGAAACCCCTGCAAAAGCAAAACAGGAGATAAATAAAAGAAATGAAAAGTGTTTTAGCACGATCCAAATGTAAAAAACCCTCCTGACAAAAATCAGAAGGGTTCTTTAACTCAAATCATTTCAAAGGTTTGCTATTGGATAACAATTCGTTTGTAAATGGGTGGCGAGTTAACTCCTTCGGTTGACCTAATTCCAATAAAATATACTCCTGGATCGACATCAATTAGATCAAACCGAAAGCCTTCATTAGCTGATAGATTATCAGTATTAAAGGCAGCGATTCTTTCACCTGAAATGCTTGTTACCTGAACCTTAAATTTTCCACCAGTTAAGAACACCATATGAAGTTCACCATGGCTTGGATTTGGATAAACTATAACGCCTTTATTTGCTCCAATTGTCTCGAAAATTGAGGTTGAATCAACAGGCAGGGTAGTATCTTTAATTGCCGCTAATCCTGGAGGAGCAGCCCGGTTAGATCTCGATGAGTTGAAGTTTTTACTATTTGCCCTTGTAGCCAAACATCCCACCGGGTGATTAATCCCAACTGCATACGAAAGCGTAATATCTACCGGAGGATTAGCATCCTTGTACGTGGTTATACCAAAATTGACTGAATCTATTGTCTTCCACCCACTCGTATCCGTAAATCGATCGATATAAATCTTGCTATAATTAATGCCTTCATAATTGGTCCAGGTTAGATTGGCTTCCGTGGTATCACTTTTTTGAACAACCAAATGAATGGGTTGATGGTAAGGGCTTAAATTGGAATGGATTCCGCAGTCGTTTTCAACGGATAGTTTATACCTATAAGGCTTAAGAAGCGGGTCAGCAGTTGGGTCAACCCAAAATGAAATGGAATCGGGATGTACGTACCCCTGGCGAATGTATACCCCTGGAGCCCAACTTTCGCGATATACATTATATCCTTTTATTCCGGTGCTTTGAACCTTCTCAAAGGCACAGATGACTTTTTTGGAGCTATCGTCCACCGTTAGAACGCATATGTCGTTATCCATTGGAGGTGTTATGTTCAACTTATAGGTCATAACTGCCTTACATGTTCCGCCTGTTGCCGTTACCGAATATACTCCAGCTGCAACTCCGATAAGGTCTTCGTTACTTGAATTATCGGTCCATTTATAGGTGAGTGCTGAGCCAAAGTTTCCTGTTATATATATGGCTCCATCATTGGATTTACAGGTAACTGTTTTCGTTGAATCCAATGATAAAGTGGGTCCATTGGTATCGTTTACATCTGCAGAGGTAGAATCTTTACACCCTTTGCTGTCCGTTACAGTTATCAAATAGGCACCGGCACTTAAACCCGATATTTTTTTGGTACTTCCGCTGTTACTCCAGGCATAGGTATACCCAACGGCACCACCTGTTGCAGTTACTTCTGCGTCTCCATTTGACATCCCGCAAGCCGAAGTTTTCGAAACTGCCATTGATAGGCTTAATTTACTTGGTTCTGTAACTATAAAAATCTTTTCTGCAGAACAACCTGCAGAATCCATCACAATAACCCGATATCCACCTGCCTGAAGCCCGGTAATGTCTTCCGAGGTGTCTCCGGAAGACCAATTAATGGTATATGGTTTAGTGCCTCCGGTTAGTGTAACGTCAATGGATCCGTCCTCACTTGAATTACAAGTTAGGTTTGTGACCGAAGTACTCGCATCGAATTGAGGTGCACCATTATCATTAAGTGTAACGAAAGTGTCTGAACTACAGGTTGAGGTTGTATTGGTTACGGTTATGTAATATGTACCGCTGACCAACGAATCTGCTGTAGTTGATGTATCCCCGCTCGACCAGGAATAATCAAATGGTCCTGCTCCGTTCATTGATATGGTTACTGATCCATTGCCCTTACCACAAGTTGGATTGGTAGGTGTAATGTTGTCAAATGTCGGGTTTGCGCTGACGTTAATAGCCAATGTTGCTTTAGCTCCCGTACAGCTTCCATTACCAGGTGTTACTTCAAGGGTTGATCCACCGGTGTTTAATCCCTCTAATACAATCGTTCGGGTGCCTTGCCCACTCACAATGGTTTGAGGGTCGCCGGTAATGGTCCAGGTATAAGTTGTTGCTCCAGTAACAGCAGGTGTAGTGTATGTCCTTCTGCTTCCAAGACACAATTTATTACTTCCGTTAATCGTGGTTGCATTTCCAACCGGGCAGGAAGCCGTATTGTATTTTCCGAAAAAGGCATCCTTGTTCCCTGAATTGCTCAATTTTTTGGAACTTCCTTTGGGGTTAAATTCGGAGCTGTTATTTCCAAAATATCCTCCAAGGTACAAATCGTTTGACCCGGCCAGTTCCAATGAAAACCCCTGATCCGTTCCCGAGCCTGCATCACCGATTGCTATAGCATCAATTAAACTTGCATTAACATGGTTGTAGTTGGCAAGAAAAGCTTCTTCACTTGAACCCCCATTTAAGGTCTTACTTCCGGTACCCGGATCAAAGTCAACATTCGATCCTGTAAATATTCCTGTTACCCATACAGAAGAATTTTTGGCGTCAATTGACCTTGCCAGATCATCACCGCTTCCACCAATGTTGAAACCGCCAAGGGGAGTTCCGTTCGAGTCCAGCTTGGCAATCAGAATATCTTTAGCACCATTTGAACTTAAATTGTCGGTGCCTATTGAAAAACTATTTTGCATGGAACCTACAATCAGTATTTTGGAAGTATCCAGGGTTACAATACCGAAGGCTTCATCGTCATCTTCTCCACCAATAATTTTTCCCCAAACGGCCTGTAATTGATTGTTGTATTTGGCTACAAAAACATCCGGTTTTGAATTCGTTAAGTCGGGAACCAGTTTACTTGATCCAAATGAAATGGAATCCTCCGTGCTACCACAAATAACCAAACGTCCGTCGTCACCTATGGCAATACCGTATGCTTTTGCTCCAAGGTTGTCAGCTGCGGTTCTAATGATAATAACTTCCTCGTAAGCTCCTGAGGATGTGAACTTAGCCAAAAATGGCATTTCAGTTCCCTGGGTTAGATCTATGGCGGAATCTGTCGCATTATTATTAACCAGATTTCCATAACCAGAGCCAGCCACGTAAACATTTCTTGAGCCGTCAAGTACAAGGCTTCTGGCATCCCATTCACCTGTACTTTGCATAAAATTAGACCATTGTAGAATGCCACTTGAATTGTACTTGGCTACGTAAAAGTTTTTTGCTCCCTGATAGCCTGATTGAGTTCGAATGTAATTGGATGTCCCCTTGGGATTCATTTGCAGACTATCGGTAAATTCACCGACGACATACACATTGCCCGAACCATCAACTTCGACCGCGGCAACCTGACCACCCATATAATTGTCGAACAGAATACCCCACTGGGCTACACCGGAGCTATTATATTTTGTTAGAATTCCGTTTGCACTCCCACTCCCATTATTATTTAATATGTCGCTCCCAATAGTTACTGAACCAGTACCCATTTGACCAGCCGAGTACACGTTTCCGGAACCGTCAATAGCAATATCATTTATTTTGTCATCAGCAGATGTGCCTATTCCTTTAACCCAGGTTGCGGTTTGACTATAACCAAATAAAAATGCCAAAATAAAAACCAGGGAGATAGCTAAGTTCTTCATAACTAACAGTTTTAAAATGAAAATACCTTCAATTAAATTGAGCTATTCAAATATAAAGCACTTTAAACTTAACGACAATCCGTTAAACGTCGGATATCACTACGGTATATACCTTACATCCTGGTTGCTGGTTAGGATGGAAAAATGGGGTTTATTTTAGAGAGAATTCGGTAACGCCTATTTCATGGCCATCGGCATAAGCATATACAATGTACTTTCCTGAGGCCAATTCGTTTTGAACTACCCAATACATGCAAACATCAATTTCTACATTCTCGTATATGATTTCTTTTTTAACCGAGTACAGCCCACGTACACCGTCAAACTCAAACATGTTATCCTGATTGTCTTTTAAGGTAAGCACTTTGCCACTTGGACCTATGACCCGGAGATAAACCATTTTCTTACCTGATTTGGTTAATTCGTTCGCAGCAATGGTAAAGCAGCATTTTATTTTGTCCGCTCTACTTGCTTTCTCCGTTCGTTTATGAATGGTGTTTCCTTTGACCCGCTGCGCATAAGCTTCTATAAAAACGGAAGACATTCGTTCTCCGATCGCTACTTTTTTCGACAATTGATCTTTATCCGATTCAAGCTTGCTGGAGCGATCCCTTTCCTTACCAAGTTCGCCGCTTATTTTTTCATTCTCACTCATCAACTGTTGATTGGCCGTATTGAGTGAATCGATAGTAACAACAAAGCCCTTCATAATTTTTCTTAGGCTTTCTGTCTCTTTTTTCAATTTATAAATGGTCCAGTTGCCACTTTTTACCTTGGCAATTAGTTCTTCTACTTTGGCACGCTCTTCTCCTAATTGTTCCATAAGCGTATCGTTCGATGTTTCCAGGCTATCGTATTGGGCAAGCATGTCGTTAAGTTCAACTTCAAGTTTGTCCTTTTCCGCTGTAACCTCCACGTTAGTACCTGTCAATTGTTCTATGGCATCATTTTTTTGCATTAGTACAAAACCAAGAACTCCATTTATCACAATTGAAAGAGCGAGGAGTGCTATAATTAGCTTGTTTGAGTTGTTTTTATCTTGATTAAACTCGTTATATTCAGTATTTTCCATAGATTTATAGACTGCTTATTCGGGCAAAAATATTAAAGCCATTATTGAATTCAACGTGCTTAAAGAAATTATATCATTAATCTATCCACATGTTTGCTTAAGCTGCGCTGAACCTCTTCGCAAATACGATCAAAACATATGCCTTAAATGCAAAAGCCATTTACCCAAGACCAAATTTTCACAGCGGATTGAAAACCCGGTAGTTAAACTATTGTGGGGAAAAGCACATATTGAGCATGCCTCAAGCGCATTCTATTTTAAAAAGGGCAACCGAATTCAAAAGCTGATGCATCAATTAAAATATAAGGGCAAGAAAGAACTGGGAGAAGAATTAGGAGCTCTTATGGCCAGGGAATTGAAGTGTTCCACTATTTATAATAAGATAGATGCTATTATTCCATTACCCTTGCACAAATCCAAGTTAAGGTTAAGAGGATATAACCAATGTGATCCAATAGCGAAAGGATTGTCAGAACAATTGCGTGTTGATGTGCTAAATCATTCAGTAAAAAGGAAGCATGCAAATACTTCTCAAACCAATAAGGGCCACTATGAAAGGCATAAAAATGTTGAAAACATATTTGAAGTGTGCAACCCAAAAGAACTGAATGGGAGAAATATTTTACTAATTGATGATGTAATAACCACAGGGTCTACCATAGCTGCATGCGCAAGAGCCATTAATAAAATCTCTTCGGCGAAGGTTTATGTTTCGACGTTAGCAGCCGTAATTTAGTTGTAGTAAGGTGCAATTGAATACGATTTAGTTTAAATTCGTCAATTACTGCTTTTGTAGCATATGCTGAGAGATTTCGCGAAAACAAGCCCGGTTACTTTTTTTTCACTTCCCATTATAATCATCGGGCTATTGATTCTTAGTTACTTCCTGTATAGCACTTTGCTAACTCAGCAGATTGAAGCACGCTCGAAATACTTGGACCGACAAGTTGAAATTTCTATTGATAAAATTGATCAGTTGATCAGGGAGTTCAATAACGAAATTCCGTTTATAGCGGAAATTGACGATTTTGGACAGGTATTTGACTTGGAATCTGAAAATGCTAAAAAGCTCAGATATCGAATCCAGAATTTGAGTAAAAGGTATGGAGAGTTTGTTGATACGTTGTTTATTTATGATGAAAGTCAAATTTATTTTGTTGACGTTGATGAGCATGAAAATGCCGAAGAAGGCTATTTACCTTTGGCCAATAGTTCGTACCCGCTGCAGTTTTCTACCTCTCCGAAGATTGTACATTTAAAAGGTAATAAGTCACTGGCAATTATTCCAACCAGTTCTCCTGAAGACACTAACAAGGTTTATTTAGCAGCACTGATTAATGTATTTAATCTAATTAAGTCTGAGAGCAAGCATCAGTTTATTGGAGATCATGGATATAAAGTGGTCTTTAGTGAAAACATGGGATTTCGGATAGCGCATCAGGGAGAACAGGTTGATAGTGATTTTGGCTTAATAAGAAAACACCGACAACGGATTGTAAACGATTTATTGGAACATCAAAAGGGGGAGTTGATTCATTCGGGGTCAAACCGGGCTAATGTGTTCCTTACCATCTATCATCCCATTGAAATCTTTTCCGAACGATATGGCCTCATTTTTTCGGTTTCTGACAAGGACTTCATCGAACCGGTTAGAAGCAAATTGCAGATTATTTTCATTTCATTTTTTGCCATCATTACGCTGGTTATTGTAGTATTTGTTATCAACCTGAGGGATATATCCAGAAATACTGATGAGCTGGAAAAGAGTCGGGAAGGGTTAGCCAGAGCCTTAACTATACTTGAAGAGCAGCAGGAAACTTCGCGTGATGGATTAATTGTAGCTGACGAAGATTTTCGAATTATTTCGTTTAACAAACGGTTCGCTAACATGGTTGAATTTGACGAGAAATTAATCAAAGGGGCTGACTCTAGGTTATACCTTGATTCCGTATGTAAAATGCTGGAAGATCCGGCAATGGCCAATGAGTTAAAGGGTTTAATTCGAATGAATTCGGTCACTGAGGTACAGGAAGAAATTCACTTGAATAGCGGAAAGATTTACGACTTCTATTCTTCGGCTATAGTTGATGAAACGGGACACAATTTTGGACGAATATGGGCATTTAGAGATATTACGGATAGAAAGAATGAGATTGCAGAACTAAAACGTGCCAAAGAGCGAGCGCTGGAGGGAGCCAAGGAAAAGGAGAATTTCCTTTCTACCATGAGTCACGAAATAAGAACACCATTAAATTCAATTGTTGGGTTTGCCAATTTGTTGCTGGAAGAGAATCCGAGAGAAGAACAAAAGGAGCAACTGCTTCCACTCAAATATTCAGCAGATTCTCTGCTGAGCTTAATCAACGATATTCTAGACCTGACAAAAATTGAATCCGGTGGAATCCAATTTGAAAAAATCCCATTCCGATTAAATGAAAAACTGCAACGAGCTCACGAGGTATTTGCTCAAAGTGCAAAGGATAAAGGAATCACCATCAACTTAAAAGTAGACGATACCATTTCTAGTCATTTTCTGGGCGACTACAATCGATTGAATCAGATTATATATAACATATTAAGCAACGCTGTTAAGTTTACTTCAAAGGGTTCTGTTGAAATTGGCAGCAAACTGGAGAACTCGGATGGTAATAAAGAAACTGTTCTGATTTGGTTTAAGGATACCGGAATAGGAATCGAGGCAAGTAAACAGGAATTAATTTTCAAGAATTTCTCACAGGCTGATTCAAAAACAACTCGTGAATATGGTGGAACTGGTTTAGGATTGGCTATTACCAGAATGCTGGTAGAATTGCAGGGAGGTAAAATTTGGCTCGAAAGTGAAAAAGGAAAAGGATCGACCTTTTACATTCGGTTAACTTTTGAAACAACCGAAAAACCAATAGAAGTATTGAACGAAAATGCGGACTTGGCAAACTTGGATGGATTAAAAATTCTGCTGGTTGAAGATAATCCTATCAATCAGAAGGTAGCCCACAAGTTTTTGACCCGATGGGGAGCCGACGTTGTGGTTGTTGATTCCGGAGAGGATTCACTAAACATAGTTCGTGAAAAGAACGTTGATGCCGTTTTAATGGACCTTCAGATGCCGGAAATGGATGGTTATGAAACTTCCCGAACCATCCGGTCAATGGATGGGAGCTATTTCAAATCCCTTAAAATAATTGCCATGTCAGCCGATGCACTGGGAGATGTAAAGGAGAAAGTAAATCAGGCAGGAATGGATGGTTATATTTCAAAGCCCTTCGACCCGAATCAATTGCTATCCATTCTGGCCAATGTAAAAAAAGGTTAGAACCCCGTCAGGGTTACTAATTGTTGCTCAAAAAAGAATCCCACCCTTGCGCTGTGAGCGGAATAATGCTATTTCCCTTAGAAATCATGTTGTAACCCGATTCGCGGTCATTAATGTGGCCAATGATTGATATTCCTTCCATGACACGAACGGTTTCAAAATGAATTTGAGGAATGGTAAACAACAACTCATAATCTTCACCCCCGTTAAGAGCTGCAACGGTGCCATCAAGGCCTAAGTTTTCAGCACCTGAAACGGTTGCAGGATCAATGGGTAATTTGTCTTCGTAAATGGCAACGCCACAATTCGAATGACTGGCAATGTGCAGCAATTCAGAAGCCAACCCATCGGAAACATCAATCATTGAGGTAGGCAATACTTCAGCCTTTTCTAGCATTTCTACCACTGCCTTTCTAGCCTCTGGTTTCAATTGCCTTTCAAGTACATAGTCCATACCTTCTAAATCAGGCTGAATGTTTGAGTTCTCTTTGAAAATTTGCTTTTCTCTTTCCAACAACTGAAGCCCCACATATGCAGCACCTAAATCTCCACTTACGCAGATCAAGTCATTTTCATTGGCTCCGTTTCGGTATACTATTTTATCCTTTTCTACTTCTCCAATGGCAGTAATGGAAACACACAGCCCGCTTAATGATGAAGTTGTATCACCACCCACCAAGTCAACTTTGTATAATTCACATGCCAGCTTAACGCCTGCATAGAACTCATCTAGCGCTTCGACTGAAAACCGATTGCTTATAGCCAAGGAAACTGTGATTTGTTTCGGATGTCCATTCATGGCGTAGATGTCAGAAAAATTAACGACCACAGCTTTGTAGCCTAGATGTTTCATGGGGGCATACATCAAATCGAAGTGTACTCCCTCTATTAACATGTCTGTGCTTACCAGGGTGTACTTGTCACCAGAATCAATTACCGCCGCATCGTCACCAACCCCTTTAACGGTTGAGGAATTTACATTTTCCAAGCCTTTGGTTAAATGATCGATTAATCCAAATTCTCCAAGCTCTTCCAGCTCTGTTCTATCTTCTGACCCTGCCAACATGGTGTTCAATTTTGCTGCAAAAGTAGGTTTATTGTTAGCAACCGCTATTTAAAGATTTGAAATACGATGAAAGCAAGCACATAGGCCGTTCCACTCGCAACTACCAATTGAATTATTGGCCATTTCCATCCCTGGGTTTCTTTATTCATTACCGCAACCGTTCCCAGGCATTGCATCGCTAAAGCATAGAAAACCAGTAAGCTTAGAATAACGGCCAATGAATATTTCGGGTCACCATTTTCATCCCGGTCGTTTCTCATCTGTTGCACAATGGAGCTTGTATCTTCTCCATCTTCCTCCAATGCATAAATGGTAGCCATTGTCCCCACAAAAACTTCGCGTGCTGCGAAGGAGGTAATTAAGGAAATACCAATTTTCCAATCATAACCCAATGGTTTAATGGCTGGTTCAATGCCCTTACCAAGTTGACCAATAAGGCTATTTTCCAATTTTAGTTTGGCAACTTCATTGGGGCTTAAATTCTGAACTAACGTCGGGTCGTTGTTCTCAATTCTTTCAAATGTTTCGTTGAATCCAATGTTGGCCATAAAGTATAAAACCAATGAAACGAGCAAAATCACTTTACCGGCCTGCAGGACAAAGGATTTACTTTTTTCGTACATGGTTAGCGTAATGGTTTTAAAAGAAGGAATCTTGTAATTGGGTAATTCCATTAACAATAAGGACCGCCCCTTTCCTGCCAATATTTTGTTAGAAATAAGAGCAATAAAAAAGGACATGAAAGCCCCAAAAAAGTACATTGCAAAAAGTACCAGCCCCTGAACATTAAGAAACCCCAGCTTCGCTTCGGAGGAAACCATCAGGGCTATTAATGTGGTGTAAACAGGAATTCTCGCCGAGCAGGTCATAAAGGGGATGACCAACATGGTAATAAGCCGCTCGCGTGGATGTTTAATGGTTCGTGTTGACATAATAGCCGGTATGGCGCAGGCATATCCTGAAATTAAAGGCACTACGCTTTTACCCGAAAGCCCAAATGGTTTTACCAGCCGATCCATCAAATAGACGACCCGGCTCATATAACCCGATTCTTCAAAAAGGGCGATGAATAAAAAGAGGAAGGCAATTTGCGGAACAAAAACAACTACCCCGGCAAGTCCCGGGATAATTCCATCAGTAATTGAATTGGTGATAAAGTTGGAGGGAAGTATGTTTTGAAGTTGGGTTGACAAGGCACCAAATCCATACTCAATAAGGTCCATGGGATAGGCTGACCAGGAGAAAATCGCCTGAAAAATAATCAGTAGAAAAGCAGAAAACAGAACGTATCCCCACAATGGATGCATAAGGAGGGAGTCGAGTTTTGCTGATCGGTTGAAACTTGGATTAGCACCTTTTGTTTCAATCGCATTTTCACTAGAAGGAAAGATAGCATCGATCCATTCCAGTTTTTTTCTTAGGTCTTGCGTAATGCTCTGAACTGTCTGCTTCCCTGATTCTTCCAGTGCTTTTTTGATCCATTGATCATAAGGTAGGTTTTGTATTGATGTTTTAATTTCTGGTTGTGCCCATGCTTGTTGATCTACTATGGTACTTTTTAAGTCGTCGATTCCTTTTCCGCTATTGGCATTTACCTTAACAAAGGAAAGGTTATAATGAGTTGTCAGGTTTTTATGCCAGTTATCGATTTCCTCGGGTTTGCTCTTTCTTCTGTAATTAAGTATTCCAACCAGGGGAATCCCAAATTCAGCGATTTGGGATAAAAGCAGCAGATTTTTATGAGGAGTTTTGATATCAATTACGCAAAGCACCAACGTGGAGGGTTTATTAACAGCAGCAAGAAGAGCCTGTACAGCAATTTTTTCATCCTCGCTTCCGGGATACAGGCTATAAATACCAGGAAGGTCCGTTACGCTGATTTCCTCGTCGTTCTGCTTGAAATAACCTTCACGCTTTTCAACCGTTATCCCAGGGTAGTTTCCTACTTTTTGATTGAGCCCGGTAAGCTGATTAAACAGTGATGTTTTACCACAATTGGGATTGCCTACTAAAAGTGCGTCCATCAATTGAGCTTAGAAACAGAAATAAGCCTGGCGTCCTCTTTGCGCAGAATAACTTGTGATTTATGGTTTCCAATGGTATATGGTCCATTGAATGGAGCACGTCGAATTAGTTGGATTTTGGAACCAATAGAGAAACCCATTTCCAGTAGTTTAACCTGAAGCGTTGTATCCGATACATCTTCCAGACAAAGCTCAATTTTTATAGGTGCTTGCTCCAAAAACATGGGTGTGCAAAGTTTATGTTATTCTGGCATTAGGCAATACCTAGAAATAGGTAAGATTATCCAATATCCAATATCCAATATCGAAAGTTTACTTATGAACGAAACCCTTTACGGGAATTTGTGCAACCCATTGGTGTAAAAACACCATAGGTTTGAATATGAAGTGGCGTAATTTGTCTTTCAAATAAAACAACGGCATTATGAAGTACTCTAAATTTTTGTTGTGTAAACTAATAGCCATAGGACTATTATTCATGGGAAATGTTGCAAATGCTCAATGGAGAAACATCTCTACGCAAGAGGGATTGCGAGTAAACGAGATCACTTTTCCAAGCCGCGATGTAGCCTATAGTTACATGGATCGCGGATCGGGACAACAATTGCTTTATAAAAGTACAGACGCTGGATTAAGCTGGACAAAAATATCATCGGACACAATTGTCTTCAAAAATTCTAACCTGCACAATTTGTCTTTTGTAAATGAAGACATTGGCTTTATTGCCTTTGCAAAATTTTCACCTCGTAGATCCACCTACTTGTATAAAACGAAAGATGGTGGAAATTCTTGGGATAGCATTGGCCCGGGAGCAACACAAAATGGATCGGGGGTTGCCCGGGTCAATTTCCCAAGCGAACAGGTTGGCTATTATGCAACTGCAAACAAAGTCTTTAGCACAAAGAACGGGGGGAGTTCCTGGAAAACTAAAACGCTTGCCGGGTTTAGTTATGGAGGAGTAAAGGATATGGATTTTTACGATAATGATTATGGAATTGTAGGAGCATGGGATGGCTCTTTTGCCTATAAAGGAGCCATCTATACTACTTCTAATGGAGGTAACACATGGGACTCACTTGTTTTTGATTCATCAAATACTTCCATTGGAAAAGTGCAACAGGTGAGCAACAACCTGGCGATAGCCATGGAAGAGAACAACTGGTTTTATGGTCAGCGGATTTATAAGACCTTCAATCAGGGGGCGTCCTGGGATACGGTTACACTTTCATTTCTAAAGGATAGCTCCGATAATGCCTCCGACTTTTATTTTAGAGACCCAAAAATTGGTTACCTGGCCACAACCAAAGGTTATATATATATGACTATTGACGGGGGTAAAACCTGGTCTATCAGTCATAAAGAGAAATTTGGCCTGACCTTGTTGGAGTCCAATGGTACTACCATGTATTCTGCAGGAACAGTTAATGTTTTTGTTGTGGAGGATAAGGACCTTTCCATTGGCAGACCTGTTGAAGATATCAGGATAATGGCCTATCCCAACCCGGTTTCCCGAAGTGGTCAGGTTTACTTTACCGGGAATATTCACGGTGAAGTTTTCCTAACATCCTATACGGGTAAATTACTTTGCAAGGGCTCATTGCAAAGAGGCGAAGCAATTAATTTGGATGCAATGAATCTGTCAGCAGGGCTGTATTTTTTGACCATTTCTGGTGAGCAAGTTCAAACCGTTAAACTAGTTGTTGATTAAAGATTTGGTGCAATAGCCCATCTAAGTTATAGCTGAATACTGCATAGAATAAAATCGACATCAAAATTTGATCGGTTTGTCGTCCAGGCTTATCTTATTTTTTTTGTCCCAATAGTCCCGAATTCCCTGCTCGCCTTTGTGTTCCGACCATTTGGTTAATGTATCTCTCTGGCCTTCGTATTCATACAAGGGAACTGCAAACCCGCAAGACGTCTGGATAAGATCTATTTTCAATTCAAAAAATTGCCTTGTTCCAAGCATTTTTGGGAATTTTGAAATACAGTCATCCCACCGGTTATCACCAGGTAGAATAAAAGAGGCCTCCCCATAAAGTCTCAAAATATTAGGTGCACCTTCAAATGCGCAAAACATAATGGTCATTCTACCATTTTCTGCAACATGGGCCTGGGTTTCGTTCCCACTGCCGGTTAAGTTCATCCAGAGCACGGTGGTTTCATCAACTATTCTAAACGAGTCCATGCCCTTTGGAGATAGGTTAATGCGCCCTGAATCGGGTGTGGTTGCTACAAAGAACATTTTTTGATCTTCAATAAAGGTCCTGTGCCTTTTTTCGAGTGATTTTGTTTTCGCCATAATTAGGAATCGAAGGTATTGAATATTGGTTAGTGAACAAGGAAGTAGGTGGCTGAGGGTTGGTATAAAATCCATCATTTTTAGCTTATAATAATGATGTTTAATTTTTCATTATCGCCTGTTAATAGACTGAAATTCAGAGTATTTGTCACACTCATACATTGGAAGCAGGGATTCACAAAAATGGAGATTAATCAGTGAGTAAATTTTGGTTTAATGTCAAAAAATAATAGTAAATTCCTTGCTTCAACTGTACTAAATGCTTCGAACTCTATTCTTTTGGACTTTGCTGCTAAGCTTTAGCTATGCTGGTCATACACAACAAGTTGACTGGTTGAAAGCAGGTGGAGGAATCAGTTATGACGGTGGTTTGGGAATTACCGTAGATGAAGCAGGGAACTCTTATTCAACTGGTGGAATTTACATTAGTTACGATTACCCAAAATGGGGAAATGATACCATTTGGCCCTGGTCCAGACGTCTACTTGAAGGCTACATTGTTAAACATGATTATTCAGGAAATAACCTTTGGACAGTATCCTTTGGCGGCACAGGTAATGACATAGGATCCGACATTGAAATGTTGTCTGATTCGACATTTATCTTAGTTGGTTCTTATACAAGTATCGATGCTAAGTTTGATACAATAAATGCGCCGGCACCAAATAATGAAGGTGTTATTTTTATTGCCAAGTATGATACTTCAGGCCATATTTATTGGTTAAGAACCGCACAAGTGTACAAAGGAGTAAATACTGCTCCGGTGAATAATAGAAACAGGCCTAAAGTTTCAGTCAGTGCTAATGGTGATATTGTACTGAGTGTTTCCTATAAAACTTCTATAAAATTTGGCTCCACAACACTTACAGGCGGTTCAAGCTATCATTCTGCTTTCGCATCCTATGATAAAGACGGCAACCTCAAATGGGCTAAATCTCTAATTTCCAAGAGCATTGATCGTACATTCAATGTGACGAGTGACGCAAGCGGAAACTTTTATACCAGTGGAAATTTCTTTGATACTCTCAAGTTGGGGAATGTGACACTTACGACTGGAGGAACTACTACATCTAGAATATTTGTTGCGAAGTTTGATACAGCAGGAAATGCGGTATGGGCAAAAAAGCATGGAACCAATAACTTCGATGAGGCTTTTGGAATCGCCGTGGATAAATTTAACCACCTTTTTGTTTCGGGTCGTTTCAACTATACTGTCAAATTCGGCACCATAAACCTAAGCACTAATACTTATAGCGGCAACAGCTGGGACAATTATGTGGTTATGTTCGATACCAGTGGTACCGCGAAATGGGCAAAGGCCTTTGGTGGGTTAGGTACACCTTCAACCTCTAATTACAATGACCGATGTTTTATAGTAGGGGTTGACAACCAAGGAAATGCTGGTTTAAGTGGGATGTTTGGAGCTAGTTTAGGTAAATTTGGAAAGGATACAGTTTTAGGTGCGAATGCGGCACCTAACATATTTATTTCGTTAGTCGATTCGAGTGGTAACTTTAAGTGGACTGTTACCGGTACCAGCCAAACATTTTTACAAAATTTAGCCGAGGATATAGCAATTGATACTTCCAATAATGTTTACGTGACGGCAGCTGCATCACCACCATTTGTTTTTAGCGGAAAGCTACATGCTTTTGGGGCAGGTAATACCGATGCTTTCATTGTAAAAATTACCGATTGTAGTGATGCGGATACGGCGGAGATATATTCGGGAGTGACTCAGGTTTGTGTTGGCGATTCCGTTAAGTTATGGTCGAATAACGACCCGAATTTAAAGTACCAGTGGCTAGGAAATGGTGGGCCATTATTTCTTCAGACGGATAGTGTTTACAATGCAAAGTTAAAGGCTGAGTATTCAGTTTTAGTGTCTGATGAAGGCTGTTTGGATACTTCACAATCTATAAAAGTTACTATTAATCCACTGCCAACTGTTTCTATATCCTCTTTTCCGTCGATATGCCTTGGTCAATCTAATGTTACTTTAAATCAAGGTATTCCCAAAGGTGGAATCTACAAGGGGAAGGGAATTACTTCGGATAGTATTTTTAATCCCAATTTTGCTGGCCTAGGAACCCATTCAATAACCTATGTCTATTCCGATTCAATAGGATGTACCGATTCGGCAACAAAGAGTTTAGGGGTAGGGGGTACCACTGCATATTTTGCGGCTCTATCAGCTGTATGTGAAAATGCACCAAGTTATAAGCTAACCGGAGGTTTCCCTTTAGGTGGTCGTTATGTTGGTCCTGGAATGATCAACGACTCCATATTTGATCCGGGTGTAGCAGGTTCCGGAGCACACAATATCCATTATGTTTATACAGATTTTGGCTGCAGCGATACTGCTACTCAAACCATACAGGTAGACTCTACACCTGGCTCATCCCTTTCTGGTGTACCAGTCCAATGCGTAAGTACCTTTTCGGTGAGTTTATTGCCCTACGGAAGCCCAAGTGGAGGAGTGTATTTTGGTTCAGCAGTAATAGGTTCCAATTTTTATCCCTCAATTTCCGGGACTGGGACTTTTGCTGTGGGCTACACCAATAATAATGGACAATGTCCCGATACAGCCTATACAACTGTTATGGTTGGTGCGCCTACCAGTTCCCTCGATACCTTCCCCAATGTATGTTTCAATGATTCCAGTTTTACTTTATCCGGTGGCCTACCGGTAGGAGGCACCTACTATATTAATAATACCGGTTTCACCGTTTTTAATCCGGCTTTTCATGGTGTCGGCAATCATGAGGTAAAATATGTTATTAGTAGCTGTGGTGCAGATACATCAACAAAGTATATCCAGGTTGATAGCATACCCAATGTTATCCTGAGTTCATTGTCACCCATATGTGCAGGAGCGCCCGGCTTTTCTTTAGGAGGTGGAAGTCCAAGCGGAGGAGTGTTCTCGGGGACGGGGGTAAGTTTAGGTGGCTTTAGTCCTTCAACTGCAGGTGCGGGAACCCATACCATTACATATACCTATTCTGATGCTAATTCATGTTCTAATAAAGCCGTTCAGCCTCAACTGGTTCATGCACAACCAACCGTAAGTCTGGCTGCCATTGCCCATGTTTGTATCGACAATGGCTTAGTTGCTTTGTCCGGGGGGGCTCCCACACCTGGGACCTATTCAGGAAATGGGGTGGTAGGTTCCAATTTCAACCCTGCGTCTACAGGAATAGGAACCCATACCATTACGTACAAGCATAGCGATTCCAACGGGTGCACTGACAGTTCTACTAATACCATCCAGGTTTTTGGCTTACCTACCGTTAATCTCTCAAACCAGAATGATGTATGTATTGATCAGGTAAAATTTACTCTGAGTGGAGGGAGCCCTTCAGGAGGAACTTTTTCCGGGAGTGGTGTAAGTGCAGGTATGTTCGACCCGGCGATAGCTGGTATAGGAACCCACGCGATTACCTATAAATTCACTGATTCGAAAGGTTGTTCAGATACCTCAGTTAAATCCATCACTGTAAATCCATTGCCTACAGTATCATTTGGAACTCTGACACCTGTTTGTGAAAACGCCCAAGATTTCTCTTTAAACACTGGTAGCCCAAGTGGAGGAATATATACCGGATTTGGAGTGTTTTCAGGTGATTTTAGTCCTTCGTCAGCTAAATCAGGGACCCATTTGCTCAGCTACATTTTTACCGATACAAATAATTGTACCAATTCAGATACGTCTTCGCAAGTGGTCTATGGGCAGCCAACCGTATCATTTACAAGTTTAGGAGCAATTTGTATTGACAATGGAATTTTGACCCTTTCCGGAGGTAGCCCAATTTCGGGGACCTATTCTGGAAAAGGTGTGAGTGGTGTAAACTTTAATCCAGTGGTAGCTGGTATAGGGACACATTCAATAAAATATTCATATACCGACAGCAATAATTGTCAGGACAGTGCTTCCAAATGGATAACTGTAAATCCATTGCCGACTGTTTCGTTTGGCCCTTTAAATCCTGTATGTTCTAACCTGGATTCCCTTGTTCTTAGCGGTGGGTCTCCCGGTTCTGGTATATACTCGGGAACTGGTGTTAGCTCAGGTAGTTTTAAGCCCAATATAGCTGGAGTAGGCACGCACACAATAAGCTATTCCTTTACCGACTCTAACAATTGTTCTAACTCCGATACTTCAATTCAGGTTGTTAATTTGGCACCCAGTGTATCCATGGCATCTTTGTCAAGTGTTTGTGCCGGTTCTCAAAGCTTTGCTATTGCGGGAGGAAGTCCGGGTGGAGGTACCTATAGCGGTACTGGGGTTTCGTCCAATGTATTTTCACCCTCCATCGCGGGGTCCGGCTTTCATTGGGTTACCTACACCCTTATTGATACCAATTCATGCTCCGATACAGCCAGTTCAATAATTCAGGTATATGCCCAGCCTATGGTCACACTTTCGAGCATGGCAGGTGTTTGTATAAATACTCCTTCGTTTAATCTAGCCGGTGGTTCGCCTTCTGGTGGTTCTTACCGGTTAAATGGCGCTACAACTACTTCTGTTAACCCTGGTTCTCTAGGAATTGGGACACACACCATTTCCTATGTGTACACCGACTTGAATGCGTGTACCGACAGTGCTACCCAAAACCTAACGGTTGATTCTACACCAACAGTTGTTTTCAGTAGATTGGCAAACCTATGTTTCGGAGCACCAGTCTTTACATTAAAAGCTGCAACACCAGTCGGTGGAAAATATTCTGGAACGGGGGTGATTAACGATACGATTTTTAGTTCCCAACTCGCCGGCCCCGGCTCGTATTCCATTAAGTACGTCTATGAGAATAGTAAAGGATGTAAAGACTCTGCTAGCCAATCCATACTTGTAGATACCCTGCCTCAAATTACCTTCTCTTTAAATGATAGCATTTGTGCCAATGCTGATTCGCTATTATTAACTACCCAACCATCTGGAGGACAGTTTTCAGGTAGCGGTGTATCGGGGAATTACTTTAATCCCGGAATAGTTTCATCCGGATATCAATCCATTAGCTATTCTATGGTTGGAGGAAATGGGTGCACAAATAATGTTACCGATTCCATTCGTGTCGACTCAGTAACCAGTTTAAGTTTTTCATTATTTGATTCAATTTGTGCAAATGCGAGTCCGGTGATGTTGGCTGGGGGCCTTCCGTTAGGAGGTAATTACAGTGGTACACAAGTGTTATCGGGTATTTATACTCCTACATTATTAGGGAATGCTACTGATACAGTAAAATATACCTTCACCAATGCCTTTGGTTGTTCCGATTCTGTTGCTGAATCGGTAAGAGTTGACAGTGTTGCTGTTGTTGCTTTCTCCAGTATTTCTCCGATGTGTGAAAACGAAAGCATGGTACTTTCCGGAGGCGCTCCTTTGGGTGGAAATTATTCTGGGAAAAATGTTTCAGGTGGAATCTTTAGTCCGGCTGATACAGGTCTCTATCGCCTGCAATATAAGTTTAGCAATTCTTTTGGCTGCTCTGACTCATCTTTCTCGTTGGTTAGGGTAAATGAACTACCACAGGTTAACCTAACTACGTTGGGATCGGTTTGCTTAAATACTCCATATTTTAAGTTGAACAATGGTACTCCAACAGGAGGGAAGTATAAGGGGCGAGGTGTTTTGAACGATTCTTTATATAATCCGGTTTTAGTTGGTGTAGGAAATGATACCCTGAAATACGTTTTTGTAGATTCCAATGGTTGTAGCGATTCCAACTCCATAGTTGTAACTATTGATTCGGTACCCATTGTTTCCCTTGATTCTTTACCAATTCAATGCATAGAAGCTGCATCTTATCGCCTTTCACAAGGTCAGCCCTCCGGTGGGGTTTATTATGGTGTTGGAGTTGTTAGCAACGAGTTTCACGCTAAAACTGCAGGTTATGGGAATTTCAAATTGAAGTATGTATATACAAATTCAAGAATGTGTTCTGACAGTGCATTTAGAAATGTAGTTGTAGATTCAATTTTGAAAATAACATCACTAATACAACCCGATGTTTGTGAAGGTCAGGATTCAGTGAAGTTGAAAGGTGGAATTCCCTCCGGTGGAAAATATTTTGGTGCCGGTGTATTTGAAGATACCCTCTTTTCAGCCACTCAGTTAAAGCTAGGAAGTACCACACTTCACTACACATTAGCCAGTGAATGTGGTATGGACACCTCCTCCGTGGTTTTTAGAATAAATGGTAATCCGGTGATAACACTTGACTCCTTACCACCATTTTGTATTTCTAACGAAACATCCATTGAATTATCTAATGGCTTGCCAAAAGGCGGCACTTATTTGGTAAATGGCAAGGCCGTTACGCAAGTTGATGTTTTACCCAATAAGACCAAATACTATTTTGAATATCAATACACAGACTCTAATTTGTGTCAGTCTTCAAAAACCCAATTCATCAATGTGTTTACCAAACCTATCCCAACAATTGGTGGAGATACTTCATTTTGTCAGGGTGATTCATTGAAGCTTTTTGCCAATCGAGGAATGAAATTCTACATCTGGAATAAGGATACTACAGGAATGAATTTCAGCTTACCTTTTTATTCTGTACCGTTGGGAACCTCTTCTGTAACACTAAAGGTGGTTGACGTAAATGGCTGTTCCAATGAGTCGAATTATGAAATTACAACCAAAAATTGCGGTTTGGAGTTTAGTTTATATCCAAACCCAAACAATGGCCAGTTCACCTTACGTTTTGAAGGTGTAGAGGAAGAAAAAATTCAGGTGACAATTTATGATTCTAGGGGAAGAACTATAGTTGAACACTCGGCATTAACCCGGATGGGTTACAACGCAATGGTATTTAACATGAAAAAAGTGTTTTCAGGCGTCTATGTTTTAAAAATAGAAATTGGGGAGCAGGTCTATTTTGAGAGAATTACTATTCAACGATAGTAACTTTAGATCATTTATTGTTTTCCATCTTATTTCGAAACCGTTTAACAAGACGGAAATGAATTATCCCGGCAACGGAAAATGCTATTATTAACTCCCAAACCGAAATCGAACCAGTCGAGTAAAAAAGATAAGAGCTATACACTGCCAGGGGAATATACAATAGCAAGCTGGTAATTACTCCTGGAGAGTATTTGTCAACCACTGTAAGAGTGACATGATACCAGGCATTGTGGAAGGCCCCCCATAATACCAATGAAGGGGAAGAACAGGAACATACCGCTCCATTTGCTTCCAACCAATGCCATCAACGTTACCGGAATCCAGCCCAACACATTAACCTTGGCTGATGTCTTCCAGTCCAATGGGAAATCTACGTCATTCGACTTCCAGAAGTGAAGGTTGAACCACTCCTTAAATCCACCGGGAAAAACATACTCGTCAAATTGATGGATCATCAGTATGGGCAAGTGAATCCAACACACCCAGTCGTTGTTTCTAAAAAACCAACCTTGTTTCAGGTAGAAGAGTAGGCACACCAGCATTGATGCAGGAAGAATAAGCTTTGGCCAATTTTTGTATTTTGCTTCCACTTCTCAAATTTAAAGTTTAGTTCAGTAGTTTGTTGATGTCGAAGTTATCGAATAATGAACCATCCAGTTCAAAATTCCTTGTTCGTCATTCAATATTCATATACCTACAATTAGGTATTTTATTTGTGCTAAAAGTTTTTATTTAGAACTATTCTAAATAACTTTGCAAACGCTTATCTAAAGCTGATTGGTAATAGAATTGTGCGTATGATTAAAGTATCAGAAGAAGCAAAAACAGAAGTATCCCGGTTGATGGCAGAGGATAAAATTCCTGCTGGTTCCATAATTCGGGTTGGTGTAGAAGGAGGCGGTTGTTCCGGATTGACTTATAAAATGGATTTTGCGGAAGCTGCAGAAGCGGACGATAAAATCTTTGAAGATCAGGGAATTAAAATCGCAGTAGATAAAAAAAGCTTTTTGTATTTGGCAGGAACTACCCTGGAATACAGTGGTGGATTAAATGGAAAAGGCTTTGAATTTAACAACCCCAATGCCTCACGAACCTGTGGTTGCGGAGAGAGTTTCTCTATTTAATTTCGTGCCATGGCTGATAAACTCGCACAGCAAGATGCCGCTCTTGATGAGCAAATAAACTCGGACTACAAATACGGTTTTACCACCGATATTGAATCTGATTTAGCCCCCAAAGGGTTAAATGCAGATATCATTAAATACATTTCGGCTAAGAAAAATGAACCTCAATGGTTATTGGAATTTAGACTGGCTGCCCTAGAGAAGTTTGAATCGCTTCAGGAACCTGAATGGGCCCATGTCAATTATCCCAAAATAGACCTTCAGGAATTGCATTTTTATGCAGCCCCAAAGCCCAAAAAGAAACTAAATAGCCTCGATGAGGTTGATCCGGAATTGCTGGACACATTTAATAAACTGGGAATATCATTGGAAGAACAAAAGCGACTTTCGGGTGTTGCCGTAGACGTGGTTATGGATTCAGTATCGGTAGCCACTACCTTTAAGGAAACACTGGCAGAAAAGGGAATTATATTTTGTTCGTTTTCGGAAGCGGTTAAAAACCATCCGGATCTGGTAAGAAAATACATGGGAACGGTTGTTCCTGTTAATGACAATTATTACGCTACATTGAATTCGGCAGTATTTACTGACGGATCGTTTTGCTATATCCCAAAGGGGGTTCGTTGCCCCATGGAATTGTCCACTTATTTTAGGATTAATGAAGCCAATACGGGCCAGTTTGAAAGGACATTAATTATTGCTGATGAGGGTAGCTATGTAAGCTATTTGGAGGGCTGTACGGCACCCATGCGCGACGAAAATCAATTGCACGCTGCTATCGTCGAAATTGTTGCGCACAAAGATGCTGAAGTAAAATACAGTACGGTTCAAAACTGGTATCCTGGTGATAAAAACGGAGTAGGGGGGATTTACAATTTTGTAACTAAACGAGGTTTGTGCGAAGGAAGTAATTCCAAAATCTCCTGGACTCAGGTAGAAACTGGCTCTGCGGTTACCTGGAAATACCCAAGTTGTGTGCTAAAAGGAGACCATTCAGTGGGTGAGTTTTACAGTGTAGCCGTAACCAATAATTTTCAGCAGGCCGATACAGGAACCAAAATGGTACACATTGGAAAAAACACCAAGTCAACCATTATATCTAAGGGAATTTCGGCGGGTAAAAGCAATAACTCCT
>CEQS01163078.1_pt1 | contig 27130 bp, 20 predicted proteins | sample 530981 | NCBI WGS metagenome assembly CEQS01 (sample SAMEA2621176, study PRJEB7988) | marine metagenome | biome: marine biome (ENVO:00000447); feature: mesopelagic zone (ENVO:00000213); material: "saline water (ENVO:00002010), including plankton (ENVO:xxxxxxxx)" | depth 800 m
TCCCGATTGCCGTTTTTATAATATCCATGAGGTTACCTGAATCTTCCGGCAGGCCTGGCCCCGGGGATAAAATCAACTTATCATGAATTTTCAATTCCTCTTGAAAGGGCTCATCATTCCGAATAACCTTTACCTGATCTACAAATTGTTCCACGTAGTGAACCAAGTTATAGGTAAACGAATCATAGTTATCTATTATTAGGACTTTCATGATTGAATATTGACTCCTAATTTTTTTAATTCAGTCCAAAAGTTGGGATAGGATTTAGTTACCGCCTCGGGGTTCTCAATCGAAATGACACCTAGAGTAAACACACATTGAGATAAAGACATGGCCATACGGTGATCGTTATAGGTCTTAAAAAATAAATGATCATTAACAGGTTCATTTCTAAAGCTGAGTTTGTAATTCGGATTGTTCTCAACCAAGCTTCCGTTGATTTTTAGAATTTCGTTTTGCAGTGCTTCGATTCGATCCGTTTCCTTGTCTCTAAGCGTATGCAATCCTCTAAAATCACCTTCGATATTCTTTAATACACAGGCAATAATAAATGGCTGGGCCAGATCAGGATTGTCCATTAAATTCTCATCAACAGGCGAGGTTTCCATATCCGTTCTGGAAATTAAGGCCCCTTTTTCCGGAAAATCAGATTTTACTCCCAGCTTTTGAAAAAGGTCTACCACTTTGCGATCTCCCTGAATTGAATCGGCGGTGAGTCCTCGTAGAAGTATAGTTGACGCTGGCAAATGAGATACTATGCCATACCAAAAGGCTGCGGCGCTCCAATCTGCTTCAACAATAAAATCCCCTTCTATTTCAGGATGTACTTCAATGGTGATTTCATTCCCTTCAAAGGTTAAAGGAACATTAGCAGCTTTTAATAAACTTAACGTCATTAGCAGGTAGGGCAGCGAAGTACATCTCCCTTCGATATGAATAGACAAACCATTGGGCAAAAAAGGAGCAATTAGGCACAAAGCTGAAATAAACTGGCTACTTACGGAACCGTCAATAGAAACCTCATTCCTGAGTTTTGACCAATCAGTCCTGGAGATCTCAACAGGCATAAACCCCTCCTGTTCCATGCACCGAATCTGAAACCCAATGTTGCGAAGTGCATCAATAAGTTCCTTCATTGGCCTTTCGTGCATCCTTGATGTTCCTGATATAATTCTGGTCGTGTTTTTTATGCAGGCCCAAGCCAGTGAAAACCGAGCAGCAGTACCAGCATCTTCAACATTTATTGGACTGGTATTTGAGCTTAGAATGTTTTTTAAAAGTTGCGTGTCATTGGCTTTGCTGAGATTATTAATTTCAATTGTTTTTTTGGAGAGGTTTTGTAATATCAGCAAGCGATTGGAAATGCTTTTGCTCGATGGTAGATCAATCTCGACGTACGAAGGGATATTTCCTTTCGTAAGACGAATCGTTGAACTTATGATGGGCTCTTGCACGATTCAATATTATTAAGAAAAAGGTTGTGGTAATTCATAGAGACGTATTAAAGTTGACCAGTTACTAGAATTATATTCGTATAACGCCTGACTCTTGGTCAATTGAAACAGCAATTGAAGAAATATTGGAAAATCATCGTAGGAATACTTATAATTTCTACAGTGCTGTTATACCTTCCAATCCAGCGAACCTTTAATAGCTATACCAGTTCATTATTGCAAGAGACATTGATCAAAATGGTTGATGAACAGAGCAAGGGTGAGTATTCGTTCAGGTTTGAGAAACTGCGTTATAACGTATTTACGCAAAAAATCACGCTTGAAAATTTTGACTTTTTTCCAACCGATAGCACCAGGTTAAGGTTTGACTCGACGGCAAGCAAAAACAGGTTGTTTTGCGAGCTGGTAATCAGTCGATTAGAGATACAGTTGGAGGATCAATTTGATTTCTTCTTTTACGAAAAACTGGAAATTGCCGATATTGTAATTGACTCCCCTTTTGCGAGAATCATCAACAATAAAACAGTTGAAAAGGATATATCCATTAGCAAGATGACGGGTGAATTATACAAGGCATTAACCAAATACTTCCAGGTATTTGAGTTGAAAAATGTTCGTGTAAATGATGCCAAAGTAGATTACACGCTAAATACTAAAACCAGTAGTCAGAGCTTTTTCTTTAACCCATTTTCATTCAAAGTGGTAGATTTTAAAATGGATCGCGAAGAGGATACCCGTTCAACAAATAGGTTATTATTCACAGAAGATTTTGAGTTGAACTCCGGTTATCAGGAATTTATGCTGGCCGATAGTCTGCATAAAATATCATACGATCGGTTTTCAATTTCTATGAAGAAGGAGTTCGTAGAGATTCATAACCTTCGAATTGTTCCAGCAGACAATAACATTGACTCGGATACCAACCTGATTGATTTGTTCATTCCGACCGTAAAAATTATTGACATTGATTTTGCTAAAGCGTACGAAGAGGATCAAATATCAATTCGTAAGTTGCTTATTGAACGGCCAGCAGTTAACCTTCAATTAGTAGGTGCGCGTTCTAAAAAAGACACGGTTACAATATCCGAAAAACTGGCAAAATCGAAATTATTTGAAGCCCTGGCAAGCATCGACGTTGAGAGGCTTATGTTAACACATTCATCTGCATCCATTGCTTTGCTTCAAAAAGGAAGAAAGCTAGATTTTATGATTAAAGGGCTAAACTATAAAGGGAGCAAACTAAGGGTAGATAATACATCATTCGACAATTTTGTGTTTGCGGATCTTCACAACAATTACAAATTTTCAGTTTCCGAAATAAAGCATGAAGTTGTTGAAGAAGGGCTTATGGCTAGAGTTAACAATGTAAGTTACTCAAGTCTTACAAGGGTGTTGGACGTTGAGGAATTAGTGGTTCAGCCGAACTCCAAGGATATTCAGCGAAACATTCGAACGCACAGGAAGAAATTGCAGTTGGAAAAACTGGAATCTAAAGGAATTCATTTATCTAATTTTAATATGGACCAGGTGGTAGATGATAAGTCATTGCTATTGGCTTCCAGCAGAATAAAGCAGCCTAAAATTACATTGCTGTATGACACGGCCTATGTAAAAGACACATCAAAACTTCCTACGCCCCAATCCAATTTCTTAAGTACTTTTTTGGATACCCTGATTGCACAAAACTTTAGTATAGATAATGCACTGATTTCAGTGAATGATGCTCATCACCCAAGTGTACAATTTGCAAAATTTGAGCAAGTTGATATTTACTCAAAGCAGTTTGACTTAAACTCAATGGTCAATAAGGGTTACGACTTATACGATTTGTTGGAATCAAGTGGTATAAGCACATCCTCTTCTTATGTTGATGTGCCTGGGCAATCAAACAAAATTTCGTGGAGATCGATGAACTACAGTGCCAATAAAAAGAGTTTAAAATTTAATCAGTTAAGCTATGCGGGAACCTATAAGAAAACTGATATTAAGTCCTTTTTTAAATACTTATCTATTGGAGGTCTTTCGCCAAAGTCTGTGTTAAAAGATAAAGACAGGCATGTTGGGCTGGTAGAACTTTCGAGTGGAAAAATTGAAATTGGTGAAAAGGAGCTTACAACAACCAAACTAAAATCTGCTCTTAACCTTTCAATAGATAGCTTGTCTATGGATGAGGTCGACTTCGTGCATTCGATGAAAGACACCTTGATTCAACGAATTGAAAATATGTCAGTTCATGCAGCGGACGTAGATTATAATCAAGACTCCCTGGGAAAACTGGTTATTGGATTGAGGAATTGCAGGTTTAGTGGAAAAAAGGGACTATTTGCAGTTGATAATCATAAGCATACCCTGGAGTTTGGGCAGATGTCATTTTCCACGGCGGACTCAACGCTGCATGCTAAATCCATTGATATTAAACCAATAATTGACCAACGCAACAGAGCATCGAGAACCTTGATACGATCCAGTATTGATTACATCGATATTAATGGAGCCTATTTGAACCCAAAAAATGTTTTGAGCGAGATAAGAGGTCAACAGTTAAACATTTGTTCTCCTGCGTTTAGAATGCATACGGTTTCAACTAAAAACGCACCAAGGCCAACTGCCAGACGCTCCTTTTTGGAAATACATAAATGGTTAGCAGAGGTTACCGGGGTTAAAGTAATCGAATACAAAGAGCTCAACATTGAAAATGGATTAGCTGACTTGATCGTTCAGAACTCTGATAAAAAGTCCAAGACTTGGCATTTGTCGATACCACAATACAGCATTTCAGGAAGAAATTTTAAAATTGATAGTGCCCAGAAAAACCACGACGATCATTTGCTGTACGCCAACGCATATTATGTAAATGCATACCAAATTAAACAGCTATTCCCGGATAGTTTACGCGATTACAGCATAAATCACCTCACATACAGCTCCGATAAGAAGTACTTAAAAATGGAGAACCTGGACCTGAGGTATATGATTTACCGAAAGAAAGACACCTCAAAAAACATATTCATTGAAGGAGCAATTCCGGTAATGGAATTAGAAGGCATTAAGCCAATTGAATTAACCGAAGACCGGATTTTGAACCTGAGTAGAGTCCATCTGAAAAACCCGCAAATTCAAATTACGCAGTTTCATAAAAACACAGATTTTGTAAGCCGTGAAATGGAACTAGAAAAACAGGGATTAGACAAAAAGGCCGTAAAAGATTTAGTACTCAAGGAATTGAAGCTGGTAGACGGAAATATCTCCTGGAACTTCGAGGATTCCACTATGGAAGGGTTTAAATTTAATCATGTATCACTTAATGGTACCGACATTCAAATCTCACCAAACAGCGAATCCAAGGTTCCCAAATTTGGAGAGGTCGAATTGAGTTTTGGCAATTTCAAGCATGAAGTAATGAAGAAGTTTTACGATGTTCAATTGGATAGCTTCTACTTAAATTCCTGGTCGCAACAATTAATAATGGAAGGCGCGCAGCTTATTCCTCGATACGGAATATTCGAATTTGGACAAGTTGCAGGATGGGAAAAAAGTCGCCTGGAACTTTACATGTCAAAGGTGAGTTTCGAACAGTTTAAGGTTAAGGAACTATTGTACAATAATAATTTTCAAGCCTCTTTGATTTATACCGATAGCCTTTGGGTAAGAAACTTTAAAAACAAAAATTATCCAATGATTTCCAGGTATATGGGAATTCCCACTTACGATTTAAGGAAATCTCCATTGAATATTAAGATCGATTCCGTTCGATTAAATAAGGGATATATTGAACATCGTCAACTAGCTAAAAACGGAGTTAAAAGTGGAAAACTATTATTGACTGAGTTGGAGGCATCGGCCAGCAACATTACCAATGATTCAGCCAGTATGGAAGAGAACCGTTTTACTAAGCTAACAGCTTCCACTAAATTGATGGACGAGGGGCTAATATCGGCCCAGTTTAGTTTCGATCTGAAGGATACATTGGACGCTTTCACCGGTGAAGCCGATATTTCACCCTTTGATGCCACATTGCTTAATGACTATATTGAACCAACTGCATTTGTGAGGATCAGGAAGGGAACGGTAAAAGGAGGAGAGGTGCGTTTTTACGCAAATGATGAACTTGGTTCAGGAGAAATGCGCCTGCTTTACAAAAACCTGCATGTCGACTTCCTCAATCCGAAAGATCCTTTGAATGAAAAAAACAGAGGCTTGCTTATGAAAACATTTTTGGCCAACCGTATTGTAAACACTCAAAACCCGCACTTTTTTATCACTAAAAAAGGAGATGTTTTTTATCGGCGCGATACCAGCCGTTCCGTATTTCATTATTGGGGGAATTTGGCAATGAGTGGAGTGGCAAGCAGTACTGGTGTAGCAAGCAATAAGAAAGAAATAAAACAGCTTAAAAAGGAGATAAAGAGGTTGAACAAAGAGGCCTTACGAAAAGAAAAAGCCATTCGCCGACGAGAAGAAGAAGAAGCTGAGGAAGAAGCTAGGAATGAAGACCGCTAAAGAATTATTCTTATTTGAACCTGTTTTACCGGATGGCTGATAAAATCATCGTTTCGGCTATAGGATATGGTAACAAACATTTCTTCCCCCTCTTCAAAATTGTAATGGTATCCATCGTAGGCTGTTGCTGGAAGGCTAAAGAACAATTCGGTATATCCGTTCGATTCAATTACATCGCAAGAAATTAATGCATTTGAACCACCTACGTCTTCCACGGGAACATGATTGCGGAGATCTATTACTGTATGGTCTTCACAGGTAGCAATTCCGCCCGAGAATGAACCCATGATTTGATTGGACTGAACAATTCCGCTGGTCGATTTAAAACCCACTGCAACCCAGCCAGGTGTTGGTGCTTTTAGCTCACATTCCAGGTTACCGCTATTTATTCTCCAGCGAAAAACGGCCCCGTTAACTAGGGCTTCTTTATACCCTTCATCGTCTTGACCGAATACGGGATTAAAACTCAATGAGAATAGGCTAAGAAAAAGTATAGGTAGAGTAGCTTTCAATGTATTTATAAGTAAATGTCAATCTGATTTCATGTTTTGAGCAATTTTATTCATCACCCTTTTTGCAATTTGTAATTCCTCTGAGGTAATTCCCTCAACTCCTTTGGCGCGAAGTTCCGCAACTACTGCGTATGCCTGGTTAATGGTTTCTATTCCTCTATTGGTAAGAATCAAGCTGCTTTTTCTTTTATCCGTTTCATGAGGAACTCTTCTTACCAGGTTTTTTGAGTGAAGCAGGTCCAGAATTCTGGTTATTGAGGCAGCATCTTTGAGTGTTGCACGCGCCAATTCAATTTGCGTCTGGCTTTTTTCTTCATAAATTCTTCTAAGTACAACCCATTGGTCAAGTGTGATTTCCAAGCCTGCGTCTTTAAATGTTTTAATGGACAATTTCTTTGATGCCTTCTGGGCTTTGTCCATCAAAAAGTAAATTACTTCATCCAACTTCGGGCCTTCTGTTGACATATCAATTAATTGGTGTAATTTGATGTAAAATTCAACTTATTGTTATTGTAATTAGGAGAAATAAAAGTAGCGGATAATTTATAACCAACAAGAACTGAGTGCCTGAAGTTGCCACAATTTGTAATTCCATAATTATTCATATGGATTAAGAAAAATTAAATATTGACATGTAATATTTAAAAACCTACATGGTTCATAGTTCTGTTGCAAAATCATATCTATACTTTTACTTTTCAAAGTCCCGTTAATTAATGAGCGAAAAAAAACAAGTTAAGAAGAAGAAATATAGAAAGCAGGTTCTGATACTATGGCTGCTTCTTCTGGTGCCAATTGGTTTGTTTTGGTTACTTATGGTGGGCATTTCAAATGATTTACTTGGAGAACTACCTACCTTCGAAGACCTGGAAAATCCCAAAAGTAACCTGGCAACCGAAGTTTATACAGCGGATGGCAGATTACTTGGAAAATATTTCAAGGAAAACAGAAGTAACGCCGAATTCAACAATATTTCTCCGCATGTGATCAATGCCCTGGTGGCAACGGAGGATGAGCGTTATAATGAGCATTCAGGGATTGATCTCAGAGGATTAATTCGAGCAATTGCTTATGGTGGTACGAATGGAGGTGCCAGTACTATAACGCAACAATTAGCCAAAATGCTGTTTACCGAGGTCAGGTCAAAGAATATTGTTGAAGCAATTATCCAAAAGCTTAAAGAGTGGGTTATAGCAGTTCGTTTGGAAAGACAATACACCAAAAGTGAGATTCTAACCATGTACCTAAACAAATTCGACTTCATTAATAATGCCGTTGGAATTAAATCAGCTTCTCAGGTGTATTTTAATAAGCTACCCGACTCACTTAATTTGCTTGAAAGTGCGGTTTTGGTAGGAATGGCTAAAAACCCTTCCCGATACAACCCGCGTCGTTTTCCAGAACGTTCATTGAACAGAAGAAACACCGTTCTCATGCAGTTGGTAAGAAATGAGTATTTAACTCAGGCTGAATATGACTCGCTGAAAGAAATTCCAATTGTTCTGGATTACCAAAAAGTAGATCATACTCTGGGTAGAGCAGCATACTTTAGAGAGGTGCTAAGGGCATACTTGCATAAGATAACCAAAGAAAAAGATGAAGATGGCAACTACATTTTAGCAAAACCCGATGGAAAGAAATACGACATCTACAGGGATGGACTAAAAATCTTTACCACCATCGACTCAAGAATGCAGGAATATGCAGAATATGGAGTTTCTCAGCATTTGGGTACGGAATTGCAAGCCGATTTTTGGAGGCATATCAAAAGAAAAAAGAACACACCATTTGCTAATGATATTTCTAAGGCCCGTGTTGATCGGATTCTAAACGCTGCTATGAAACGAAGTGCTTTGTATTACGAATTAAAACAAAGTGGAATGAGCCAGGATTCGATAAAGTTGGTTTTTAATACTCCAGTGGCTACCAAAGTATTTACCTGGAAAGGTGAAAAGGATACCGTTCTTAGTCCCTATGAAAAATTGAGATATAACAAATGCTTTCTTCAGACAGGTATGATGTCAATAAATCCGCACAATGGATACATAAAAGCCTGGGTAGGAGGTATAAATCACAAGCATTTTTCTTACGATCATGTCAAGCAGGCAAAACGTCAAATTGGATCAACCATAAAACCATTTGTTTATGCCATGGCAGTGACGGATAAAGGAATTTCCCCTTGCTATAAAGTACCGAATCATCCCTACACTTTTGAAAAAGGTCAGTATGGGCTTTTAAAAGACTGGACCCCTCACAATCCGGGTAGAGAATATGGTGGCGAAGTAAGCCTTGCTTATGGTTTGGCCAACTCGTTAAATACTATCACAGCATGGGTAATGAAGCAGGTTACACCTCAAGCGGTGGTGAGTTTCATTAGAAAGGCTGGAATAAACAGTGAAATGGACCCGGTACCTTCACTCTGTCTTGGGGTACCCGATGTTAGTCTGTTTGAAATGGTGGGTGCCTACGCTTCTTTTGCAAACAAAGGTCAGTGGCTTGAGCCTATATTTGTTACCCGAATATTGGACAAAGAAGGCAACGAGATTTTTAATAACCTAACCAATAGAAAATCAAATACTGTATTGAGCGAAGAAGACGCATACGTAATGCTTCAGCTTCTTAAAGGTACGGTTAATGGAGTTAGAGGAGGCTTGGAAGGCAAGCGTACCGGTACTGCCATGAGGTTGCGATTTAGTAAAGATATTCGTCCCTATGGAGGAATTCCCAGAAACATTGAAATAGCAGCCAAAACCGGGACAACGCAGGACCAGGCAGATGGCTGGTTTATAGGAATTACACCGGATTTAGTTTCAGGTGTCTGGGTAGGAGGAGAAGATCGTGATATTCGATTTAGTAATCTTTCAAAAGGGTCGGGTACTAACATGGCATTACCCGTTTGGGGGTATTACATGAATAAGGTATATGCCGATTCCAGTTTGGCCATATCCAAAGGGAAATTTGAAAAACCTCCAGGCCCGTTACCAGTAGAGACCAATTGTGAAAAGGCCGCTCAAAGAAAAAACCCGTGGGGAGAAGGAAGCGAAAATGACTTCGGCTTGTAAATTCGATTGAACGCCAGCTCTCAATTAAGAAACACCAATTTCCCTTTGCATTTACTTTTTGCTGAATTACATTTGATTTCCTAAAATCCTTTGGTATGGCAATGAATAAAAAAGTAGCAGATGCGGTAGAAGCGCTAAGTGGCGTTCATGATGGAATGACTTTTATGCTGGGGGGATTTGGATTGTGTGGTATTCCTGAGAATTCGATTGCCGAGTTAGTCAGATTGGGCATTAAAGACGTTACTTGTATTTCAAACAATGCCGGTGTCGATGACTTCGGTTTGGGTTTATTGCTTCAAAACCGGCAAATAAAAAAAATGATATCCAGCTACGTAGGTGAAAATGATGAGTTTGAACGTCAAATGCTTTCAGGTGAATTGGAGGTGGACTTGATACCACAGGGATCTTTAGCAGAACGATGCAGGGCTGGTGGCGCTGGAATTCCAGCGTTTTTTACACCTGCCGGATATGGGACAGAAATTGCCGAAGGAAAAGAAACACGGGTATTTAATGGTAAACCGCATATTTTAGAATCGGCACTTACCGCTGAATTTGCCTTTGTAAAAGCCTGGAAAGGTGATACCGCAGGAAACCTCATATACAAGCATACCGCCCGTAACTTTAATCCTATGATGGCTATGGCCGGAAAGATTACAGTTGCTGAAGTTGAGGAATTGGTTCCACTTGGAGAACTTGACCCAAACATGATTCATACTCCGGGAATTTTTGTGCAACGAATTTTTCAAGGGGTTAATTACGAAAAACGCATTGAGCAGAGAACAGTAAAAGCTCGTGCTTAGTTTTCCAAGTTCGAATCAATTAAACCAATATTTACCATGGCTAATAGCGCTTTTGGCGTTTGTTTTCCGATTAGTCTTATTTCCCTATAGCCAGGTCACTGATTCTGATGCAGTTTCAAGGGTAATTATCGCCGAGGTTTGGTTAATTCATCCCAATTGGATTCTGAGTGGTGTTTGGGGACCATTTCACACCTACCTAAATGCGTTGGCGTTATTTCTATATAACGATAGAGTTATAGCTCCAATTGCGCTTCACATGCTTTTTGGGGGATTAATAGCCGTACCAGTATATCGTTTCACAGCGCGCCTTTTTAACACGAACTCAGCGCTGGTGGCAGCCATCATTGTTGCATTTAGTCCCTTGGTTGTCAGAAATAGTTTGCAGCCCATGGCTGAAGTCCCTTACGTATTTTTTGTGGCTACCTGTATGTGGTTTTTAATAAGGGGGATGCAGGAAAAACCTGCAACTGTTAAATGGTTCATTTGGGCAGGAATATTCTTAACCGTTGCCGCTGGAATGCGATACGAGGCGTGGGTCCTAATTGCGTTGTTCACCCTGGTTGTCCTATTGAATAAAAAGTGGAAGGGCCTTGTTGCGTTTTGGTCAGCTGCAATGATTTTTCCAGTCTCATGGATGGTTGGGAACTACCTGGAATATGGTAACTTCTTATATAGCGTTGATTATGCCTCTTATTACAATACGGTTGTTCATGGGGTGAATGATAATGAGACAATCCTTCTTAAAATACAACGACTGGTTTTCTTTCCCCTTTCAATATTTCATATCTACCCGTTGGGTTTATTGGCTGTTTTGTTCCCGGTTGTGCTTCTTAAAATTTCGAAGAAGCAATTTTCAAAAATGCAAATGACCTGGTTAATCCCTTTCTGTGTAATGATTGTGGTGTTTATATACAAGGCCATGGAAGGAACTTTACTTATGCAGCACAGATTTAGTATTACCTTATTCTTGCTGATTCTACCCTTTACTGCTGTAATTATTCCCAGGGGATTCAATCGAAGAACATTGGGGATCGTACTATTCATAGTGGGCCTACACATTGGCCTGACCGAAATTTTTCAAAAATTCCCTATCTATGAGCGAATAATCCCCGAGTCTACCTTGAAGGAAGCGTTTCGAAAAACCAGGTGGTTGACCTTCGATCAACTTCAATCTGTTCCAAAGCTTGAAGACGATACCGTTCAACAACTTTTGGAAAAGACAAAAGGAGACCGATCTTCCGAATCTCCATTATTATTGGATTATTTCGGCTGGGAAAACACCTATAACTATGCATTTAATTCGAGAGTTGATGCCGAAAAAATAGTATTCCTAACCCCTGATATGCTTCGCGTTGAACAAAGCTTCAAAGAGTTAAAAAGGTATTTCCAATATCCTACTAGCTCCGAACAAGGCCTTATTATACTAAGGCAAGGATCAGGAAATATGAAAAACGTAATTACCCGGAATGGACAAAGAAACCTGATCTTTGAAAATGATTTTGTTCCAATACACCAAATGGATAGTGTTGGATCTATTTACATATTTAAATTTGACACACAGTTTTTAAAAAGGAAAAATAATGAGCCTCAATAAAGATCAAATAGCGCAACGTATTGCACGGGAAGTTCAGGATGGACAGTATGTAAACTTAGGAATTGGAATTCCTACACTGGTGGCAAATTATATTCCAGAAGGAATTGATGTTGAATTTCAATCCGAGAATGGAATACTGGGAATGGGCCCGTTTCCATTCGAAGGTGAAGAGGATGCAGATTTAATTAATGCGGGGAAACAAACGGTAACCTTAGAAAAGGGTGCAGTGATATTTGATTCGGCGACCTCCTTCGCAATGATAAGAGGACAACACGTACAACTCACTATTCTGGGCGCCATGGAGGTCTCTGAAAATGGAGACATTGCCAACTGGAAAATTCCTGGAAAAATGGTAAAAGGAATGGGTGGAGCGATGGATTTGGTTGCTTCTGCCGATAATATTATTGTAGCCATGATGCATGCCAACAAAAGAGGTGAATCCAAGCTTTTGAAGGAGTGTTCACTCCCTCTTACTGGAGTGGCTTGCGTAAAAAAAGTAGTTTCAAATTTGGCTGTATTGGAAATTGCTGAAGGTGGTGGATTTAGATTATTGGAACGAGCCCCAGGAGTTTCGGTTGAAGAAATTAGAAATGCTACCGAAGGTAAATTGATCGTTGAGGGAGAAATTCCAGAAATGCAATTCTAGCTTTTGATCGTTAGGAATCTGAATGGATTCCAACTTTTACATCATTGATCCATACTGGCTTTTCTGAGGTATTGTAAGTATATACCACAACCGTATCACCCACAGATATTTGAGGGGTTTTAAATTCGAAATGTACCGAATACCAGGTTAGGGTTTTACGAACTTGTTTAATTATTTTCTTTCCTTGCCAGGCATCCTTATTGTTATGGATGGTACAAACTACCAATGCTCGGGACCCCAATTCAGCAATTTTCATTTGACAATCATAACTTACGATCAACTCACCTGTGCCTATGAGCGATGAGTCTACAGGTATGCGCAAAGGAGCACCAAAGGATTCGTCTCGGCTCACTTCCCGTATAATTCCATTGTCCGAGGCAATGTTGAGATGTTCGATGTTTTTTTGCCGATCAAACCCCTCTCTACATTTTTTTTCAAAATCGCAGAAGTAATAGTTTGATGTTTTATCACTTAAATCGTAAGCATAGATTACTTCATCGCTGGTACTCCATCTGAAAACGGAGTCTGTTCTTAAAAATACCTGCCAAAATTTAGCGGCATCCATGTCACCCCAGGCTATTATATTGTATCGATACTGGTAATGAAAAATTAAGCTTAATAATACCAGTGCACTTGCAATAGGCACTATGAGCCACCTACCAGTGAATGGCTTAAGCTCATTGAAAAAGATGGCCATTGGAATGGCTAGAATGGAATAATAATCTACGAATGATCGACTACCAAAACCAGCTCCATACCACCAACACCACCAACTTGATAATACATAACTAACTAAAAGAAACAGGAAAAGAAATACCAGCGGCTCCCTTTTATTCTTTTTCCACCAGGTAATCCCACCGAATAAACTAAAGATTAATATAGGCGAATACACAAAAAGCCCCTTTTCATAGCCAAAGAGGAATTTAAAAAACTGGGGATCTAAAAAATTGAACCCTTCTTCCTTGTAGGTCCAAATTTGCCAGGTATCTACCTGTAAAAACGTTGTAAAAAGTTGAAAGCATATAATGGTGATCGGTATGAGTAGAAGTGCTACAGTTGATCTCAATTGTTTAATAGGAAAGGCTAAACCTGCGATAAGTTTCTCCCTGGTACCTGCAACCATTCCAATTCCAATGACAGCCAATACTGTGGTTGGTCGGGTAATAATTATAAACCCTACAATTGCAAACAACCCTGCAAGTAACTTTCTACTTGGCAACTCAAAATATTGTTGAGCAACCAACAGCAATACACTTACTAAAAAGAAGGAATAAACGTGACTGAAGGAGGCTTCAAACCAGGTGTAATTGAATAAGTTGGTTCCAAGGGAGATACAAACCAATGTTAGAACGATAGAAAACTCTGATAGCCGGAATTTTTTTAGAATTTTTGAAATTAGAAGAAGCCCGGCAAGCATATAGCTAAGGGCCGCAAGAAAAACCATCAATTGAAACGGCAGGCTATATCCATCCACCGGATATCCTGTAATAAAAGCAAAAAGCAATCCCAATAGAAAAAACGGAAGCAAAAGAATGGAAGTACCTATATAATATTTGGAGTACTTTTTTCCGTTGTCATGTGTATCAATACTTACGGAAAGGCTTTTTTCATACCGCTGTAACATGGTGTCACTATAGAGATATGAATGGTTAGCATCTTGATATATAAATAAGGAGGGGAGGTAAACGTAATATCCTAACCCGTCACTTTCTATTGTAGAAATCCAATTGTCGTGTAACCGATCTGTCCAGCGAAATAGTATAAAGTAGAGGATATAAAAAAGCCCAATTACCGCTAGACAAAGCTTGATACTAGATTTTGGTGCACGAACTTGTAACATCATATTGAACAAACAATAATAGGGACATCCTGAACCAAAATAATCCAATTGATTCTTTTAATAGTTTGAGAACGAAATAGTATTTTCGGTGACTTCGTAAAAGTATTGTTATGGCTGAAGAGAAATCCGAAAAGAAACTTTTTTTACTAGATGCTTATGCCCTCATCTTCAGAGCCTACTACGCTTTTATAAAAAATCCCAGAATTAACTCAAAAGGCTTGAATACTTCGGCAATTTTTGGTTTCACCAATACGCTTATTGAGGTACTCGAAAAGCAATCTCCAAGTCACATTGCTGTTGTTTTTGACCACAAATCGGAAAACGTTCGAAAACAAGAGTACAAGGAGTACAAGGCCAATCGTGATGCAACGCCCGAAGACATTAAACTATCAGAACCATACATTAGAAAGGTCATTGAAGGATTTAATATACCGATTCTTGAAGCAGCCGGGTATGAGGCGGATGATGTAATAGGAACCCTGGCTAAAAAAGCAGAAAAAGAAGGGTTCATTACATATATGATGACACCCGATAAGGATTTTGGGCAACTAGTTACCGAAAACATTTTGATGTTTAAGCCGGCAAGAGGTGGCGGTGGACCAGAAATACTAGGACCTAAAGAAGTATGCGAGAAGTTTGGTGTTGATGACCCCTTGCAAGTAATTGACATATTAGGAATGTGGGGAGATGCAGTAGACAATATTCCCGGAATTCCAGGGGTTGGGGAAAAGACAGCTTCCAAGTTGGTGAAGCAATACGGGTCTATGGAGGGACTGTACGAAAACACCAATGAATTGAAGGGTAAAATGAAGGAGAAGGTAGAAGCCAATAAAGACCTGGCCTTTTTGTCCAAGAAATTAGCAACTATTTTGCTGGATGCACCCGTTGCCTTTGAGCCCGATAAATTAATTATTGAAAAACCTAATTCGGAACAACTTAAAGAGCTTTTTTCTGAGCTGGAATTTCGAAAAATGGCCGAACGGGTTTTAGGAGAAACGATTTCGTTTGCTCAGCCAAAGACATCAGCACCTGCAGCTGGTGGACAAATGGACTTATTTGGTTCACCCACCACGGAAAGTGTGCAGGGCAGTGAATTAATTGAAGAACCGAAAGAGGATGATAACGGGCCTAAGACCATAGAGAATTCATACCATGAATACCATTTCACCGATACACCTGAAAAAAGGAAATCATTGATAAGTATTTTAAAATATCAGCCGTCGTTTTGCTTCGATACGGAAACAACCGGTTTGGACCCTTTACTTGCTGAACTGGTTGGGATGTCTTTTGCGGTAAGTGCATTCGAAGCATTTTATGTGCCTGTTCCATCAGATAGGGAAGAGGCTACCGCAATTGTTGAAGAGTTTAAGTTCCTTTTTGAAGATAATAAAACAGAAAAGGTTGGCCAGAATCTGAAGTACGATATCCTGGTATTGCATAAATATGGCGTTAATGTAAGGGGAACATTTTTCGATACCATGCTGGCCCATTACCTGCTGGAACCAGATGTAAGAAGACATGGAATGGATTACTTGTCGGAGGTGTTTTTGAATTATACACCGGTTTCTATTACTACCATTATAGGCCCAAAGGGAAAGAAGCAAAAGAGTATGCGTGATGTCCCCCAAGAAGAAATTTCTGATTATGCCTGTGAGGATGCTGATATTACCCTGAGACTAAAACGTCTTTTTGAGCCCATGCTGAAGGAGAATAATCTTATGGATTTATTCAGGAATGTCGAGGCTCCACTTCTTGGTGTATTGGCTCAAATGGAAAAAGAGGGGATTAGGCTGGATGCAGAAAGCCTAAAAACACTGTCTGATGAGCTATTGGCCGACGTTCTGCAAATAGAAGAAGAAATCTATAAGCTAGCCGGAATGCAGTTTAATATTGCTTCGCCACGACAGGTTGGAGAGGTGCTTTTCGATCATCTAAAAATTGATGACAAACCAAAGAAGACAAAAACCGGTCAATACCAAACCAATGAGGATACCCTTAAAAAGCTGGAGAGCAAGCACGAAATAGTAGGGAAGATTTTTGATTTTAGGGAGCTGGTTAAACTTAGGAATACTTACGTTGATCCCCTTCCACAGCTCGTTCATGAAGATGGAAGAATTCATACCACCTATAACCAGGTAATTGCTGCAACCGGAAGGTTAAGCTCAGAATCGCCGAACCTTCAAAATATTCCAGTGCGGACAGAACGTGGCCGGGAAATCCGGAAATCTTTCATTGCAAGGGATACAAATCATTTGCTATTAGCGGCGGATTATAGCCAGGTAGAGTTGCGCATTTTGGCTTCTCTTAGCAAGGATGCGGGAATGATTGAAGCATTTAAGAACAACGAGGACATTCATGCTTCTACGGCTGCTAAGGTATTTGGAGTGTCTCCGGAAGATGTTGATCGTGAGATGCGATCGAAGGCCAAGGCAGTAAATTTTGGAATTGCCTATGGACAGGGTGCCTTTGGCCTGGCGCAAAACCTTAATATCAGCAGGGGCGAAGCCAAGGAAATAATTGATTCCTACTTTACCAAATTTGCTAATGTTAAAAACTACATGGATGAGTCAATTGAGCTTGCCCGGGAAAATGGATACTGTAAAACGGTGATGGGCAGGGTACTTCGATTGAGAGATATTAATTCAGCCAATCACATGGTTCGTTCTCAAGCCGAACGAATTGCAATTAATGCACCTATTCAGGGTTCAGCGGCCGATGTGATTAAGGTTGCAATGATCAATATCCATAAATGGTTGAGTAACTCTGACTATAAAACCAAAATGTTACTTCAGGTGCACGATGAACTCATCTTTGATGTTCCAAAAGAAGAGATGGAAGAAATTCGCCCTATTGTAGAAAGGGAGATGACTAATGCCTATACATTGGAAGTTCCACTGGTAGTTGATAGTGGAATAGGTGAAAACTGGTTAGAAGCTCATTAATACCTTTCTCTTAATACATTGAAGTGGTGAATCTCATGTCCCACATTGATATATAATATGGCACGGGGACTGAATGGGGCGCTGTCCGTTTTTCCAATTGTCGTTAATTCTTTCGGGGTAAATGTTTTGAATAAAGCCAGGGTGCTTTCTCTTTGAGTTTGATATTCAAGCATAATGCTGTGTAGCGATTTAATGGAAGTATCAACAACTTTTGCATATTCGTTTTCGTCGTAAGACGGTAAAAGTTGACTTTCTCCTCTTGCGATACACAGCGCACGGTACGACATAATTCTTTCTGTATCTATTATGTGCTGCAAAACATCCTTTACCGTCCATTTACCGGGAGCATAGGCGGAATCGAGTTTATCCTGAGGATATTGACGAACCCAGTCTATATGATGTTTCAAATTGTTGGCTAAGCATTCCATTGGATCTCCGTTTACCAATGAAATATAATGCTGGAAGTATTGGAGATACTCATTTTCTTTTGGAAATTCTACGCTCATAGTCTAGGGTTAATTTCTTTGTGAATTCTTATACTTATCAAAAACTGAATTCCTTTCCCGGTGATTATTTGGAAAACCAAATAATAAAGGCATATACAGTTGGAGCAGGGTAAACAAGCTGTGTAAGAAGTGAAAAATGAAGTTTTTCTTTTTCGCTTTTTTCATCGTCAACAAGATAATCTTTTTAACCGTCAACAAGTATAACTTGAAATGATTGGAATGCTATTTTTGCTTCAATTATGTCGCGAATATTAACTGGAATACAAAGTACAGGAACACCGCATCTTGGAAACATACTGGGGGCAATTCGGCCAGCCATTGAAATGGCTCATAAAGAAGGTAACGACTCTTATTTATTTATTGCTGATATGCATTCCTTAACGCAGATCAAAGATGCCGATATGATCAGAGAAAGTACCTATAGTGTGGCTGCTACCTGGTTATCCTTCGGGTTGAATCCGGAAAAAACGGTGTTTTACAGGCAAAGTGACATTCCTGAAACAGCGGAGCTTAGCTGGTATTTGAGTTGTTTCTTTCCCTTCCAGCGGTTGCAATTAGCCCATTCTTTTAAAGATAAATCGGACCGGCTTCAGGATGTTAATGCAGGTTTGTTTGGTTACCCGATGTTGATGGCGGCAGACATTTTATTGTATGATGCAGAATACGTACCTGTAGGTAAGGATCAATTGCAACATTTAGAGATGACCAGAAAGGTTGCCGGAGCCTTTAATCATCAAATGGGAGAAACCTTTGTGATGCCTCAGGACAAGGTGCAAAAAGATACCATGTTGGTTCCGGGAACTGATGGCAATAAAATGAGTAAATCCAGGGGGAACATTATTAATATTCTTCTTCCGGAAAAACAGTTAAAGAAACAAGTTGGTTCAATAATAACAGATAGCACACCATTAGAAGAACCCAAAAACCCTGACACTTGTAATGCCTTTGCACTATACGAGCTTATTGCAACCAAAGAACAGGTGGATGTAATGCGTCAAAACTATTTGGCCGGTGGCTATGGATATGGTCATGCCAAGAAGGATTTGTTTGAAACCATTCTTGACAATTTTAAAAATGAAAGGGCTAAGTATAATGAGCTTATGGCCGACAAAGGACAATTGGACAAAGTACTTGAAATTGGAGCCGAAAAAGCCAGAAAAACAGCACGAAGTGTTCTAAATAGGGTTCGCCCTAAGTTGGGTTACTCTTCTTTATAAGCAACACCAATATAACCTTCCATTTCGGTGAGCTCAATTTTGTTTCCCTGGGCAGAGACTAGTGTTCCGTTTAATATAAAATGAACGCGTTTAACCGGTAACCCATGTTCATTGCGTGTAGGATAATCCTCTACCGAAACAATTTTTACAGTTTGACTATTGTTAGCATCAGATGAAAAGAAGACTTCTCCTTTTTCGTCAATATACTCTACGCTAACGGTGTTAAGCTGATCAAATCCATTTTTTGGAAGCACCTCTTCAATCTCGTAATCAAAATTAGCAGCAACAAATGCAAAGGCCTCGTTGACAATTACATTTTGACAACTTTGCGAAACACAACCGTTCTCATCAGTAATGGTTAAACAAACGCGTTCCGAACCATTGATGGATCGATAGTCATAATCCAGTTCGGCAACGGATGCGGTGTTGCCATCCTCAAATTCCCAATAATACTGTGCAACCCTTCCACCTTCATGTTTTGCTACCAGGCGACTTGATTGACCATTTTTTACGAGGTCAAAAGAAGTTTTACATCCCGAAGAGGTATAGATTCGATTGACTAAATTGCTTTCGACTTTTTTAGAGGTTTTTACCTGGATAGACACATCGTAGTATTCCTTGTCCGCTTCGAAAAGGTGATAAGGGTTCTGATCGTTGGAAACATTACCATCTCCAAAGTTCCAAGTGTAATCAACTTCAACCGCTCTGCTGGTATAGGTTTTATTAGAATTGAATGTAACCCCATATAATAATCGAGGCTCACTCATGGTAAAGTCTTTTTCTCCGGCAACTAAAACATCGTTTCCGGCAGGGGAGACTTTATTTCCCTTAAAATGAAAAATAAATTCTTCGCCACACACGCCTGTACAATTGGCGTCCGCCAATCGTCCGGAATGATAATACACGTCTTCATTATTCTGATCGGATGAAGTAAACATGTAATAATTATTGTCTCCTGCAGACAGCTGAAATTGTGCCCCATTTTTCAAGCCTTTAACGTAAAAGTCGGCAGTATCCGAATTTACATTAGGCTCTTCTACCTTTTTACAGGAATAAAGAACAACAAGAGACAATATGACGTAAAATACTCCTCGCATTAAAATCGTAAGAATTTATATTTAAGGGAAATCTGAAGTTCTTGATGCCTGTTTTTATCCGTGCTTGCCCATTGAGCATCATTGGTAAAGTCTAGCAAGCCAAATTGTGCACTAGCTCCAACTTTAAAGTTCTTGGTAAGTTCATACTCATAACCCAATCTGATGCCAAGGTCCATTGAGTTAAAATGATCTTTAAGCCCCCATTGAGTTTCAAAATTGGTTTGTGTGCCCTGTAAAGTTTCGGTTTTTGTTTCCATAACCCGGTTACGAACACCCGTTAGGTAAGAGAATGTCGCTCCTCCAATAAAATGATGCTTTTGAAATACTTGATAATCTATAAACAATGGAATTTCTGCATAATGCAACGAGTTGACCTGAATGGTTGTATTGGTAGTTGTTCTGCCAAATCCATATTGTTCTTGACTGTAACCAATATTTAGCCCATTGCCTGTTTTACTTTTATAAAACACCCCGGAGCCAATTATGAATTTGTCATTCAGTTGATAGGCATATTCAATACCAATGCTGTTTATGAAATTATTACCAAAAATTCCAGAATTATTGGAAAACCCATGATTAAAGGTATTGGCCAGTGACACGTCTAAACTATGTCTTTTATTGACGATTAGGCTTTTATCTACCGGGTCCGTACTAGGAGCATTAGGAAACTCTAGGTACTCTTCGCCGGAATCGTAATTGTCATATTCGTTAGTCTCAGTTTTGGACGACTTTGTTTCAGCAATTAGCTCACGCTCTTCTACCTGATAAACAATTTCTTCAGCAGGTTCCTTAACAATAAAATTGACTGGAGTTGATATGGTGATATCACGTAGATTAGATACAATTGCCATTCGGTTAAACACAATTCTGTTTTTAACTATGGGCTCTTCCTTGGAGCCATTATCTACTGCTTTTTTACTCGATGTCGATGTCAATTTAGGAAGAAGACCAGCTTCAGCTACGACTGTTTTGTCAGCTTTAGTCTCCAGGTTATTGGCTTCATTTTGCTCCAATGGAACATTTATATCATCGTCAACGGAAGCAACTTGCTTTTCTTCAATGTTGTTAGGAATATTATTAGGGGATTGAATATACCAGTAGCTTCCAATTGAAATCAGAAGCAACAGGGAAGCGGCAATTCCACTTCTACGATACCAGGAAGTTTTACTTGACCTTGCATCGAGCATAGATTCCATTTCACCCCATGCGTCCTCGTTAAAAGAGTACTCTTGATCCTGAAGTGAATTTCGAAATAATTTATCTATGTTATTTTCCTTGCTCATAGTACGAATTGCCAGCGCGGTCAACCGCAAGGGCAATCATTTCTCTTAATTTTTTTCTTGCAAACGATAAATGCCACTTGGACGTCCCATCGGAGATACCAAGCATATTGGCAATTTCTTTATGTGCATAACCCTCAATTGTATACAGGTTAAACACTTTTCTGCTCTCTGGTGGAAGCTGTTGAACCATTCCTAGAAGCTCTTCAGCTTCAAAGTTCAAGTCGGCAGCGTTGTACTCAACCCATCTGCTGTCATTTGATCCAACAGACTGGATATCGCTAAACTGAATAATGTTTTTTTGTTTGCTATACTTTCGATGCTCATCGATAATTGCATTGATCATGATTCTTCTGATCCATGCTTCGAATGGGCGATCATCTTTAAACAAGTGAAGTTTTGTCAGAATCTTCATGAATCCTTTATTCAACAAGAATTCTGCATCCTCTTTGTTTTTTTCGTACCGCAAACAAACTGACAGTAAAATGCTGTAACAAGATCTATACAAAGCAAATTGAGCCTTGCGATTATCTTTCATGCATAGTTTCAGTATGTCCTTTTCTACTTTCACCTAAAATTAAAAGTTGCCCAAATATAGTTATTAAACTATTGTTAGCCAACTCTTTAAATTATTGCTATTCTTTAGTAATTCTTACCACCTCCTTGGCATTACTGCCTTCAAGAATTAAAAAATATATTCCACTTTCCATTAAGCTTATATCAATAGCCTCATTTTCAATCGTTGCACCAGTAATTCTCTCTTTTCCTGTATAGTCCAACAGCTTATATCCGGTAAACCGATCTGCATTTTTAAGGTTTAATTTAGATCGGCACGGATTGGGGAAGACTTTTAGTAGTTTGTCTTGAGTAGCCACTAGTCCGGTCGCACCACCTTTAAACCTTACCGTAGATTTCTCAAGTACAAAGTCCTGATTTTCAACTTTATTTTTACTTGAGTTTAAACTTATTAGATGTTCAACCATGGATTTTCCCGGATAGTCAACTACAAGGCTATAGTTCATGATTGGTACATTAGAAAATCGATACTTTCCATTTTCGTCAGTAACCGTTCTTCGAATTACCGAACCGTTGTGAAGAATCAATACCGGAATATTTTTAGCTTCCTCTCCAATAGGAAAATTAATATCTCCTGATCCATATTCTACCTTTCCCGAAATCTCTGCGCTTCCAAGAAAAACATTCATTTTCTCCAAATCGATGGTTCTGTTAATCATATCCCGGCGCAGCACTATGGCCTTTGAATTAATCCAAACCGCACTTCCACCGTAGTAGGTATCAATAAAATTGTTGTTAGTGTTTAGTGATTTGGCCCGGATGTAATAAGTTCCGGAGACCATTTTTCTGAAGCTGAAGCGGCCTTGATTGTTATAAGAGTGAATTGAATCTACCAATTCTACTGTTCCCTGAATTTGCTCCCGATAAAGATAAATTACTGCTGAGTCCGATTGGAAATTACTCTGAGTTACCTGACCAGCCAACTCAAATAGATTTTGTGAAGAAAGAAAAATGATTTGTCTTTCGGTTCTGGATATTTGCGCATTTATTGTTCCTAAAGCCAATAAAATGACCATCAAAATACCAGTTATTCTGAAGATTAGTGCGCGCACGTAGAACTATACGAAGAAAATGGCCAAAAAGTTGGCTACTGATTGCTTCTTTTTGACTTATACATTCGAATAGCTGCCCAGAGTGCTAGTCCAAGGCCAAAGATTCCGGCAAGGCCCCATACAAAACTTATGGTGTCACGGAGTACAATAATGAAGATTATTGAGACCAGAAATAAGGTTGCCAGTTCATTCCAGAGCCTAAGTTTTAAGGAAGAATATTTATAAATATTGTTTTGCAATTGGCTATAAATACGTTGGCAAGACATGTGATAAAGGTAGAGACCTGCTATAAAAGCAAGTTTAAGTTGCATAAACGGTTCGGTAAGGTAGGCGGGCCTTTCATACAACATCCAAAATGCGAAAATGGAAATTAGAATGGCCGATGGCCAGGTTATTCCATACCACAACCGTTTTTCCATAATCTTGAATTGGTCGATCAATATTTGCTTTTCGGATTCTGGTTTTAGGTTAGCTTCTGTGTGGTAGATAAAAAGACGCACTATGTAAAACAGCCCTGCAAACCAGGTGACCATAAAAACAAGATGGAGTGCTTTTAAATATTCAAATGTCATAATCTGGACTTAGCGCAAAGGTAGTGCAAGGCTAATTGTTATGGTAAGAATATTCAAACCTTACCTTTGAAAAAAAGAATTGATGAAGGGAAAAAAAGCGTCAGAATCAAAAGCTACTACTACTCACCTTATTTTACCCAATGATACCAATGTATTGGGGAATTTAATGGGTGGCCAGCTATTAAGCTGGATGGACCTTACTTCCGCAATTGCAGCTCACCGGCACTGCGGACGAGTTGTGGTTACAGCCAGTGTCAATAATGTTTCATTCAACAGGGCGATTGGCTTGGGCGATATTGTAACCATTGAAGCCAAAGTTTCCAGGGCATTTACATCGTCCATGGAGGTTTATTTGGATGTTAGCATTGAGAATAGAACCACGGGAACAAAAACAAAAAGCAATGAGGCCATCTACACTTTTGTGGCAGTGGACCAAAACGGCAAAGCCATTGAAGTTCCGGAATTAATTCCGGAAAGTAAAGAAGAGCAAATAAGATTTGACGGTGCTTTGCGCAGAAAGCAGCTAAGCCTTATCCTGGCCGGGAAAATGAAACCCGATGATGCTTCTGAGCTAAAAGCTCTATTTACATAAATTTACTATGCTACTTTGGCTTGCGCCTTAGGACCGTATAATGGGCCCTGGTATTCGGTTTCGCCGGACATACCCAGATACATGACGTAAAATCCATTAAATAATAGAACCAAAAGGTAACTGACGATAGATCTTTTACCGAAACATTTACAAAGTTCTATATAGACAATAACCGCAAATACGAAGAATATCACTGCGGATAAGATAAAAGTAATATTTGCTGCCATGGACACATCGCCCGTCCAAATAATGTAGGCCATAATAGGAGGGGGGAAAATAACAAAGATGGATTGCCATGCAGGTCTACCCATTATTTTCAGGAATACAATAACATTCCAGATTGGAACAATGCTAGCCACACCAGGTAAATTACACTTGTAATACAGTACAAATTGTCCTAGAATTCCAAACGCGGCTAAGAGTGAAAGTATGATAAGCGCGAATTCGTGGTGTGAAGCATGTTCAATAAGTTCGAAGATCGAACTCTTAATTAGCTCGTGAAGTTTCTCCATAAGAATCTATTTTGGGATTATGCCCTATAAAATTATGGAAATCGTTCACATACCCAACAAGATGTTAAAATATGTTTATAACAGGTATTTAACTGGTCTTAAGCAGTCTTTTCTCGCAGGTCGTCTTGCGATTCGGAGATGTCTTTAATTACCGCGCCCATGTTGCAATTGCCGGTAAAATTGGCTCCAGGTTCAATGGATAATTTGCCAGTTTCAATATCGCCATTAATTCTGGCTGTTGCTTGCAAGGATAGCAACTCCTTAACCTGAATTTTTCCTTTCAATGAACCAGAAACATTTGAATTCTGACATAAAATTTCTCCCTCAACTTTTCCTGTCTCGCCAATTACAACTTTGCCGGCTGAAGTAATTGTTCCTATAAGTTCCCCGTCTATTCTTATATCACCGTTTGTATCGATGTCACCAGAAATTTTTGTTCCACCTGCAATATGATTTCTTGCAGAAGCATCTAACTCTCCGTTCTTCGCCATATTTTTTCTTGACATTAGCATAGCTTACTATAAAACGCAAAAGTAATTTATTATTAACAACCTAAAGTTGATAATTGGTTTTCATGAATTCCTGATACACATCTATTCTCTTGTCTTGAAAGAATAGCGCGTAATTGGTATAGGATATAATGAGCAAATCGAAATTCGAGGCGTTTATTTTCTTAAGACTGGTCTGGTTGCCTGAAAATGCACTGAAATAGTCCTTTGCCTTGCTCTCCGAGCCAAATTGTTTAATGGAAACCATGTGCATTTTTTTGTTCAATAGCACCGATGAAATATTAATGCCTTTGCCGACATGGTAGGCCTTGTTATAATTATCCATGGATTTTTTTATTTCTTCAATATTGTTTCCATCAACCGGAACCATTAAAAGAACTAAGTGCCTGGCATTTCGCTCATAAACGTATTTAGGGGCTTCTTTTTTCTCAATGATTGCTTTTTTGGTTGTTAAAATTTTAACTCTGTTTTGAGCATCTTTTGCTTCAGGGGTGCCACCATATTCACCGGAAAACTTTTTTAAAGAAGCAACGAGCTGTTCCTTATCTCCCTGTGATCCCACACTTAATGCTTTCAGGTATTGAAATTTGTTTGACAAATAATTTTTGGGATACTTTTTTTCCGATTCATCTACGTAATCGATACATGCTTTGTAAAAGCCCCTATCATAATAGTAATACGCTTTTTTATACCGCCTTTCAATTGCCTTTTTTTCGTTGGACATCTCCAACGCATAATTAGGATCCCGGATTATTTTGGCGTAATCACTATTGGGATACTTATACAAGACGTAGTTCTTGAAGTAATTGGAGGAATCAATTCGGTTCTCAGAATAATACAATCGATAGAGCAGGTAGTAACTTGAAAGATGGTGCTGTGAGGAGTCGAAACGCGAAACCAACATTCGGAAGGACCCAATTGCCCGGGCATCGTCGTTCATGTTCTCCTTGTATATGTTCCCGAGTTTATAATAAGCGTTTATAATCTTCTGATCTGATTCGGACCTTGCCTCCTTTGTTCTTGGGATGTCTTTAAGGTAGCTATCTACATCTTTAATTCCACTAATTGTTGAATCGGTTGCATCGGTATTAAATGAAGCCAGGTCATCTTCAGAATCGGTGGATCGGTCACTTCTTCTCCAATTATCTTCGTTGGCTCGCGAACCCCAAATTTGCTTAAACTCTTGCTGCCCGATCTTTATGTTCCTTTCGTTATAGAAATACCATTTTCCTTTTTCTGATCCATCATCAAAACCACGATCCGTGGTTTGGGAAAGGTTTCCTCCACCTTCTAGCGCTTCCCTTTTACGTTCTTCTTCTGCCAGCCTTTCATCAATTACCTCTTCAACCAGGGCCATTAATTCTTCTTCTGATAAGTCTGCAAGACCCTGGAGACTGTCCTGCGTTTCAATAATTACAATTTGATCCACCAGGTCCTTGAGGCTGGTTTGAATATTAATAATGTGTTTGCGGTTAGGAAAATCGTCAGGCAGATAAACTACTGCACTGTCATAATAAGCCTGAGCTGGTTTATACTCGGGCTTGCTGAAATAGATTTGTCCAAGGGTTAAAAATGATAGCCCTTTTTGATAGTCATCTTCAACACTGACTTTCGCAGAGAGCTTTAACGCCTTAATCTGTTTATCCTCGCGGTCTTCCTGCCTATAGATCTTTGAGAGTGCATAATAAAGCTTATCCCTGTACTCTTTGTTTTTGTCATCCCTGAGCATTTTTAACAGGGTCTTTTTAATGTCGTAGCTACTTCCATCAGCATTGGTATAAGACAAGGCTCGATGAATTTGTGCCCAAAATTCCATTTCGTAATCAGGGTGTTTTTTTACAACTATTTGGTAGGTTCGATTGGCCC
>CEQS01008250.1_pt1 | contig 27125 bp, 23 predicted proteins | sample 530981 | NCBI WGS metagenome assembly CEQS01 (sample SAMEA2621176, study PRJEB7988) | marine metagenome | biome: marine biome (ENVO:00000447); feature: mesopelagic zone (ENVO:00000213); material: "saline water (ENVO:00002010), including plankton (ENVO:xxxxxxxx)" | depth 800 m
ATTCCTGCCCCTGCACCCAATAGCGCCAGTAATACCGAAACCAAAGCGCAAAGCGATGCTGATAAAGCAAAACTGCCAAGCAGTGCAGAAGCTGCCACCTATGATGCAACCGGTAAACTCAGTGATGAGCAAGCTGTTGAGCAGCGCCAGCAAGGCAGCGAAGATTCAGATAGCGAACAGCAAAAAAACCAACAAGCAAGCGAAGACACCCCCGAAGAAGAGCAAGATCAGCAACAGCTAGAATTAGAACAGCAGCAAATTGAAGAGCTTAAAGCGCGCGATACTGAAGTGCGTGTGCACGAGCAAGCTCATGCATCGGTGGGTGGGCAGTATGCAGGCTCACCAAGTTATGAATACCAACGTGGACCAGATGGCACTAATTACGCTGTTGGCGGTGAGGTACAAATTGATGTATCTGAAATCCCCGGCGATCCGCAAGCCACTATAGATAAAATGCAAACGGTACGAGCAGCCGCACTTGCCCCTGCTGAACCTTCTAGTGCCGATAGAGCCATTGCCGCTGATGCAACCCAAAAAATGGCCGCAGCGCAAGCTGAATTATCAGCCCCTGCTGACGATGAAGCGCAAGCACAAGAGCCACAAAGTGCGTTGTCAATAAACGAAACCAGCACCGCTGAGTCTCAAAGCGATACTAATACAGAGCAATCACGCGACCCAGAAGTAGACGCACGAGCTGGCCGTATAGCTAATTTTTATCAAATGACTAGCTCACCCCAAAACGAGAGTGGTTTTTCTGCGTTTGGTTAACACCAGCTAAGCATTATTAAAAAAGCCGCTCAATGAGCGGCTTTTTAGTTTAAGGAGTCATCACTTAATGAAGTAAACGGGTATTATTTTTTTACTTTTGCATTAGCAAATGCATCGGCAAAGGCATTACCCATCATGGCGTTACCGTTATCGCGCTTTGGTTTTGCTGCACGCGGTTGCTGGCCCTGATTACTGCGTTGCTTTTGTGGCGCGGCAGCGGGTTTATTGCTTGTGTCTATTTCATCATCTAAGCGCATAGTAAAGCTAATGCGCTTACGTGGGGCATCTACCTCAACCACTTTTACTTTTACAATGTCACCGGCTTTTACTACTTCGCGCGGATCAGAGATAAACTTATTAGTAATTGCCGAAATATGTACTAGGCCATCTTGGTGAACACCTACATCAACAAACGCACCAAAGTTAGCAACGTTAGAAACCACACCTTCTAAAATCATACCGGGTTTTAGGTCTGTGATTTTTTCTACACCGGCTTTAAATTCAGCAGTTTTAAACTCAGGACGAGGATCGCGCCCAGGCTTATCTAGCTCTTTAATGATGTCGGTAACGGTAGGTAAACCAAATTTCTCGTCGGTGTAGTCATTAGCAACCAGCTTATTTAAAAACTCGCTATTGCCTATTAAGCTATTTACATCAAGGTTGTTACGCTCACAAATAAGTTTTACAACAGGATAAGCCTCAGGGTGAACTGATGAGTTATCAAGTGGGTCTTTACCCTGATTAATACGCAAAAAGCCTGCTGCTTGTTCAAACGCCTTTGGTCCTAAACGCTCAACTTTTTTAAGTTCGCTACGCTTAGTAAACGTGCCGTTAGTGTCGCGGTAATTTACTATATTTTGCGCTAAGGTTTTATTTAACCCCGATACGCGAGTAAGAAGCGGCACCGAGGCCATATTTAAATCAACACCCACTGAGTTTACACAGTCTTCTACCACTGCGGTTAGTGTTTGGCCTAATTGGCTTTGCGATACATCGTGTTGGTATTGGCCTACACCAATTGATTTTGGCTCAATTTTAACAAGCTCGGCAAGTGGGTCCTGCAGGCGACGCGCAATAGATACCGCGCCACGCAAAGAAACATCTAAGTTAGGAAATTCATTCGCTGCAAATTCAGACGCAGAGTAAACAGACGCGCCGGCTTCGCTTACCATAATTTTGTTTAATTTAAGCTCAGCATTGGCCTTAATAAGTTCGCCTACTAGCTTGTCAGACTCGCGTGATGCGGTGCCGTTACCAATCGCAATAAGTTCTACTTTATGCTGGCGACATAGTTGCTCTAATGTACGTAATGATTTTTCCCAGTGATTTTGTGGTGCGTGGGGGAAAATAGTTTGGGTTGTAAGCAATTTACCTGTGCCATCAACTACGGCAATTTTACAGCCAGTTCGCAAACCAGGATCTAGACCAAGCGTGGTACGCGGCCCAGCAGGGGCGGCCATAAGTAAGTCTTTTAAGTTTTTAGCAAATACATCTATAGCGCCGGTTTCGGCTTTTTCTCGCATGGCTGCTAAAAATTCATTTTCTAGGTGTAGGCCAAGCTTTATTTTCCATGCCCACTGCACAACACTTAATAGCCATGCGCTAGCTGCTTTATATTTCACATCTAAACGGTAGTGATCAGCAATCATTTGCGCGCATAGCTGGGCTGCATTTTCGCTGCTTGGCTCTGGGTTAATACTCAGCTGCAAAATACCTTCGTTACGCGCGCGCAACATAGCAAGTGCGCGGTGAGAAGGGACCTTTTTAAGAGGTTCTTGATGGTCAAAGTAGTCGCGGTATTTACTACCGGCTTGCTCTTGGCCGTCAATAAGTGTGCTTTGTATAGCGCCGTGTTGGCTAATGTGGCTTCTAAATTTAGCTAATAACTTGGCATCTTCTGCAAAGCGTTCCATTAAAATAAATTTAGCGCCATCAAGGGCTGCTTTGGTATCAGCAATGCCTTTGTCGGCATTTATAAACTGCTGCGCTTGTTGCTCTGGCTCTAAGTTTGCGTCGTTAAATAGCGCATCGGCAAGTGGCTCAAGGCCTGCTTCGATGGCTATTTGCCCTTTGGTACGACGTTTAGCTTTATAAGGAAGGTATAAATCTTCAAGCTCAGTTTTACTTTGTGCGCTGGTTATATCGGCACTAAGTGCTGGCGTTAATTTATTTTGTGATTCGATGGTTGATAAAATAAAGCTGCGGCGCTCTTCCAGCTCGCGCAAGTACGACAAACGTTGCTCTAAAAGGCGTAATTGCGTGTCGTCTAATCCACCGGTAATTTCTTTACGGTAACGCGCAATAAAAGGAACCGTTGCGCCTTCATCAAGTAATTTTGTAGCAGCAACAACTTGTTGCTGTTGTGCATTTAGCTCAGTGGCTAAACGTGCAGAGATATCGCTCATGCATAAACCTTTTAATACAAAAAATAAAACCAGAAAATCCCTCTGGTACTGTTATACCCAGCTTATTAAAGTTGCTATTTAATGAGTTTGGTAGGTATTTATTAGTTGAATAATATCACAGCAGGTTGTAATAAAAAGCTCTTAAAGCAAGCAATTTTGCTTGCTTTAAGATGGTTGGCTTGGCTGAGCTTACAAAGCGTAAAAGCGCGCTTTAGTGAGGGTGCTCTACGCTTTCTAAAACATCACTAAACGTGTGAGCAATAGGGGTAATATGCACTGGAATGTGTAACGTTTTAGCTATTTGACGCGCCGAAATTAACCCGCATATTTCGTTATTAGTGGTTGTTGCTAATAAAAACATGCTGCCTTGATGCTCCATTGTTTGTAGTGCATCGCCAATACTTGCATAGCATAGGCTTTGCATACTTACGCCATTAAGTTGGCTAATAGGTGTCATAATGTAGCGTAAGCTCACTTCATTGCGGCTGGTATTTAAACGCTGTGCAATGGCCGTAATTTTAGCGCTTTGTAGGTCGGCACTTGAAACAATACCAATTAATTTTTGCGCATCATCAGTCACCAATACATAGTCAGAATGCTCTGCTAGTACTTGTTTAAGCGCCTCGCTGATAGGAGTGTCGTATTGAGCGCGAATTGGCGTTTTTTGGGTAAAGTTATTGATTACGGTTAAAGCCGGAGATGTTAAATCAATAGTGGCTTGTTGATCTTCAAACGTGCTTGCAATAACGCCATGAGAAATATTTTGGGTACGTAATTCTTTAAAGTTAGACATAGTAGTCACCTTATTAGTTATAAAATTTAATCAAAAAGTAAAATTGTGAATTAAATTAAATAGCTAGGTGGACCACGTTGATATGCCGTACTAAAAGGACGGTTTAGGTTTGTACTTTGGTAAAAAGATGAAACAGCATTAGGTAGCGGTTGAAACAACCTAATAGCAAATGCATTAACATGAGAATCTAAGTCAATGTCGGGGGTTGCTTGGTCAGGAAATTCACAAGCGATAAAATGATTAGATACACTGGCGTTATCTATACTTACTTCGGCGGTATTGGCATGCAGAGTCAAACTCACACTCATTAAAAGTGCAAACAATACGGCATTACTACATATGCGCTGTACTAAGTTTGACATAGCCACTACCTTAAAAATCAGGTTAAAGATAAACCTGCTAAACCAATATATATCCTAATGAGATATATTACACAATAAAAAATTTACCTGATCTGAATCAAAGTAGTTATTTATTAATAATGCTATGGGGGACTATTTTTGATATTCAATACTATTTACATACCATTCCTTTTTACCTTGCGGTGTAGGTACCTCAAACTCATCATCTACTTGTTTTTTTATCAGGGCGCGCGCCATAGGTGAGTCAATTGATATGTAGTCTTTACGGTCGTATATTTCATCAGGCCCTACAATTCTAAATTTTTTAACCTCGCCTTGTTCGTTTTCTATTTCTACCCATGCGCCAAAAAATACTTTACCGTCTTGCTGCGGCGAATAATCAATAACTTTTAAATCGGGTAGGCGTTTGCGCAAATACCGAACACGACGATCAATTTGGCGCAGTAAGCGTTTATTATATTGATATTATAACCCCACCCAAATATATACTAAAATCACTACTTTAATACTTGTTAGATGATAGAAAAGAGTTAGTATTAAGGAAAAGTAAATATACTATATAATAAAAAGTATGGCATACATCCAAAAAATAAACGTAAAGTATCATGATAAAGAGGCTGGTAGTATTTGTGAGTTACCAGCTCTTTATACAGAGAAAGGTGTCGTGATATCACATATAAGATATCTTGCTTGGTACAGCTCTAAAAGTGAGTCATGGAAAGAGCGCTCTATATTTTCTTTAAAGCTCCTACTCACATATATTGATGTCGTACCAAACTTTGAAAACTCAACTTTATTATTAAAAGGTTTTACTAAAGCACTATTAGTAGGAACAATCGATTACGATAAAATGGATGACGAACTTGGATTGTATTGGAAGGCAAGAAAGCCTAGAGATGCAAATAATATATTATTTCATATAACGCATTACTCTGATTTTTTAGCTTTACAGGAAGGGTTTGACTCATCAAGGATAAACCCCTTCAGAAAAGCAACCAGTTATGAAGAGAGATTAAATTGGTGTGCATATTATCATAAGCACGCAAATGTGTTCCTAAATCATTTATCTAATCAAAATGACGCTGCCTTTAATGCGAAGAGAGTAAGATTCATTGATCGGTTATTAGAGCCTAAAATAAATAATGAAAAAGCGATGAAATTCCCCGATGAGCACTTTGAAAAGCTTCTTTATATTGGAATGGTAAAAGGCTCAACACCAGACTATAAATCTCAAGCTATGACCATGTTATTAAATTATGGTGGATTACGTAAAAGTGAGCTATTTCACCTTTATGTTTCAGATATAACTTTACACCCAATATATCGAGATGAAGCATTAGTTAGGGTCTATCATCCAGAAATAGGCCGCTCACCTGACAGTAGTTTTGCAAATAGGCGAGAATACTTACTCGAAAGCACTTTCTATAAACCAAGAAATACATACCGATTATCAGAAAGACTATATGCGGGTTGGAAGTCACCTTTACTCACAAATAAAGACGGCTATTTTGAAGTGATATTTAACCCGCCTGAAAAAGCAAAAGAATTTTTAATATCTTGGGTTAACTATCTTAAATATCAACGGGTAGAGCCGGCAAAAACAGACACTCACCCATTTGCATTTACCAACTCCACAGGAGCGCCTGAAACGATAAAAAACTTTCAGCGAATTCATAAAAGAGCAGTAAAAAAAATTGGGTTGGAAGTTCAAAAAGAGCTTGGAACTACAGAGCATGGACACAGGCATGCATATGGTTATCGCGCACGACAACTTGGTTTAAGCCAAGTTGAAATTCAAAAAGCAATGCATCATAAGAGCTCCCTATCCTGCTTGGTATATATACAACCAACCTCAGAAGATATTCGTAGTAAGATGAGAGAGATTAAATGAGCAAACTTAAAGGTGACTCGAGCCTTCCATTAAATATACCTGTATCAATAAAAACATTGGGTGAATACAAAGCAATATGCAAAAAAAACGGTATTACTAACTCAAGATTACATTTAGAAAATTACAAAAGCATACCAGGCCTAATTGCACATCCAGAGAGGGTTTTTAAGGATGAGTGGGTGAGCTATAAAGATACATTTGATGTCCCTGATTTTTATTCCTATAAAAAGTTAAAGAGTATTATTAAGCCATTAGCTCTCAAATCACAAAAGGAATACAGGGCATTTGTTAAAAAGCAAGATGACCCTCAAATACCAAATGACCCACAGGGGGTATGGGAAAGTGAATGGGAAAATTGGTTTAAATTTTTAGGTAAAAAAGAGCCTTACAATTTAAAATTTATTGCAAAACCATATATAGCTTGGGCTGTAAAAATAGAAGAATTTATGACCCAAGCATTAGGCGGAGGTTCTAAAAACTCTTTGCTTTGCCGATTCGTTCGAATTTATATAGAAAAACACGATAAAAGCTTAACTCCAGAAGCATTTCTTACAAAGCAAAAGGTTAATATTAGACCCTTAAAGCAAGAATTAGAAAAGTTGAATACCGATAATATGCGGCGTAACTTGATAATTGCAGTGAATGAATTTTTAGACTTTGTAATTACCAACGATCTAACTAGTGAAGATGAGGAGACTGGAGAGATCATTCGTGTAATGGATGCTAGAAATCCTTTATCGCTGCTATCAAATTCAGCAAGTGTGATGTCTCCGCAACGCGCTGAGTCAACTAAACCTTGCTTGCAGTATTACTTTGTTAAAAAGGCCCAAGAGTGGATAATTCCAGCTAATGCAAAAACTTTTAAAGACCTAAAGCATTTGCAAAAATTTGATGCTGATTGGCTGAAAGTATCATCGAAGGAAGTAGATCGAAGTGACCCTGATTGCGTGATAAAAAAGATTGGAGATCAGCTTTATATGTGGTCTCCAATAAATTGGTTGCATACGTTCACTTTAACAAAAGTTCCATTGCGGGGTCGTCAGATTGCATATAATGATTCAGGTGAAGCAGATGATGTAATAGCTAATGTTGATCAAAATGGAAAAATAATTTGGGAAAAAAATAAATCTATTTTTTCGGGGTTAACAAAAAACCAAGCGTTTATTAAAAGAATGCCTGACGAAAACGCAGGGATGTTTATCACTACAAACAAAACAAGTAATAATGGTCAAGGTTATTCAATACCTTGGATACCTGAAGACCTTATTTATTGGTTAGTAAAACTTCGTAAGTGGCAGCAAAAATATAATCCTATAGATAACCCTACGAACTGGTCTAGTTGTAAAAGAACAAATTTAAATGAGTTGCAACTTAAGGCTAAAGGAATAAATTGTTTTTTATTTAGGGCGTATCAGGATATTGAGCCACAAAGTGTTGGTAATTCCCTAACACCAAGGTTAGCTGCCGCACTTTATAATGTTCAACCATCAAATTTAGAGCTTGCAACGCTATCAGGGAAGGAAGCAACGTTAAATCAGTATAAGTCTAAGTATACCCCTCACTCAATGCGTGTGAGCCTTATAACGGCTTATATAATGGAAATGGGGATGCCTATTGAAATAGTTATGAAAGTTGTGGGGCACTCATCAATTGTAATGTCTATTTATTACTGCAAAATTACGCAAGGCGATATTAGAAAGCGATTAGAGCAGGGCGAGAAAGAAGCATTAAAAACGAGGGTTGACGCTACTCAGAGTTTAATTGAACAAAATAAAATAGAGAAAGTAAAAAATGAATTGGTATCAAATAATGAAGAGTTACTAAATTCATTAACAAACTCTATTCCAGCAGGGAACTTCATTTTCAGGGATTATGGTATCTGCCCATATGCCGCAACTCGCTGTGAAGATGGCGGAGAACTTAATGGTAGTGGTACATCATTACGTGTACCGGCTCCATCTGGTTATCTAGGGACGCAAAATTGTCTTCGCTGTCGTCATTTTATTACAGGCCCCGCATTTATTGGTGGGTTGCTATCCATCACTAACGAAATATTATTTCACTCTAACACCCAGTCATCTCAATGCACAAAGTTACAAAGTAAAATTACTATGCTTGAGAAAAGTTTAGACGAATTAGATCGCCGAGAATACGTAGCTAATTTAAAAAATGAAAAAATTGACTTATCAGAGCGTAAAATTCTTGAGTTAAAAATAAGAAAAACTGAGTCAGAATATGAAAGTGCAGCAAAAAAAATGGATATGCTCTTATGTGACTTACAGTCGTCCTACAAGCTAATTAAAATGACACAATCAATAGCTAATCAAAAAGACAGCTTGTCCCTCGTTAAAATGAGTGATTCAGAAATAGAAATATCTTTAGAAGAGACATCTTCATTTGAGCAACTTCAAGAGGTTTGTGAGAATGCAACGATTTATGAGTCGGCCAATGCATCGCATGCCATAATTCCAAGATCTCAACAGTTGGATAAAATGGCTGTATTCAATGAAATATCTCCCGGCTTATTCTTACTCACAGAAGAGCAACAATTGCACGCTGGAAATCAATTAGCGCGCCTTTTAAAGTCTCGTTTAAAAACATGGTCAAAAGTTAGTCGTGTAATTAATTGTGATATTAAGCTCTCCGACCTTCTTGGTGATGAACAGATTTCAAAGTCTGAAATCGAATTTATTAATAAAAATAATACGTTAATTAATAGTGAGTTATGAGTATGTCACCTGAAGATCTACTAACTGAATTACAAAAAGGTTGCTCTACTAAGATTAGTGAAACCCTCGAAGCAATCTATAGGGTTTGTATGGAGCAAAGAAAAAGAGGTGTTGATGACTATTCTATTTCTACAATATCAAAGTTAGGCACTCAACGAGGGGTTCCAAAAGCACAAAGTATTCGTAATAAATCGGGTGAAAAGTATAGAGCACTTATTGCATCATTTGCAGAGAACAGCCCAGTAAAAGATCTTGGTAAGCAAAAGCATCAAGGGTTAGACTGGATAGATGAAATAAACAATCCAAAGCATCGATTACTAGCAAAAATTCAAGCTTCCGAGCTAATTGCGACTCGAAAAAAGCTACAAGAAATTATTCCACCAAACCTTCAAATTGATATTTATGACTACAAGTCTACTGGGCTTGGTTCTGAGCATAAACTATCGAATCAAGAGCGCAGAGCATTAGAATATTTATTATCAAATAGCTTTCAAAGCAAATGGAAATTAACGCCAACGGATTATGGGGAGCTTATTGATGAAAATAAGCATGCTGTTTTTAAAGCGGCTACCCTTGACGCTATAAAAAAAGCTTTAGATTTTTTATAGCCGTAATATCTATAACACACGCTAAAATTTAATTTGCTGTCTGGTTATTATAATCTTTGTAGTTTCAATAAAGGAAAGCTTCATTTGGATAGAAAAATTAAAAGACCCTATAGTTAGGCTTCAAGATAACATTTTCTACTCTCAAGCATTAGCAGCTGAAAAACTAGCAAAGGAGATATAGTACCGATTGGTCCAGTCATAGAATTTTATGAAGGTGGGTAGTCTTCGTCACCAAACTCAAAATAGACTGACTTAGAAGTAGAAGATCTTGAATACCTCATATCTAAAGAGTTTATGCGCCGAGCAGGTTTGGAAGTGGGGCCAAACGGTAGTATATTATCAAGTAATGATAAAGATAACTTTCTCCCGGTTGCAACTTTAGATGCTGTTAAAAAAGCATTGCAGTATTTGTAATATTGGGATGGGGCAAACTAATTGTATACCAATCTAATAACGCGTGAAGGATTAGACAAGCTAAATAAAGAGCTTAATTACCTTTGGCGCGACTACAGACCTGAAATAACAAAAAAAGTAGCTTGGGCTGCTAGCCTTGGCGATCGTTCAGATAATGCCGATTATAAAGAAAATAAAAGATTACTTAGACAGATAGATTCTCGAATTAGGTTCCTTAGAAAGCGCATCGAAGCAGTCAAAGTTATTGACTACTCTCCTCAACAAGTCGGCAAGGTTTTCTTTGGGGCATGGGTAGAGGTTGAAAATGATAATGGTGAAACAAAAGCTTTTCGCATAGTTGGCCCTGATGAGATCTATGGTCGTAACGATTACATTTCTATTGACTCTCCTATGGCCAGAGCGATGCTAAAAAAGGAAGTTGATGATGATTTTCAAGTTAAAACGCCAGTAGGGATAAAAGAGTGGTTTATTAACAAAATTGAGTATAAGTAAAGAGCTAGTACAGCTTATGCAACAACTAACTTGAAAAACTCCGAAAGAGAGTATTTATATTTCAGCCTTCTGAGCTTTAGTCATCAAAATCTCTTTTGGTATAAAGACGGTTAGTCTGCTTAGAGCGATAACCGGACATTGATAATTGCGCTATATAAGTCGCTATTACTCAAGTGATACTGTGATAAGTCTTTCTCTTTTTTATATAATAAAATAACTTAACTCAGCATAATATTTATGATTGGCACTAACTTATACTATTTGCTATTAATAGAAGCTCATAAAATAAGGACGTTTTCACGCTAAAATAGGGAAAGTGTCCTCTGATAAAGCTGTTAGTTTACAAAAAGGATTTTGGTAGTGTTTGAAAGTATTGCGATCTATTCAGGGTTAATTGCAACAATCTGGATCTTCATTGGTGTTTATGTTGCGAGCCGATTTTATAATGGTTACAGCCATTCTAAACAATTTTGTAGTGAGTTAGGCGCAACAGGCAGCCCAACAGAAAAATTGTCTCCCTTAATTAATAATTACCCTCTAGGCTTTTTCTTTTGCTTTTTCGGTTGGTATTTGGCGCAGCTAACAAGCGTTTCAATTTTAGTAAATATTGCGGGTTGGTTAGTTATAGCTCATGGCATTGGTACATGGGTAGCAGGGTACTTTCCTATGGACGCTGATCCATTTACTAAAAATCCAACTTTTAATTGTAAGGTACACTCTTGGGCTGGTTTTATTATGTTATTGTCGCTAGTTGTAGCACCAATATTAGTAGCTATAAGTCCAACAACAGAAATTATCCCACTATATTTCCGTATTTTTTCAGTTGTCTCTGTTATCGCTGCTGTTTATTATCTATTTGCTATGGCTAAAGCCTTAAAATCTCAAAGTAACCCTGGAATTCATCAACGTATTTCTTATGGTTTTCAGCTAATTTGGCTAAGTGCCTTTTCATTAGTGTTAGCGTAATTGTAAACTAACAAGCTGTTAAACAAGGACAAAAAACAGTTGGTTTTTGCTCCTTCGTCGCTAATTTTAACCAACTATTTTTTTGCCTGTTAACAGGGCGTTACGTGTCAAATAAGGGTGGCGTTAACCTATGAAGGATGAGAAGTATCAAAGAAGCATTGGCTTACAATGCCCCACTTGCGGTTGCACTGACTATGAGTATGAGCAAGGCGTTGATGAAACTATTGAGCTTGCTAAATGTGCGTCTTGTGGCCGTGAACTTACAAAGGATGAGTTAGTTCATGAGAACAGTGAAAATATTCAAGAGCATGTTTCTGAGATAGGTAAGAAAGTTACTGAAGATCTAGCAAAGGAGCTGAAAGCTTCGCTAAAAGAAGCCTTTAGGGGCAGCAAAAATATAAGGATTAAGTAATGCCAGTAACAGTTGATGCCGGTGACATTATTGCTGGTCTTGCACTATTAATGTCAGCTTATGCAACCTGGCGTACCACAAGCTTTAATGAAAAACAGAAATCCCTTATCGAAAGCCAAGAAAAGCTAAATAACCTTTTGCTCGAGAAAGAAGAAAGCGAAGCTGTTAGTGGCAAAAAGGCCGATTTGGGTGCATCGTTTGTAAAGCTCGGCAGCAACAAGCACCGGCTGAAGATTTGGAATAAGGGTAGTGCTACTGCAAGGAATATCAGGTTAGAGTTTCCCGAAGGCAATGATGTACTTATACAATCCGATGTAGATGAAAAGTTTCCCTTAGAATCTATGGAAAAATTTCAGTCTGTAGAGTTGATCGCATCTGTTCATATGGGAACTAAAAGTAAGCACGTTATTCGTATAGTTTGGGAAGATGACTCGGAAAACCATAATGAAAAGCTCGTATATCCCACGCTGTAAACACGTAACAAGCGCGTCAATTAGGACGCTAGCAAGCTAACGCTTATTAAGCGGGCGTTATGCGATTTTTCAATGGTTCAGCTTTTAAGTAGAAGGATTATATAAGTTAATGACTAACTCGAATGAACTATATGCCCGCGATGATTTTGTTGCATGCGGCTGGAACTATGATGTAGCGGTTGAAAATCATTATGGGTACTCCTCTGTTATGCGAAGCCTTGAAGAGAGTGCTAAGGAAAAGTTAGAGTCAGGGTTAGAGGAGCAAGGAAAAATCCTGAGCTTATTAAGTCGTTCTGCCTCAATGATGCTTTCTCCTACCAGCTTGAATGAACCTTTCAAGCCTTACTTTCAAGACTTCCAAGCAGGAAGACGATCACCGCTTCCGGAAGACTTTACTGAAGCCGAACTGCAGTTTTTTGATGAAATTCTGGAAGATATTGCAGAGCCATGGCTAAAGTCACGGTTAGCGGATTTACTATGGTTATGTAAAAAACCTAGAAATCCAGATTATGCCAAAACAGCAATTGATTCGTATACTTCTCATGGTTTGGATTCTGACACATGGCATCGTGATGTAAACGATTGCTGGGAAAGGGCCGCAAGACTTTGTATGCAACTAAGAGAGTTTGATCGACTTGATGTAATCAAGAATCAACTATTCGCTGCATTTAGACTTGAGCATTCGAATTGTAAGTTCATGACCTTATGGCTTGCTGAGTTGATGGATAAGCTCAATATTGATTCTGATTTCAAAGACGATATCGCCTCTACGCTATTTAATAGTGGAAACGATTTAGTGGATTTGGGTGACTTTAATTCTGCTAGATCTTATTACGAGTTGTCGGCCAAGAAATACAAACAATCTGATGATGAAAATGGATGGCTAGAATCTCTTGTTGCTCTAGCTGATTGCTTTGAGAGAGAGGCAGACTCTAGGGCTGCTGGCAGTAATATGGTTGCAAACTCATTCTATGAAAATGCAATACAGGCCTATCGACGTATTCCTACAAAGCATCGTGACGGTTTTAACGTCAGCGAAATAATCGATGGTATTCGAAGGAAAATATCAGTAACAGGAAAGGAATCTTTAGGTGAAATGGGTTTGGTTAAAACCCCAGGAGTAGATCTATCAGATACTATTGAAGCGTCCAAATCCCATGTATCTGGAAAACAGTCAGTTGAAGAGGTATTAATCTACTTTGCAGGGCTGTCCTCTGGCCCAAATTACAATGCCTTACGTTCAGGTGCTCAAGAAAGTATGCAGGATGACCCAATAAGTAGTTTATTCGGCTCCACGCAAATGAGTAGCGATGGACGTGTTGTTGGGAAAACTCCACCGATGAACCTTAATGCAGGTGAGGGTGACCAAGATAACGAGACTGTGTTAAACAGGCAGGTTCAGCAACACTTTGGAATAGAGACTCAATTAGTAGTAGAGGGGCAAATATTACCTGCATTGCGACAGATCTTAATGGAGCATAGAGTGACAAAGGAGCTATTACAGGCTCTTTGTCATCATTCTCCAATTGTCCCTGAAGACCGTACATATCTCCTAGGGCATGCTTTGTGGTTAGGCTTTGAACATGATTTTGGAAGTTCTATTCATTTGCTATGTCCTCAAGTTGAGCACATCGTTCGTATGAAATTAAAAGAAGCTGGTGCTCACACTAGCAACATAGACCGAGATGGTATTGAGCATGAAAACGGTCTCAGTACATTAATTGAACTCCCTCAAGCTTCTCAGGTTTTCGGAGAAGACTTATGTTTTGAGTTAAAAAGTATATTTACTGACTCTCAGGGGGCGAACTTAAGAAATGAAGCTGCTCACGGTTTATTAAGTGATAATTCTTCATCATCAATATCAACTGTGTACGCATGGTGGATGATCCTCAGAATTGTTGTCCACTCCTGAGTCGGGGCAAATGGAGCTCACGAAGAGGAAGTTAATGAGCCTTCCTGTATTCAAGGCGCATAACATGTTGCTGCACTCGAAAAAATTACTCGCTACGCTCCCAATTTTCCGGTGAGCAAGGCGTTATGCATAGCAAGGAGTAGGCTTGGTTCATATCGAAAGCCCCACAGCAATAATTGTCACCGTAGGGCTTTTAATAGTCTTCATGTTCTTCGGCTTCAATCTATTCATGATGGTTTTAGAAAGAAAAATTTCTTTTTCTGAATTAGAACAGTTAAAAAAACAGTTATCTGCAATGCTTAGCAAAACTAAGAACCCTAAAGAATATAAGCTAGCAAGGCTCTATTTATGGGGTAGCATTTTAACTCTTGTCGGGTTTATGGCTTATTTGGAGCTTGGCTATGCATAACAAAGCAATTAATTTCGCACCTGCTGTGCCGGACACAAACTCGCTGGCTGTGCTCGTGCCTCGCTATTTTAGCCAACAAGTTTGCGCTGTTTATTCGCGGCGTTATACGTTTAGGGAGGTTTGGTGAACGGAATCTGTGCTTTATGCCATAAATCGGAAAAACTGATAGATAGCCATTTTATGCCTAAAGCTGTTTACCGAACTATTAGTAAGGGGTTCCCTGAACACGGAGAGAACATCGTTTGGATTTCAGGGCATGAAAAATCTGCAGCCTACACCTCAAAGCAAGCAAAGAAACACTTACTTTGCGCCAATTGTGAAGCTGCCTTTTCTAAAAATGGTGAAGATAAAGTTCTCCCTTTTATGGCTAAACCTAATGGCTTTAAATTGGCGACAAAGATAAAAAAGTTTAAAAAACTATCGGGTGTAAAAGATGAGGTTTGGTATTTCCCCTCTAGTGATGACTACGCTTTAGGTTTTTTGTATTTTGCTGTCAGCATTGCTTGGAGGTTATCATCTACGGATTGGAGCAATTATGGGATGCCGGAGACAAAAAACTCAATACGTGATGAGAGTATGTTGTCTTTCTCTAAATTTTTACTTGGAGAAACAAAACGTCCGAGTAATACATTTTTAGCCGTATACGTAGACAATCAAAAAGTTGATACACCGTCAATGGGATTTCCAACCGTTAAAAATCATACTGGTTATCAGCATATTGTGTTTAATATCCCAGGATTAAAATTTAGTTTGTTAGCTGGTAACGATCCTGGAGCAGGAATTCTAGAAACGTTTTCGCCTAATAAAACGAATGTATATTTCGTAAGTCGAAGTTTAAAAACACACCCAGATTATAATTTTGTTGCTGATTTTCTAAAAACTAAAGCTGTAGCTAAAGGGCGATTAGCAAAAGAGTTCAGTGCAAAAAACGTATAACAAGTGACTATGGTTACGACCGTCCACTCATGGCACTTTGGAGAAGTTCGGCTTTGAGCGATAACCGGTCATTGAGGATGGCTAAATTTAGGGCTAATTAATAGATAAAGTTGTGTCGTTTATTCATATAGTCAAGCAAACGAGCAACGCGTATATCCTACATTTAAATTTATTTAAAATCTTGAAATACCCTCGGTTATTTGTTGGAATGTGGATAGATGAGCTTGAAGTCAGCAAAAATATGCGTGATGAGCGCACTATTAAATTGTTAGGCGTTGCTGAACAAGGAGAGATATTCAATGGCTTTTGCCCTCGCACCAGATCAAGAAAATGCTTACCCATCACTCATTACGGCATTGTGCGCGCGCGATGCGTATACTAGAGGCCATTGTGACCGCGTCTGTGCGCTTGCGTTGGAAGTGGGGCGTGCGGCCGATTTGAGTGCCCCCTCATTAGATGACTTGCGTATTGCCAGTCAATTACACGACGTGGGTAAGATTGGAGTTCGTGATACTGTTCTCTCGAAGCCTGGAAAGCTCACACCTGATGAAAGGGAAGAGATAAAGGCTCACTCGGTTATCGGTGAGAGAATAATTAGTGAGACATTCCTGACAAACAGAGACGAGGTCGCGTCTATTGTCAGACATCATCATGAAGCATTTGATGGAAGCGGATACCCAGACGGACTGGCTGGTGCCGATATTCCCCTGAGTAGTCGAATACTTTCGATCATTGATGCGTATGATGCACTGACGACTAGCAGGCCATACCGCATGGCTAAATCGCACCTTGAAACTATGAATATCTTGAAGCATGAAGTGGACACGAAGTTTGATCCAAATATTTTTTTGTTGTTTACAAAAGTCATAAAGGCCAGTTCGGCACGTGCCTCGTAAACGCTCGTTCCTAGAATACGGTGAACGCTGCCTAAAAAGTCTCTGCAGATGACATTTGATCCGCCACCCACTTTTTTGCTAACGCAAAAGCAGGCGTTGTCTCAAATGCACCTGAGCTCAGGCGTTGCTAATGTCTGCAAATGGCACAAATGCGACTATCAGAGAAAATTGAGTCATTAATAAGCTCAAATCAACGTTTTAATCTCTAAAGTGATAGCTTCTTGTTAAGTTAAGAAAAGGATAGAACTTGGTTTCATGTTGGCAGTCTGTTGATCGTGCGCTTTACGTCCTAAGACACTTTACTCTTAGGCGTTATAGCCATATTTGAGCCTGTTTACGGTATTTTTAATTAATTCACGGCCAGCTATTGTATCTATAAATGTTAAAGGTTTTTTAGAGTCGAATTGGAGTGACGAGGTATTTAACCAAATATTAAAACGTTCTATATTTTCAAAGTAATCAAGACAAAAAGAGCAGACTTTTGCAATTTCAAATGCATTTTCACTTAAAGTGGTATTTAAGGGCTTTAATTCTTTTTTATAGCGTACATATGAGCTCTTGCTAGTTCTAATAGCTGAAGAAAATGCTCGTATATCCCAGCCTAGCTCTATCCTTAAACGTTCAGCATTTTTGATATCTACACCTTGATGTATAAAGTTAATTTGTTCTAGATGACTAGATTTTTCACTGATATTTCTATTGCTTAAAATCTCTGTAAGGTCTATTTGTTTATGAATTTCAGAGAAGTTATACATAGCAACACCTTAAATTAAATTATGTTTCCTCGTGTAACTGAAATCGATGTTACCTGTAGAGGTCTACTTGAGATAAATTCAAGCGTATTTACCGCAATTCACTTAACCCCAAAGCAATAGCCTCTTGCTGAAAGCGGCCTGATATATTAATTATTCGCTCATAGGCACCGGTTAAAAAATGTTCCTCTGTCGTTTCAGGCCTATTGCTCATAACTGGCTGATCAAAAATATCAGCAAAGTAATCAAAATCAACCTGAGCTTTGGAAGTTTTTTTACTTTGTCTATTAAAAGTAATAACGCTTGAATTTGTATCAACAATGTTATCTTTAGCAGGAGTTTCAATCTTTTCAAACTTAACTACATCAGCTTCAAATGGAACATCTTGTTTAACTCTATACGCATACTCTAAAAGCTTAGGTTCGGCGGGCATGTACATAATAGCTTCTTGGTTCTTAGAGTTTGTTACTCTCAGTATACGGCCCAATATTTGCCTAAAATGCATTTCTGTTTTTGTGTTTGTAAGGTGGCAGCAAACCTGCAAACGAGGGATGTTTGTACCTTCGCTAATCATGCCCACAGAAATAATCCACTTAGTTTGTGCATACCTAAACTGCTGAATAATACTTGTAGGTTCATTTTCTCGGTAGGTTACAACAGTGCTATCCTCGTCAAAGTGAGTTCGCATTAACATAGAGATTTGATGGGCATGCTCAACAGACGATGTAACAATCAACCCCGCTGCATCGGGGTTTTTCAATCTGATTGAAGCCAGCTTCTTTTGAGCTGAAGAAATCATGTATTTTATCACCGCTTCATTTTCAATAACCTCTTGATAAGAAACGCTAGAGTCGTTTAATAACGCTTTAAAGCAGTTAAATGTTTTGGTTTCAGCGTCATCTACAACTGTAATGCGGCTATTATCAACTGCTACTATTTGTGGAACCCGACAAACATTATCTCCAATAGCCTCAGAAAGCCCGTAAACGTAATCACACGCTATTTTATTGTTAGGCTGCTGATATGATGAAAGAACAATAGGAGCAGCGTCAGAGCGCCAGGGAGTGCCTGTTAAGGCTAATGTATACTGTGCTTTATTTTGAATGTTAAGTATTATCTGCTCACCCCATGCATTTGCATTGTCAATATTAGAGCCAGCACAATGATGAATTTCATCAAATATTACAAAAACACGATATCGTTCAAATAGCTGCCAAAAGTGCACATCTAAATACTGTAAGCTTTGATAGGTTAAAGCTCTACCTTTAGCGCCAATAAGCCCATCAAATCGTTCATTCGTTTTTAGCTGTAAGCTTTCCTTAAAGTCTTGAGAAACAATAGACGACGGTGAAAAACAAATAATCACATCGACCATATTATTTTTTAATAACTGGTTAGCTAATTCCGAAGCCATTAAGGTTTTACCCGCCCCAGGAGTTGCCAAGGCTAAAAAGTGGCTATTGCCGCTCTGGTATTGTGTAAGCGCTAAATTAATACACTCGGCTTGCCATAGTCTTAGTTTCATATTTTCTCTAATGCTTCGTTTTGCTTCATTAAGCCTTCAATCGCTCTAATCTTGCCAAGTATTCTTGTATTGTTGTCTCTCGCTTTGTTGTATTGTGGCTGAAGTTCATCTACTAATTCGGGTGACTCCAAATAAAGCTCTTTGTATGCCTCAGATTCCCCCATATTCAATAATAGCTCGGCTTTATAATGATTTAACTTACTAAGTAATAGCGCGTGCTTATCATCTGCCTTTTCTGTAGTTCCAATAGGTATTGCACTAGCTAGCTGAGTAATTACCTCAACGTTAAAGCTTTCTGTTTTATTGAATCGCGTAAATCCTTTTTTATTTGATAACATTTTTTTCAGCCAGCCTTTTTTAACAAGCTTGATCAATTCGGCATATATACTTCGCCTAACTGCTGTAGGTACCAAAGAAGAATCACTTTTTAATGCTAAGTACGCCGAGCGTACATCGCTTGTTGTAAAGTTATCAAAATTTGGTGCAACAATAATTTGAGCTACGAGAGGGTCAAATTTCAAAGTAAATCCTAATAAACTTCTTATAATAATGGGTATTATAGGGCGTGGTAGTTAAGCCCTCAACATGAAAATCTAATCATTTTGCCTTGAGGAAAACCAGGTGAGTGATTTAGTTAAACATTTTGGTGAAAAGCTACGAGAAAAACGCAAAGAAGCAGGCTACTCGCAAGAAGGTTTTGCCGCCTATGTAGGTATAGAGCGCGGAAATTACGGAAAAATGGAAAGAGGAAATGTTAATATTAAACTCGAAACCTTATATAAATTAGTAAACGCATTAAATTGCGAGTTCGAAGAGATACTACCGGCAAGGCAAAAGTATAAAATTGACCTAGATTAACCAAAAACTACTTGGTACTAATATATTATTAATTTTTTAATTAATTAGGGTATATTAATCACTATTACCTCAGGAATATAAATAAGCGAGTGAGTTGCTTTAAGCAAAAAAATCATCTCAAACTCACTGGCTAACAAGGACTTAATTTACATGTTTGAACAAACATTTAAAAATATCGACGACATTTTCCATAAAGACGCAGGCTGCTCTAGTGAGCTAGACTACACCGAGCAATCGTCGTGGATGCTATTTTTAAAATACCTTGATGACTTAGAGTTTACAAAGTCTCAAGAAGCCGAATTGATGGCAGAAGAATACCAATACATTATTGAAGAGAAGTACCGCTGGAGTTCGTGGGCTGCGCCTAAAACCGCTAATGATGAGTTTGATCACGATAACGCCTTAACCGGCAGCGACTTAATGGATTTTGTTGATGGCGAGCTTTTCCCCTATCTTAAAGGCTTTAAACTACGTGCCAAAGGCCCTGACACCATTGAATATAAAATTGGTGAAATCTTTAGCGAGATCAAAAATAAAATTCAAAGTGGCTACTCACTGCGTGATGCGCTCGAAAAAGTAGACGAATTACGCTTTCGCTCACAAGAAGAAAAGCATGAGCTTTCACACCTGTACGAAGTAAAAATTAAAAACATGGGCAACGCTGGCCGCAACGGGGGAGAATACTACACACCACGCCCATTAATTCGTGCGATGATCGATATATTACAGCCACAAATTGGCGAAACCATATACGACGGTGCAGCAGGTTCGGCAGGCTTCTTATGTGAAGCCTACGATTACCTTCGCCAAGGTGGTGTCAGCAAAAAGCAGCTTTCAACCAGCGATTTAAAAACCCTGCAACAAAGCACCTTTTACGCCAAAGAGAAAAAGTCTTTGGCTTACGTTATCGCCATTATGAACATGATTCTACATGGCATCGAAGCACCTAACGTTATTCATACCAATACCCTAGGCGAAAATCTACAAGACATTACCCCAAGCAACCAGCACGATATTGTATTAGCTAACCCGCCGTTTGGTGGTAAAGAGCGCAAAGAAGTTCAGCAAAACTTCCCAATCAAAACCGGTGAAACCGCCTTCTTGTTTTTGCAGCACTTTATCAAAATGCTCAAGCCTGGTGGCCGCGCTGCCATTGTGATTAAAAACACCTTTTTATCGAATACCGATAACGCCGCCATTGCCTTGCGTAAAGAGCTATTAGAAAACTGCAACTTACACACCGTACTCGATTGCCCAGCAAAAACCTTCTTAGGCGCTGGGGTTAAAACCGTGGTGTTGTTTTTCACTAAAGGCGAACCAACACAAAAAACATGGTTCTACCAGCTAGACCCTGGCCGCAGCTTGGGTAAAACCAATCCGCTAAACGACACCGACTTAAAAGAGTTTATCGAGTTACAAAAAGGCTTTGAAGACAGTGCTAAATCTTGGTCATTGGCTACAACTGAACTTGATGATGCAACATGGGATTTATCGGCTAAAAACCCGAATCAAGCGGAAGAAGTGCCACTGCGTGAGCCGCAAGCCATTATTGAAGAAATCATCGCGCTGGATAAAGAGAGTGAAGCGATTCTGGGTAAGATTCAGGAGTTGTTGTGATGGGGTGGTCCATATCTAAAATGAGTGAAGTCACTAATATTATAAGTGGTGGCACACCTAAAAGCGGTATTTCCGACTATTGGTTTGGTGATGTTAAGTGGATTACGCCGAAAGATATGGGGAAAATCACTGGTATTTATGTCTCTGAAACAGGTAGAAACATCACTCAACTAGGGCTAGATAAATCTTCAGCTAAGCTAATTCCTGAAAACTCGGTAATTCTCTCAACCCGAGCACCTATTGGCTACCTAGCTATTAATACAGTTCCTATGGCAACGAACCAAGGTTGTCGGGGTTTGGTACCTAAAAATACTTTAGACACTAAGTTTTTGTATTATTTTTTATTGAAGAGTGTCTCATTATTAAATGATTTAGGAAGTGGAACTACTTTTAAAGAGCTATCTAAAACTGCTTTAGAGAAAGTAGAAATACCGCACCCTGAGATTACCGAACAAAAACACATCGTGGCTATTCTCGAGCAAGCCTTTGCCGATATAGAACAAGCCCGCGCCAAGACCGAGCAAAACCTCAAAAATGCCCGTGAGCTGTTTGAAAGCTACTTGCAGCAAGTATTTAGCCAGCATGGTGATGATTGGGGAGTTAAGAAAATTGCTGAAATCGCTGAAACATGTTTGGGAAAAATGCTTGATAAAAAGAAAAATAAAGGCAATCCAAAGCCATATTTAAGAAATCAAAATGTTCAGTGGTTTAATATAAATACAGATGATCTTCTTGAAATGCGTTTTGAGGATAGTGAGTATGAAAGATATGCTATTAAAAAAGGAGACTTGGTAATTTGTGAAGGTGGTTATCCAGGGCGTGGAGCTATTTGGGAGCAAGATGAAGATATCTTTTTCCAAAAAGCCTTGCATAGAATACGTTGTCATAATCCACTCTATAATCGCTGGGTTTTATACTATTTATATCTGAGCGATTGTAATGGCACTCTAAAAAACAGTTTTACTGGGGCTGGTATCCAACATTTTACAGGGAAGTCTCTAAAGCAATTAGCCTTGCCGATTCCACCGGTTGAATTAACCGAGAAGTTTGTGCGCAATTTTGATGAGTTATTTAATCACGTAATAAGCTTGGAACATGTATATCATAATAAATTGAAGTCAATTGACCAACTAAAAAAATCCATCCTACAAAAAGCCTTTTCTGGCGAGCTAACCAAGGCGCTTGAGGTTGATACAAACAAAGGAGCAGTGGCCTAATGTCACAAGCAAGGACGCGTAACGAAGCCGATACCAGAGCGGATTTAATTGATCCTAAGTTAGTTGCTGCGGGTTGGGGTGAAGTTGATAACAGCTTTATTCGCCGCGAGCTTATTTGCCCTGGCCAAATTATGGCGGGTGGCAAACGCGCTAATAAAGTCCCATGTGATTATGTGCTGGTGTACAAAGGTCGTAAGCTTGCGGCAGTAGAAGCAAAAAAAGAAAGCCTGATATACAGCGAAGGTGTACGCCAAGCGAAAGACTATGCACAACGCCTGCAATGCCGTATTGCTTATGCCACTAACGGCCATGATATTTACCAGATTGATATGCTTACAGGCATTGAGGAGCTGGTAGATGAATACCTGTCACCGCAAGCGCTATGGGATTTAACCTTTGAGCAAAAAGGCGATACGCCAGAAGCGGATTATACGACAGCTTGGCGTGATGCGTTCTCTACTATTCCCTTTGAGTCTAAAGGCGATTGGGCACCCCGTTATTATCAAGAAAACGCCATTCATAATGCTCTTGAAGCCATTGCCCAAGGTAAAAATCGCATACTGCTGACATTGGCTACCGGCACGGGTAAAACCTGTATTGGCTTTCAAACCGCTTGGAAGTTATTTCAAACCCGTTGGAGTTTAACCGCGCAGAAAGATATAAGCCTTGCCAGAAAACGCCCCCGTATTTTATTTTTGGCCGACCGTAATATTTTAGCCAACCAAGCGTTTAACGATTTTGGCTCATTTGGTGAAGACGCCATTGTGCGTATCACTCCTGAAGATATTCGTAAACGAGGCGGCGTTCCTAAAAACGCTAGTGTGTTTTTTACAATTTTTCATACTCTTATGTGTGGGCCTAAAACCGAATTAAAAGAAACTACAACAGAAGAAGATGATAATACGCCAATAAAAAAGGCAGAAAACCCGTATTACGAGCAATACCCAGCTGACTTTTTTGATTTAATTATTATTGATGAATGTCACCGTGGTGGCGCAAATGATGAAAGTGCTTGGCGTGATATTCTTAATTACTTTGCCCCTGCTGTGCAACTGGGTTTAACCGCAACACCCAAACGCACCGATAATGCCGACACCTATGGTTACTTTGGCGAGCCTGTTTACAGCTATACTTTAAAAGAAGGCATTAACGATGGCTTTTTAACGCCATTTAAAGTGTTACCAATCGTTGGCACTATGGATGAGTACAAGTATATAGAGGGGGATGGTGTTGTTGTAAAAGGCGATCCTGAGCCCGGTAAACTGTATAAAGAAGGTGACTTTAACCGCATTATTACCATACCTCAGCGCGAAGAGCGCCGTGTACACTATTGGATGGATCGCTTTAATCCTAAAGAAAAAACCATCGTGTTTTGTGCAACACAAGTTCATGCCGGTATGGTGCGCGATTTTATTAATCAGTATGCAGTTAAAAAGGGCTGGACTACCAACACTAACTATTGTGTTCGTGTTACCGCTAACGATGGCGTAGCGGGTGAAAACGACTTAAAAACCTTTTGTGATAACGAAAAAACCATTCCGACAATTTTAACCACCTCACGCAAACTCTCTACCGGCGTTGATGCGCGTAACGTACGTAACATTGTGCTCATGCGCCTTTGTAACAATATGATTGAGTTTAAACAGATTATAGGCCGAGGAACCCGCACATACGATGGCAAAGACTATTTTACCATTTACGACTTTGTAAAAGCGCACCATAACTTTGCTGATCCTGCTTGGGATGGTGAGCCAATACCCAGCGAAGTATGCCCTGAGTGCGGCACAACGCCGTGCCAATGTGAAGACACTGGCGGCGATGGAGCCGGTGAAAAGAAACCGTGCAAGGTGTGTGAACAAAAACTATGTATTTGTGAAAAGCCAGAGCCTGAAGGCTGTGAAAAATGCGGTGAAAGACCATGTGTATGCGAAAAGCTCGAAATAAAGCTCTCAGACGGCCGTACACGGCAAATTAAGCATATTTCCTCAGCAATGTACTGGAGCGCTGAAGGGAGGCCCATTACAGCTAAAGAGTTTGTTGAACGTATGTTTGACGACTTACCACGCTTTTTTGAAAATGAAGACCAACTACGCGAAATCTGGAGTGATCCAACCACTCGCGAAAAGCTATTAGAAGATTTAACCGAAGCGGGCTACGATAGCGAAAAACTCGATAGTATGAAAGCCGTAATTGATGCACAAGACAGCGATGTATACGATGTTTTATCCTACGTAGCGTATGCCTCAGAGGCACAAACACGGACTGAGCGAGCTCAACAAGCAAAACCTAAAATAAACTCTGCTTTTAGCGATTATAAACAACAAGAGTTTATAAACTTTATATTAAGTAAATACATTGAAGATGGCGTGCAAGAACTCGCACCTAAAAAAATGCGCAGTTTAGTAGAGCTTAAATACAACACCATTAACGACGCCGCCATTGAGTTTGGATCACCGACAGCGATACGCGATACGTTTATTGGTTTTCAGAAGTATTTGTATGCAAGGTAGTTAAATTATATAACTATCTGTAAGCGGAGGAACAACGAATTAACTTTCTCAAGTTGATGTCTCTGAGCTACTACATATAACAGGTTCAAATAAATACTGCTTTAATAGCGTTTACTCATACATTGATACTCAGAATATTATACTGTAGCCAACGCGTTTGAGCATAAGTTTCAATTTTCCTCAGGAATTTTTTAAATTCATTTAGCTATGCACTTACGTTATTTTGTTTATCGAATTTCTAATGACTAATTAAACATTTTCGTTTAAATCCAGACACATCATGATACCCATATCATTCTCTACTTAATTTGCTGTAATAGGGAATACTGTTGCACCCAGCCATAGCATAAAAGCAAGTTATAGATGTAATAGTTCAGTCTTAGTTTATAAAAATGAAAGTAAAAATGTATATTGTTAACTTTGTTTGAATTTAGGTGTTTTACATTTAGAATAGTAATAAATTACTAATAAACTAATTGAAGCCAATTCTTTAGGCTTTCTTTGTCTGGAAAAAAATGAAAAATTACGCTTATATTTGTTATGAACAAGCGGTTAGTGAAGCTGAAGTTGAACTAATAAATCAATTTTGGGAATTAGAGAAAGGTGAGAATATTAAATTTGCAAATAATGCTCAAAATGTATTTAAAGAATTTAAAAGCAAACTAGATAAGCCTTTGTCAATAATAAAAAGTAAAAGTAGCTGTACCAATGTTCATTCAGCATTTAACTGCGATAGCTGCAATAAAAAAAAACTATTTTCTACTCGTAAAGAGTGCATTGAGCAGTTTGAGTCTGAGCGATATGTGTGTAAAAGTTGCCTTGTTGAGTGCTATTTAAAAGATGGAAAATTAACAATAGAAAAGTTAGGTGAGTATATTGAGCAGAGGCTAAAGTCTGAAAGTGCAATTTCTTGTTTAACATATATCGAAAAACTATATTTATTTCTTCTACTTACACGGTTTAATGATGGCAATAAGGCGCCGATTAAGCATCATTACGATGCTCATTCAGAAACTCTCGGTTGCGAAGAAGCAGAAAAAAGAATGATGAAAAGCTTAATTTCCAAAGGTTTTTTAGTCCGCATCACTGAGCATGACTTTAGGGAGGCTCAAGCTCAAGGTCGTGAATCTATAAGATCTTTTCTAGGCGCTTGTTTGCATCTATTTATTCGCAAAGATAATATTTTATCTGAATTGCCAACTTATTCGACTTCATTCATCAACTCCTTTGGATTGTACTTACGCTACTCTGAGGAATATAGCTCAGTTAGCGAATTAACTAAGAGGTTATATGATGATATTTGCGCTCGCAAAGTTAGTAAGAATGATGTAGAGGAGATTCAAGAATTATTGGAAAAAAATAGGATATACAACATCCTGTTGATTATAGAAGACGCTTGTTGTGACTTTAAAGTTACAGTGCAAAAATCACTCCGTTTTGGGAATCTTTTACAGTACCTTGCCAAAAATTATTCATTACCGATTATTAGCTATGTTGTATACAAAGAAGCAAGAAATTTAAGTGCATATTTATATAACAGAAATATCCCCAGTTACATATCTGATAAACTTTTAACAAAGAGAATAGAAGAGTATTTAGACTTAATAAAAAGAAAGAATTACTCTGCTGTTTACACTCGTAGATTGCCTGAAAATATTAGAGTATCAGAAATGGAGGCTTTTTTTTGTAGGGAATTTAATGAAGATTGCTTTAACTGGTTTCATTTAACAAATGAGGAGGTTTTGGACTCCTGGATATCAGGTGCAACAATTGAGTTTAATGTTCCATCTTTACTAAGTTGAAGAGTACATTAAAATAGTACTTGTACTATTTATAAGTTGTTGTTTTTAATGTGAACTTTGTATTCATAGTATGTTTTATGGGGTTATAAAGCTAGGTCTGCATTTTCTGAGCGATCGCCAAGGCTTGCCGCCCAACTCACTATTTTAGTGACTTCAGGGCGTTTAACGTTCCATAAATGGTCGTGCTCTTGCTGTAATTGTAAGTAACCTTCGCGGGTTATTAAATTTGTTTTCATGGGCTTTTATTCATTAACTCTAATGATGTGCACGTTATTAAAATTGCTAAAATTTGTCGAGTGTAAACTTTAGGGCGTGTTGTTCTTTGATGGTCGAATTTGCAGCAGTATGTTTGGTTTTTAGGCAAGGCAGAGCCTATGA
>CEQS01163077.1_pt1 | contig 27106 bp, 20 predicted proteins | sample 530981 | NCBI WGS metagenome assembly CEQS01 (sample SAMEA2621176, study PRJEB7988) | marine metagenome | biome: marine biome (ENVO:00000447); feature: mesopelagic zone (ENVO:00000213); material: "saline water (ENVO:00002010), including plankton (ENVO:xxxxxxxx)" | depth 800 m
TCATAACAGATCAATTTCGATCTTCGAAGATCTCCCTGATAAGACAGGTGTTACCCCAGCCATTCACCTTCTTAATATTAATGGGTCTTTCAAAAAGGAGAAAGGAGAGATCTATTCAGAGTATCACGCCAATTTACTGTCAGTAAATTTACATGTATCAAATGTTATTCGGTCCCAAGGAACTTATCAAACAAAATATAGGATCAAAGGGGTAACTGAAAGCTGGAGTCCAATTTTCTCAACGAATGATCTTTATGAGTTTGCCAGATTACCGATTGGTCGACAGGTGATTCAATTTCAGGTATTTAATGAATACGGTGTTTCCTCTGAAATTCAAGAGATAGAGGTAAAAGTTCTTCCACCTTTTTACCTCTCAAGCTGGTTTGTTTTGTTAATGATAGGCGTTGTAATACTGCTGATAATATTTGTAGTTCGGTACTTTGTCAAAAGAGCAAAGAAAAGATTGAATGAGCGACTGAAACAACAAAGTCTTGAAACCAGAGCAATGAATGCGGAGTTGACTGCAATTCGATCACAAATGAATCCTCATTTCATTTTCAATGTACTAACGGCAATACAGTCAAAGGTGATTGAAGGCGATACTGACGAAGCCTATGATAATATTGGAGACTTTGCTAAATTGATCAGAAATGTATTGGATAAGTCTGGGAAAGCTTTTCTTCTTTTAAAAGAGGAGTTAGCGTTGATTAAGAATTATGTGAAGCTAGAAAATACAAGATTTGATCCTCCAATTGACCTTGTTATATCTATAAATGATGAACCATTTTTTGAAGATGTTGAAATTCCAACTTTGATCACTCAGCCATTTGTTGAAAATGCTATTAAACATGCTTTTTCAAAAAGTCCACGAGATAGAAGAATCGAGATAAATGTTGATAGGCTTCCGAGCGGATTTTATATAGAAATTAAAGATAATGGTACTGGAATAGACTATACAAAAGAGGATAATAAGAACCATAAGTCGTTTGCGATGGATGCCATGAATCGACGAATTGAAAACTTAAAGAAGATCTCGAAATATAATGTAGATCTTGAAATTGAATCAGATCCATCAGGGACAAATATTAAATTAGTATTTACATGGAAAAGGAATTGAGAGCATATATTATAGATGATGAGGAAGCTCCACGGAAACTGTTAAGATATTTGATTAATAGGCATTTGCCAGAGATCAAGATAGTTGGAGAATCAAACTTGCTTCGAAGAGGAGTAGAAGAGATAATGGAATTGTCAATCGATATTTTGTTTTTGGATATTGAAATGCCTGAACATAAAGGGACTGAGATTTTAAATTTTATTTCAACTCCAGTAAATTTTGAGATTATTTTTGTAACGGCTTACAACGATTATGCGATAGACGCATTTAAGCTTTCTGCATTTGATTATTTGTTGAAACCGCTTCAACCTGATGAACTAAAGAATTCAATTGAAAGGTTGAGGGATAAGCTTGCGATACGTTCTGGACATGATGAGGGACAAATCGAGCTACTCGATCAAAACTTAAATTCTACTAAACGAACCTATTGTTTAAGAACGCATAGGGAAGAGTATGTCATTCCACTGGAAGATATTTTATATCTAGAGGCAGATGGAATGTACACTTCAATTTATCTAAAGGATAATGAGATAACCGCTTCAAAACCTTTGAAAGAAATATTATCAGATCTACCAGATCAGTTTATTCGGACACATAGGAGTTTTGCAGTTAATATGAAAAATATTAAGTCGCCATTGAAGTTCTCTGGAAATGCAATTGAATTACTTGGTGATCGGGCTGTTCCAGTTTCTACTCGAAAAAGAAGTGAGCTAATGGACTCATTCAGATCATTTGTTTCAAAGGAAGATTGATATTTCGATTATATTAGGTCTATGAAAAAATACTATTTATTTCTATTTTCTATTTTTCTTTTTTCTTCTGTATATGGTCAACAGATCAAGAATAATTCACCAGAAGATTGTATTACTTTCTTTTTTAAATGTTTTCATGAAAAAGATACGATTGGTTTAAAATCAGTCATGCATGAAAGTGCATCATTAAGAACTATTGTTCATAATCAAAATGATACTATTTTGAAAGAGGACGATGTACAACAATTCTATAAATCGATTGGGTCAATGCCGAAGGAATTAAAGCTTGAAGAAAAACTTTTGAAAATAAAAGTTAGGGAAGAAGGGATCCTGGCACAGGTATGGACACCTTATGAGTTTTATATCAATGGAGAGCTATCACATTATGGAGTTAACGCATTCACTTTAATGAACACAGATGAAGGTTGGAAGATCATCTATTTAGTTGATACCAGAAGAAAAGAAAAGGACGGATAAAAAATCCGTCCTTCATTGATTTTTTATAAACTAAAATTTAGTGACTTTCTTCGTCTTCACCTTCTTTTTCTTCCTCTAATTCGAAAAGCTTTTCATCATTTTCATGTCCTTGTAGTCGATCAAACAGTCTTTCCATTTGAGCGATACTTAATGATTTTGCAATGATCTTTTTGTCTTTGTCAAGGATCCAAACCCTAGGAGTAGAGTAGATGTCGTAAGTATCCTGATAGTTGATAGACTCAAGAGTAGTTTTCGAAGGGATCAAACTACGCGGATCTTCCTTTGCTTGTTCATAGATCTTCTGAGTAAGACCAACATTGATGAACTCTAGATTGTGTTTTTTGATAAAAGCTTTCCAGTCTTCAAAATCATCGCCTGTAGCCTTACCTACTGCATATACTTCAATGCCTCGATCTTTTAATTTCTTTTCGTAAAGTGTCTGTAATTTTGGAGTAACTTTCTTACAGTGTCCACAATTTGGGTCCCAGAAGTAAAGTACAACATAGTCACTTTCGATCTCATGCATGTTATACCACTTTTGATTCGTTGAATCAGGAAGAATCAAGTTTGGTGGAACCACTCCCTGAACTAATCTCAATCGCTTTTGCGTGTCTTTACATAGCTCTTCCATCTTTTCCTGATCCATCCAGAATCCTTTTGGGTTTCCTTCTTTATCTGGCGAACAATAGTAGCGAGCAACCATGTAGTTCACAACCTTATCCATACCCATGATCTTCGATTTCTCAAAATGAGATGTGATGTTCGCAACTACAAATCTATACATCTGTGTTCCTTCTGGTATTTGCTCTACTACAGGCGTTATGTATTTGATCAACGTATCTGGATGTTGGAGTAGCATATTTCTTGAATAATAGTATTCCAACTTCTTCTGAAAGACAGGAGTATTTACTAATCGAGAATCAGTCAGATCAATATTATCGAAGTAATGATCTCGGAAGTATCGATATTTAAATGTACTGTCTTTTAATGACCCGTCTTCATTCTTTGGGGCATCAGGAACTTCAATATCGGTGGACATCTTTACAACTTTAGCAACAAGTGTTTCAGGATGTTCCTCTGCCATTTTCTTTTGGAATTGGGCTACTTCTTTACCCATTGCATTGAGTTCTTCCTCAATCGCCTTTTTTCTTTCCGCATCTTCTTTTCCAAGTGATGCTTTTTCTTCATTCAGTTTTCTTGCATTTGCAGTATTCTCTTGCATGAAGTTCACGTACTCATAGAATAGTTTATTTTCCTCAGATTTTTTGATAACCATGTGTTCTCTGTAATTAGGAGACTTTGTTTCCAGATGCACTGGCTTACTGTTGTAAATGAATTCAAAAAATCGTTGCCCTGGCATTAATAAACCCATGATTCCAGGCTCTTGTTTACTGCCATCAAAAACTACAGTTCCATTCTTAAGCTCTGCCGTATCAGCATAATACATTTTGCTACCTACATACTTAACGAGGTGCACGGTTGTATCTTGTATTCCCTTCACTTTGAATTTTAGCTCTTGTCCAAATGAGCTCAAGGAGAGTAGAAATGATAATGTAAGTATGGTAAATATACGTGTCATAATATGCTTGTTTTATGCGAATATAAGTGCTATTTAATAAATCAGACGTTTTACAAATAAATAGGTGTTTCCTTTTAACACATTTTTAACGAAATAACAGATAGTTTCCTACTGTGTTCTCAAAACTCCTTTTTTGGCGTTGAAATAATTTACGATCGTGTAAATTCCAAAGGCAAGGATAACCGCGGCAAAACTCAATAAAGTAACTGATTGATCGATCTGAATACCTCCGTCTATTAGCAGTCCATCTATAAAGAATTTTGCCAATAAAAATATTCCAATACTTAAACCCGTAATAATGGCGAATACGATCACGAAATAACGCAATATCCTCATGGTTATGATCTTCGGTGAATAACCTATCCTTAGTAATGTCCGAATTTCGTATTCATTTTTAGAGATCAATAATTGAGCATATTGAACAAGTACCAGTCCTGCGAGAAAAACAGTTATGATACTTATAGCGATCAACACAGAAAATAGGGTTCCAGCAACACTTTTAAGTTTACCAACAACCATTGATGTTGCCTTCGATTCTAATGATCGTTTTTGCATAAACTGCTCAAATTTCCCAAATTCATTTTCATTCACTGTCAACATCAATTGAGTCACTTTCGCTGGAGTTTCTGTTGGGAAATTTTCATTGCCATACTTCATGAAAGGTTCAGGGACCAGAATAGCAGACACCTCATTTGTGAAACCAACGATCTTTGCTTTCTGCCATTCCTTTTTATCGTCATTATAAAGTGTGAATTTAAAACCAATCGATTTTGCCAGCTCATCAGATACTTGAGGAATACCCTTTGCGCTTGCAAAAGTGTTCAGCATAACAAGAAAGTCTCTTGGTAAAACGATAGGTACAAACTCATCTCCTTCTTTCCATTTCCAGTTTTTAGACTTTATCTTGATAAATTCCTGGTCAATTGATTGAACGAAAACATCAGACCTGAAGTAGGGTACTAGGTCGCTATCCGTCTGTAGTGAAACTCCGAAACTATTGCTTAAAATTGGTTCAACTGCAGCTGTAAAACTCTCTTTTCGAATGTTATCTATTTCTCGTTCAGAAAAGTCAGTTTTGGATAAGTTCATTGAATTAAACGATGTCACCTTCTTCTGGACGATCATCGTATTATCTCCTAGAATCTCTTCACCTTCTCCAAATTCGTTAACGCGAATGAGATAGTGAATAGAAGTGATCAAAAATGTAAAGCCCAAAAATGACCCGATCATTGCTACGATCAATTGAGTTTTATTCTGATATGAAAATAAGATCTTCTTTAGCATGATTACAGGTTTAGTTCTCTATCGTAATTAAAGCCATGAAGATCACCCAGCGTAGTAAGTATAAATCCAGCTCCTATCTCATCACAACGATCATTGATCATTTTCAGACACTTCTGTGTGTTACCCTCATCAAGGTGACTGAAAGGTTCATCAAGAATCAACCAATCGAATGGCTGTGCTAAAGATCTGATTATCGCAACTCGCTGTTGTTGTCCCATCGATAGTAATTTACATGGAACGTCGTATTTATCGTCAATTCCGAGATCATTGAGCATTGATTTGAAGCGTTCTTCAGTAAAAGAGTCAGTCAAAAGATTCTTTACTTCTAAGTTTTCTTTTACTGTTAGTTCTGGGAATAATTGAAGATCCTGAAATACGAAACTTATCTTTCTGCTGCGGTATTTAGCCCAAGACTCAGGAGAAATCTCCGATAATTGTTGATCATCGAATTTAAGATCACCTGAATAGTCTTTACGCACACCAGCAAGTGTATGTGTAAATGTAGTTTTACCTTTTCCACTTGATGCGTTTAGAACCACTTTCTCACCTTTATTCAATGAAAAACTTGCACCCCAGATACTTTTTTCGCCGTGTTGAATTGACGATAAGGGTTCTGGCATTACATTTTGAAAACTGATCTTCATGGTTTGACTTTACTTCAATCAATTCAATAATTGTTCCAACTCTGTTTGTTAGAGTCTTTCTAGCGGTGTTTTAACTCCATCAACCAAACTGTAACAAGCTAATTTGTCGCGAAAAACAGATGATTTGAATACGGCTTTATTTAACAGCATTCGAACACATTCTTGAATACCTTCTACAATTGAAGGGTGCGGATGAACGAGCTCTGAGAGGACCTCGATAGACATATTAAGTTTGATCAATAGTCCTACGGCTTGAATTGCAGATGAAGCATGTTCTCCCACTGCTCTCATCCCGAGGATCTTCATATCGTCGTCATTTGTAACAATGATCTTAAAGAAACCTTGAGTCTTTCGCATAGCAATGGCTCTTGCAATTACTGAATAATCGATCTTAACTACTTTGATCGGAATTCCTTTTTCTACGCATTGTTGCTCGTTAAGTCCAACCGCTGCTACTTCTGGCTGAAGAAACATGATCGTACATATATTATCGTAAACGATGCGATTCTTATTGTTTCCAAACATCTTCTCCACGGCATGTCTTGCCTCGATCTCTCCCATGTTAACAAGTCCAATATGACCTGAAACATCACCAACAGCATAAATGTGAGGAACATTCGTTCGGGTATCATCGTCACCGATGTGAATTCCTCGTTTCGACATTTTAACACCAGCATTCTCTATTTCCAATCCGTCGATATTTGGAGTTCTTCCAATTGACAACAAGGCGAGATCAACTTTGATCACTTCTGTTTTTCCATCTGGATAAGATAATTCGTATTCAACACCGCCGTCTTTTTTCTCCAGTCTTTCCAGGCTGGCTTTACTGTGAACAACGATTCCATTTTCTTCGAAATTTCGTGAAACAAGTTTTGAAATATCAGCATCCTCGAAGGGAAGAATACGATCTTGTCGATCGATGATGTGGACTTTGGTTCGTCCAAAGTTTGAGAAAATAGTTGCGTACTCACAGCCGATTACACCTGCTCCGACAATAACCATACTTTCTGGTAATTCCTCAATATTCTCAATGCCATCACTGGTGAAAATATTTTTTTCATCAACATCTATGTTAGGTAGTTTCCGAGGAGAGCTTCCTGTCGCGATCACTATATGTTCTCCATAAATGATCTTCTTTTGGCCATCGCTTTCAACTTCAACTTCGTGATCTGAAATGAATTTTGCAACCCCACGTTCATGCTCAAACTCACAATTGTCCGTTTCATGTTGCAGCAGTTTGACATGACATGAGTACTGAAACTTTCTCTCAAAAATGGCTTCGTTTAAGTTAGTTTTGATCTCTTCCCATGTTGGTCGGTAAGGTGCATGTCCAAAAGCGGATAGACTTTCATTTGTGCTACGGACCTTTTGAGAATGCTCCCAAAGTGTTTTCGAAGAAAGAGCTCCGTTATATAAACCAGCTCCACCAATTCGTTTCTTTTCAATAAGACAAACTGATTTTCCGAAATCTAAAGCTCTCATCGCAGCAGCATATCCTGCTGGACCTCCTCCGATCACGACTAAGTCGTATTTATCCATGTTTTTAAAGTTGTTTTTGATGCTAAAGAATGAGGAAATGTACGAATAATGAATTGTAAGTTCAATCAAACGATTAAAAATAAAGTGAACGTTCGATTTCTTCTTAAATTCGCAACGTGAAGTATAGGTCAGATCTAGAGAGGGGAGTCGCTCAGAAAAAACAAAACAAAAAAGCAATTCAAAAGCTTAAAAGGGATCAACCAAAAAAAATGGATGATGCTTTCAGGCATGCTCATGAGGATGTTTTCGAAGAGATTGATTGCTTAGAATGTGCGAATTGCTGTAAAACAACAAGTCCGATCTTTAGGGATATTGATATAGAAAGATTAAGCAAACGACTAAAGCTCTCACATTCAAAATTTGCGGAGAAATACTTGAGACTTGATTCGGATGGAGACTATGTTTTACAGTCTTCACCATGTGTTTTCCTGCAGGAGGATAATAAATGTAGTGTTTACGAAGATCGACCTAAAGCATGTCGAGAATATCCACATACCGATCGGAAAAAAATGCATCAGATCCTTGATCTAACATTGCGTAATACAAAAGTATGTCCAGCCGTTGTTAGGATCCTCGAGGAGATTCGATCAAACTTATAAGTACTATTCAGGTCGGTATTTAAGGATGAATGAGACACCAGCAAAAATGATGTTTCCGATGTTTCTTCTTAAGCCAGGGATGAAAGCAAAATTTGCGGCCACTCCATTATCTTTTCCGCCATAATAATAGGTCCCACCAATTTTTAAAAAGTCAACCTCATAAAGTTGGATTGGCTGACTTATACCGCGTTTAAAGTCAATTCCGTCTATGGTGTTTTGATATTCTGCAAATGCCTCAAAGAAATTATGAGCACCGGCCCAACCGAACCTAAGCATCAAAGAGTAATTGTCAGATGGCTGTTGAGGATCGAAAGATGGAACTATTTGCTGATATTCTGATAATTGTTCTTCACTGACTTTGTCAAATCGAACGAAATAAGCTCCGGTAAAATTTATAAAGAAACCATTTGAGGTCTTAAATTGACTGATCAATCGAAAAGGTAGTTTCTTCTCTCGTCTGCCGAGTGCTCCGGAAACATCTGCTTCATAGTTCGATGCTGGAAACGATATGCCTCCTGAGATCAATGTGGACCATTCATGATTATTCCAGGTTTTATGAAGTGGTCTGTACTTGAGGTGTAAGCCAAGATCCTGAAGTTTATTTTCACTTGCTCCAAACACGAAAGGGACGGATAAGACTGCATCTAGTTTGTCAGTAAATCCATACTGCCCGAAAAAGCTTAGTTGTTCAGCTCCATAAGATAGATCGTAAATACTATCTGTAGCACCTGTGTAGCTAGAAGATCGATTAATACCCATGCCAATCGCGATATCAGCATTCCCCTTACCTTTCATAAATCCATCAATTGGTCCTTGGGTACGACCAAATATCGCTGTAGTAGAAATGATGAATAATATCCAGAGGTGTTTTAACATTGTTCCTTTTTTGTCGCCTTCAACTTTTGGAGTTGAGGTCTGTTGAGCTACTCATCAATTTTTCGTTTTTCAGCTTTTTGCAGAAGTATTGGGTTTCCTTCTTCATCATAAATCAAATCGCCCCAAACATCATCTATTTTGTATAGCTCTTCATTTTCCCCATATATATTACCGTCCTCTATGTAATAAGTATCAAAATGATCTTCACATAATATTTTACCATTTAGGTCAACAAGAATACTTTTACCACTATCAATAATTAACTGGTATCCAAAGTTATATGGTATGATCATATTAAACGAAGAAATAGAATCATAAGTATATGGAACCATGTTTTTATCCAGAAGCTCGTACATTGATAATTGATGTTTTAGATTTCTAGTTATCGAATCATATGATTTACTAGTATATAGTTCCGTGAAATTATCATCTATGGATTCATTGATTTTCGCCGTTCTACCGATATATCCATACGGTGTTTCTTCAAGTTCAGCATAGGATTGCCCAATTTGCTTCCATGCACCATTCTCTTTTATCCAAACAACATTGTTTTCCAATTCATACTGAAGTAATTTGAATACCTCGATATTATCCCAAAAATATCCCAGAAACTCACTTCTCTCTTCCAGTATAGGTTCATGTTGAACTACCACTTGATCCTTTGAATAAGTATACTTATACGAAACCTTAGAATTTGAACTCTTTAATAATTTTGAGTACTCGTTGACAGATAAATTAGACGTCATTAATGAGTCGTTTTTCAACAGAAGCATTCCAAACGAATCTTTTATACTGTCTGCAGAATGTTTATAGATGGCTTGAATCAATCCTAATTCATTCATTGCTTCGTCCTCAAAATAAACCACCTCAAATATTCCCTTATTTTCATTTAGATCAATTACAACCATACTATCAGTATTGTATAGTCTATTTTGAAAATGAGCTTTGAATGTGTTCTTGTTTTCGATAAAAACAGTTTCTAATCCAGCGTTATAACCATCTCTCAGAGTTGAAGATGAGATCAACTGTAGATTTGTTGGATTATCAAATATCGCACTGATTTTATATATCCCAGGATTTAGAACTGACTTATTGACCTCGTAGATTCTCATTTTATTATTTGTTCTTGTTGTGAGAAATTGATCAAAGAAATCATCTGTTCTACCATCCAGTAAGCCCCTAGGTTCATGCTGAAATGATGATCTGTAGATAGAATCTGTTTCAAATATGGTTTGAACGAACTCGATGGGAGATAAGTCGTTTAATTCCGAATCATTCAAAATGATACCTCCATTTGCATCGCAAAGCTTGATGATCATCCCCATTTCTGCAATTCTCCCACTTTGATCAAGTTTATATTCAAATGTCATAAACTTATTCTTAGCAAATCTGACTACGTCTACATATCTTGGATTAATTATCCATTTGTTCTCATTAATATTAAAAACCCCTGAGGCATACATTCCTGGTTCAGGTGGAGGGTATGCAAGCGATCCTGTAGAATCTATAGAATCAAATCCATATATATCATAAAGTGGCATATCGTATTGGTATTCTGGAGTGACATCTTGAATCACGATAAAAGGATGTTCATATTCGAACTTGAATCGTATAGATCCGTTAATTTCCATTGTTGATTTTTGATCAATGAAAACATCTTCAACTCCTTCAAAACTATTCTCGGTGATCATTAGGCGTTTTTTAAAACTAGATTGATTTTCAAATTTCTCGCTTTCGGAATTGTATCTGAAGTATTTAAAACCTTCTTCGTTTTCAATTGAAGTAATAAGAGTTCTCGTGGAAGGAGTAAAATGTAGAAAGTTATATTTTGTTTTTAGGTGAATGTTGAATTCAGGGTCACAGCTTGTATCAAACAAACAATATTTCAGAAGTCCTTTTTTATCATTTTTGTAACTATAATAGTACGTCGATGAATTAGGTACTTTTGATATACTATCCAGGCTAAGTATTTCATTGATAATTGATTGTTTTTGTTTTAGGTTATTCGACGTAGAAACAGTTTTAAAATGAAGGAGTTCGTCTTTATTTATACTGTAAATTTCTATCCTTGATTCATTTTCATCTTTTTCTTTCTCGTATTTGTAAACGAAAATATATTCACCAATTAATAGAATCGATTTGTTTTCAGGTTTGATTAGCCATTCTTTTGATTTTGTATCAAATACACCTGATTTATATTCGATTGGAAGTCTCGGTGGATATACAAAATCTCCTTCGTTGCTTATTGAGTCTTCACCATAAATATTTGATAATGGAGTATCATATGGCATTGGATTATAGTATTCATTTATCAATAGTAGCCCATGCGGCAAAGCTTCACATTGGAAATATGTTTCTGCTACTTCGTCAAAAGAAGAATGTTCAACCTTCTTTTTTTCTGATTTTTTATTGAATCCTTTTTCCCAATCATATATTTTCGTTTTATCTTCATCAGTAATCTGAATTAATAAATCACCAGGCACATAGTAGTAAAGATATTTCTTTTGAAAGGGGATAATAAACTCTTCATTTTTCTGATCGTAAAGCGCACTTTTCTTCTTCTTGTAAAAAAGATACTTTCCGTTGCCGATAGAAAAGGTTGAGTCGTACTTTTTATTGAATTCGCTTTCGTTTTGAGAGAGTCCTATACTAGCCGTAAAGACTAGGAAAAGTATGAATAGGCCAATTTTCATTTTTTTAATCTAAAGTACAACTTTTTCGTTTCGATCTTGATTGAGGTATTGTTAAAGTCTAATTAATGAATAAAAAAAGCCCCTGTATCACTACAGGAGCTTTCTTTCTATCAATTTATTGTTTACACCACTTGTTCTTCTTCTTCATCTTCCGAGATCGGTTTTCTAAAGACTACTTTACCATCGAACATGTCCACGACAACATTCTTAGATGTATCGATCTTTTGGGCAAGTAATTCCTTTGAGAGTTCGTTCAGAATATTCTTCTGAATTACTCGTTTCACTGGTCTTGCACCAAAATGAGGGTCGAAACCGGTTTCAGCTATCCAATCAATAACGTCATCTTTAACATAGAGTTTAATGTGGTTGTCCTCTAATCGATGTCTTAAGTTGTTCAGCTGAATGTTCACAATTGATTTAGTATCTTCTTTCGTCAAAGGAGTGAAGAGTATCTGTTCATCAATTCGGTTCAAGAATTCAGGTCTGATCTGTTTTTTCAAATATTCTAACAGCTCAAGCTCTGTTCTTTCTTTTACCGCTGGGATCTCCTCATCGGTGATTCCAGTAAAGTTATTGTGAATGATATCCGCTCCCATGTTTGAAGTCATGATAATGATAGTGTTTTTGAAATTCACTAATCGACCTTTATTATCGGTCAATCGACCATCGTCAAGCACTTGCAACAAGATGTTGTATACATCTGGATGAGCTTTTTCGATCTCGTCTAACAGGACGATAGAGTAAGGTCTTCTTCTCACTGCCTCTGTAAGCTGACCACCTTCATTGTATCCAACGTATCCCGGAGGTGCTCCGACCAATCTACTGACACTGTGTTTTTCCTGAAACTCACTCATGTCAATTCTGGTCATTGCGTTTTCATCATTGAATAGATACTGCGCCAAGGTTTTGGCAAGCTCTGTTTTACCAACACCTGTCGTACCCATGAATAGAAAAGAACCTATTGGACGTTCAGGATTTTGGAGTCCAGCTCTACTTCTTCGAACCGCATCGGAAACAGCTTCAATCGCTTCTTCCTGACCAACAACTCGTTTTCTGAGTTCATCTTCAAGTCGTAAAAGTTTTGCGCGTTCACTTTCCAGCATCTTAGAAACTGGAATTCCAGTCCATTTGGAAACAACGTCAGCAACCTCTTCTGAATCAACTTCCTCTTTGATCATTTTACTGTCGGCTTGAAGCTCAGCGAGTTTTTTCTTTCCTTCATCAATAGCTGTTTCTAGTTCTTTAACTTTTCCGTATCTCAGTTCAGCCACTTTCCCGTAATCACCAGCTCGTTCTGCCTGATCAGCTTCCAGCTTAACTTTTTCAATCTCCTCTTTAGAAGTTTGAACGGTATCGATGACATCTTTCTCAGCTTTCCATTTAGCCATGAATTCATCGCGTTGTTCACCTAAGTTTGCCAGTTCAGCTTTAAGGTTTGCTAGCTTTTGTTGATCACCTTCACGTTTGATCGCCTCTCTTTCAATTTCGAGTTGCATGATCTTACGCTCGATCTCATCAAGTTCTTCTGGTTTAGAATTGATCTCCATTCGCAGTTTAGAGGCTGCCTCATCGATCAAGTCTATGGCTTTATCGGGCAATTGTCTATCTGCAATATAGCGTTGAGATAATTCTACGGCCTGGATGATCGCGTCATCTTTGATCAGCACTTTGTGATGATTTTCATACTTTTCTTTTATTCCTCGAAGTATCGAGATCGCATCTTCTGTCGAAGGTTCATCTACAACGACTGTTTGGAATCTTCGAACAAGAGCTTTGTCCTTTTCAAAGTACTTTTGATACTCATCGAGTGTTGTTGCACCAACTGCTCTTAGTTCTCCTCGAGCTAATGCTGGTTTTAGAATGTTTGCGGCATCCATGGCTCCCTCACCACCGCCTCCGGCTCCTACCAGCGTATGGATCTCATCTATGAAAAGAATGATCTCACCATCTGAGTTCTTCACCTCTTTAATAACGGCTTTAAGTCGCTCTTCGAACTCACCTTTGTATTTCGCTCCAGCGACTAATGCACCCATGTCTAATGCATAGACGTTTTTACTTTTTAAGTTCTCGGGAACATCACCACTTACAATTCGTTGAGCGATACCTTCAGCAATAGCTGTTTTACCAACTCCAGGTTCACCGATCATTATCGGGTTGTTCTTTGTTCTTCTTGATAGGATTTGCAAAACACGACGAATCTCTTCGTCTCGACCTATGATAGGATCGAGTTTTCCATTCTTCGCCATTTCATTTAGGTTGTTCGCAAATTTATCGAGTGACTTATATGTTCCATCTTTTCCTTGCGAATCGACAGATTCTCCATCTCTTAGTTTCATAATTGCGTTTTTTAAGTTAGATTTTTTAAAGTTGTTGTCCTTCATCAATCGTGACACCTGATCATTGGCATCCATTAATGAGTATAGCAGAACTTCAAGTGATAAGTACTCATCTTTGAAGTTGCGCATTTCATTCATTCCATAATTGAATACTTTTTGTAAAGTATTGCTTAAATAGGGTTGGGCTCCGCCTTCTACCTTAGGGTAACTTTTTATTATACTTTCGAGTGCTCTTGTAAAAGTTGGAAGATCACTATTTAACTCTTTAAAAATGAATGGAAGGACGCTATCATCAACTTGAATCATACCTCTCAGCACGTGTCCTGTTTCTATCGCTTGCTGACCATGATCCTGAGCAATTTTCTGTCCCTCATTCACGGCCATCTGCGTTTTAGTTGTCCATTTATTTATATCCATTTTTTATTTCTTTTTTGTTTTGATGATATCAAATATCTATCCATGCACAATTTTGCTGTATCGAACTGCCGTTGTGGCGTATAGAAGTATTCAGAACCGTCAAAAAGTCATTTCTTTAATGAGAAATCACCTTTTCTTTGAATTTAGCAAGACGATTTGACGTGCCTTCGTTGTAAGATATGTTTTACATTTGTATCAATGTTTACTCCTTTGAATTTTCCAAAAGCAGACCTGAGGTTATCCAGAAAAGAGGATATTGTTTATGTATGGGATGAATTTCGTAAAAGGAAAATTCAATTAACTCCTGAAGAGTGGGTAAGACAACATGTTCTTCATTATTTAAAAAAGGAAAGAAGTTATCCAGAAAACCTTATTGTATCTGAGTACGGTATCAAGGTCAATAAAATGATAAGAAGATGTGATGGAGTTGTTTTTGATCGAAATGGAAAACCAATAATGATCATAGAATGTAAGGCTCCAGAGATTAAGCTGAATGAGAATGTTTTTCATCAGATAGCTCAATACAATTTCGAACTCAATGTAAATTGGCTCGTTTTAACTAATGGAATTGATACTATTACAGCCTACATAAATTCCAGTTCAAAGAGTATCGACTTTGTTGCTGAGATACCCAAATTTGAAGAACTCATTTCTTAGCATTGCAAGAAAGAAACGAACAACGCTACTCATGTTACAAAAATTAGCAAAGAATATTTTTATTTTTGACTTTTTGAAAATTTACGAATAGAACTATGAGCGAGATAGAAAAAACAAATTGTTTGATCATTGGATCAGGTCCAGCAGGATACACAGCGGCAATATATGCTGCAAGAGCAGATATGAATCCAGTTATGTACGAAGGACTTCAGCCGGGGGGACAATTAACAACTACGAATGAGGTTGAAAACTTCCCTGGTTACCCTGAGGGGATTACTGGGCCAGAAATGATGATTGAGCTGAAAAAACAAGCTCAACGATTTGATACAGATGTCCGTCCTGGATTTATTGAAAAAGTTGATTTTTCAGGAGATGTTCACAAATGCTGGTCTGATGACGGTAAAGAGATCCACGCGAAAACAGTAATTATTGCTACTGGAGCATCTGCAAAGTATCTTGGTTTACCTTCGGAGCAAAAATACCTGGAAATGGGAGGAGGAGTATCTGCATGTGCAGTATGTGATGGATTCTTCTATAAAGGTCAGGAAACTGTTATCGTAGGTGCTGGAGATTCTGCCTGTGAAGAAGCTCACTATTTGTCGAAATTGTGTACTAAAGTTACGATGTTAGTTCGACGTGATGAGTTCAGAGCATCTAAGATCATGGAGGACAGAGTTAAGAAAACGGAGAATATCGAGATCTTATTCAATACTGAAACAGAAGAAGTACTTGGAGATGATAATGGTGTAACAGGAGTTAGAGTGATCAATAATAAAACAAAGGAAACACATGAGATTCCGTGTACAGGTTTCTTTGTTGCAATCGGACACAAACCAAATACCGATATTTTCAAAGATTATTTGAACACTGATGAGGTTGGGTATATTTCATACGAACAACCAGGAACTTCAAGAACGAATGTAGCAGGAGTTTTTGTTGCCGGTGACGCAGCAGATAAAACATACCGTCAAGCTGTAACGGCTGCAGGTACTGGCTGTATGGCAGCACTTGACGCTGAGCGTTATTTAGCAGCATTGGAAGGATAAGTATTAATAAAGCATACATTTAAAAGGGGTGCATTTTGCATCCCTTTTTTCATTTTTTATGGAATACTGAGATCGAAACTTTAAGATTGACGGGGATTATATATCGATTTATTTTTTTGTTCTCGAAAAAGGGCGTACTTTTGTAGCCCAATTTTTCAGAGAGTAGTATATGATTGATGAGGCCCTTTTTGAACCTAAAACCCTTTATCCTTTTCAGAAAAGGACAGTAGATCAGATAATCAGTGAACTTAAAGCGAACGGTCAAGACTTTAATTTACTATTCCAACTTCCAACAGGTGGAGGTAAGACAGTGATCTTCTCAGAAATAGGTCGACAATACATAGAGCACTGGGAAAAGAAGGTGTTGATCCTTACCCATAGAATAGAGCTTTCAGTGCAAACGTCTAAGCAGCTTTCTGCAATCGGAGTATCTAACAAGATCATAAATAGTGAGGTCAAAACATTAGAGGATCAGGGTGATTACAATTGTTTCATTGCGATGGTTGAAACCTTGAACAACCGTCTTCAAGAAGATGAGAATTTCATCAAGCAAGTAGGTTTAGTGATCGTTGATGAGGCTCACTATAATAGTTTTAGAAAGATATTTCAATACTATCAACAAGCCAATATTTTAGGTGTTACTGCAACACCGTTGAGTTCTAATAAAGCATTGCCTTTAAATGATCATTACGATGAGTTGAAGGTAGGAGAGAGTATAGCGTCACTTATTGAGAAAGGTTATTTAGCGAATGCAGAGACTTACACTTATGATGTGAATCTACATGGTTTAAAGATTGGTTCAAACGGAGATTTCACTGTTAGTAGTTCTGAACAAGTTTATGGAAATTATTTCATGCAGGAGAAACTACTTTTTGCATACGAAGAAGTTGCGGTTGGAACTAAGACGTTAATCTTTAATTCAGGTATTGAAACAAGTGTTCGTGTACAGGAAACCTTCAAGAAACGCGGATATAAGATCCGTCATCTTGATAGTACTTTCTCTGACAAGGACCGAAAAGATATACTTAAGTGGTTTAAGGAAACACCAGATGCCATTTTAACTTCAGTTGGAATATTGACCACTGGATTTGATGAACCTACAGTAGAAACGATCATTTTGAATAGAGCAACACGCTCATTAACATTATACCATCAAATGATCGGTAGAGGATCAAGAAGACTGCCTAAAAAGGACATGTTTAGGTTGATCGATCTAGGAAATAACGTGAGACGTTTCGGTTTGTGGCAAGATTACATAAACTGGAAGGATGCTTTTAATTTCCCAGACCGCTTTTTGGAGTCTAAACTTTCTGAGCAAGAAGACTTAACTTTTGAAGCTGCATATGAATTACCGAAGCATATCCAGGAGAAGGTGGATACAGATGTTCTCGATGAATTCGATATGAAAAAGGTATATGAGAACTATATCGATAAAGGAGATAAAGGAAAGTTAGCAGTAGATGATTCACTTGAAAATCATTTTAAAGCGATTTACAATAAATCGGAAGATTTTTATGACGGGCTTGAGCTTCAGGAAGCACTACAGGAACATATTGAACATCGATTAAAGCAATATACAAAGTGTATAGCGAAGAGTACGAAGAACTATTTCAAGTACTTGATGGAAACATATAACCGTCAGTTAAGACAAAAGTTAAGAGCAAATCTTGACGACGAGTAATTCAATTTACTGGTTTTTTAGTCTATCTTTGCGGAAAATTTAGCAGCATTATGATCACGGTAAATAATCTCAATTTACAGTTTGGTAAACGCGTCCTTTTTGATGAAGTTAATTTGAAATTTCTTCATGGTAACTGCTACGGTGTTATCGGTGCAAATGGGGCAGGTAAATCTACTTTTCTTAAGATCCTTACAGGAGAACAAGATCCTACAAAAGGTCATGTAGAACTGGAGCCAGGAAAAAGAATGGCTGTATTAAAGCAGGATCACTTCGAGTTCAATGATTTTGAAGTTCTTCAAACTGTGATTCGTGGTCATGAGCGCTTGTTTGAGATCATGCAAGAAAAAGATGCGCTGTATGCGAAACCTGATTTCAGTGAGGAAGATGGGATCAAAGCATCTGAATTAGAGGCTGAGTTTGCCGACATGGAAGGGTGGAATGCTGAAACAGATGCTGCGACATTACTCTCGAACTTAGGGATCGATGAGTCTTATCACTATCAGTTGATGCGTGATATTCCGAATGACATGAAAGTAAGGGTTTTACTTGCGCAGGCATTGTTTGGTAATCCAGATTTGTTAATCCTGGATGAGCCGACGAACGACCTCGATCTTAAAACGATCGAATGGCTTGAGGATTTCTTATTGGATTTTAAAAATACTGTGATCGTTGTATCTCACGACCGTCACTTCTTAGATACTGTTTGTACGCATATTTGTGATATTGATTATTCTAAGATTAACTTGTTTACGGGTAATTATACATTTTGGTATAAATCATCTCAACTTGCAGCAAAGCAAAGAGCTGATAAGAACAAGAAAGCGGAAGAAAAGAAGAAAGAGTTACAGGAATTTATTTCCAGATTCTCAGCAAACGCCAGTAAGTCTAAGCAAGCAACAAGTAGAAGAAAGCTTCTAGATAAATTAGATCTCGATGAAATTCAACCTTCTTCCAGAAGATATCCTGCTATCATTTTTGAGCAAGAAAGAGAAGCGGGAGACCAGATCCTTCATGTGAACAATCTTTCTTATGAAAAGGACGGAACAGTTCTTTTTAAAGACGTGAATATCAACGTGAACAGAGGAGATAAGATCGCCTTTATCTCAAAAAGTTCAAAAGCACTTACGGCACTCTTTGAAATATTAAATGGTCACCTTGAACCAGCTACTGGAGATTTTAATTGGGGAACTACTATTACTACCGCTTACATGCCAAATGATAATCACGCTTTCTTTCAGGAAGATGAGACTTTAGTGGATTGGCTTCGACAGTATGCTCAAACGGAAGAAGAAAAAGATGAGGTCTACTTAAGAGGATTTTTAGGTAAGATGTTATTCTCTGGTGAAGAAGCCATGAAAAGTGCTAAAGTACTTTCAGGGGGAGAAAAGGTTCGTTGTATGCTTTCTAAAATGATGATGAAACGTGCGAACTTCTTAATGTTCGACGAGCCAACAAATCACCTCGATCTTGAATCGATCACTGCATTGAATAATGGATTGTCTGATTTCAGTGGTACCTTAGTGATGTCATCTCATGACCATGAGCTGATCCAAACAGTTTGTAATCGAATCATTGAGATCACACCGAATGGAATGATTGATAAAATGATGCCTTACGATGAGTACTTAAAAGACGATAAAATCGAAAGTCAACAAGCTGCGTTGTACGCAAATGCTTAGAAGACAAGGTTTTCAACAATTTTAATTCAAGTTTTAAACAATTTTTGTAACCATTGTTGATAAGTGGCGTAATAGTACCACAAACAATGGCAGAATGAAAACTAAGTATCTACTCACATTTTTAGCAATTGCGCTATTAGGGCTGAATGTTAAAAGTCAGGAAGAAGATATTGTTAAGTACATTAACAAGTGGAAAGATGTTGCGATCAATCAAATGGTGCTTCATGGTATTCCTGCAAGTATAACGATGGCTCAAGGTGTTTTAGAAAGTGGGCACGGAAAATCAAAATTAGCTGTTAGGGCAAATAATCATTTTGGTATAAAGTGCAATGGATGGAAAGGAGCGACTTTCTATCAAGATGATGATCAACCGAATGAGTGTTTTAGAAAGTATGAGAGTGCTTCTGCTTCTTACGAAGATCATAGCCTTTTTCTAACAGGACGTTCCAGATATGCGTCTTTGTTTGATCTTGAGATTACTGATTATAAAGGGTGGGCTAAAGGTCTTAAGGCGGCAGGTTATGCTACCAATCCAATTTACCACAAATTACTTATAGACATTATAGAAAAATATGATCTTCACGAGTTAGATGAAGAAGGAAATATTGATTGGGTTGCCACAAACAAAGAGAATATGAAGGCTACTAAAGAAGGGAGTGATGTGGCGAAAACTCAGCATAAGGTTTATTATAATCCGAATAAAACGAAGTACGTTATTGCAGGAGAGCATGACACATTCTATCAGATCGCTAGTGAAGTTGGGGTAAATATTCGTCAGTTGAATAGATGGAATGATTTCCCGCGAAATAAAGATCTTCTAGAAAAAGGAGATAAGGTTTACATCATGCGTAAGAGAAAGAAACCAGCTTCGAATATCGTTCGTGTAGAGATCAGTGAATCAAAGCCATTATGGAAAATATCTCAAGAACATGGTATTCAGTTGAGTACACTAATGAAACTAAATAATATTACATCTCCTGATGCTTCAATGCAAGAAGGTGATATAGTTTTCCTCAAATAGTTTAATTCTGCTTTGAGGTTTTCCCTCGATCCAGAGGGTTTTAGTTTGTTGTTGTTTGGTAAAAGGGGTGTATAGAACACCCCTTTTTCACGTTTACGTTTTTAATTGTTAAATTCGTTCCAGTGTTAATTTATTAGTGTTGCGATGAAGCCAAGTAATGAACTTTTTGATCTGATTAAGTCGTTGACTAAATCTGAGAAGCGATTCTTTAAATTATCTTCTTCCATTCAAACAGGGGAAAAGAACTACTTAAAGATCTTCGATTACATCGATGCTCAGGATGAGTATGATGAAGCACAACTGAAAGAACACTTCAAAGAAGAACGTTTTATAAAGCATTTGCCTTCTGAAAAGAATCACTTGTATAAGTTAATACTAAAAAGTTTACGCCAATTTTATGGTGAGCAATCTGTTTCTAGTGTTCTTAAGCAGGAATTGAAGAATATTGAAATCCTCTATAACAAGGCGCTATTCAAAGAGTGTAAGAAATTTCTTAAACGGGCAAAACGAATTGCTCACGAACATGAAAAATTCTACTTCTTGATAGAATTAATTTCGTGGGAGAAACAATTGACTGAGGAATCTTATGAATCGGGTGATTTCGACGTAGATCTTAATAAGATCATCGAAGAGGAAAGTGAAGCCATTGATAAGCTTAGAAACCTTGCAGAGTATCATATATTGTATTCTCGAATAAATGCGATCTTTAGAAGTGGTGGTTTCACAAGAAATGATGAAGAGCGCGATACAGTTTTAGAGATCTCGGACAATTATCTTATCAAGGGGAAAAATACTGCCATTTCTACGAGAGCGGCCTCTATATGTTATTACATAAAAGGATTGTGTGCTGCGACGAACCGTTCGTTTGCAGATAGTCACACCTTCTTTAACAGGACTAAACAGATCCTGGATAAAAACCCGAAGATCAAACTTGATTTAGGTAAGCGATATATACTTACGCTATTTCATTTGATGAGATGTTACATTGATGAGCGTAATTTTGTGATGGCTCAAAAAATGCTTGATGAGATTAAAGCGCTCAACGGTAAGAAAGGATTCAATTCATTGGATCTAACCTTGAAGATCCTGAATATTTCTGTTATTGATCAGATGAATCTATATAATCTTCAGGGAAGATTTGATGATGCTTTGGTCGAGTATGAAACGCGTAAGAATGAGAAGACAAAGATCTTTGAAAAATCGAGTAAAGAACAGCAAATAAAGTTCTTATTCAATGCGGCTTATACGTTGTTTGGAGTAGGTGAGTACAAAAAAGCACTCAAGGTATTGAATGATATCCTTAACGATAATGAGCAAAAACTGCGTCAGGACTTATATAGTTTTGCACGTATTTTGAATTTGCTGATACACTTTGAACTTGAGAATTATGAGTTCCTGGAATACTCATCAAATTCCGCGATTCGATACCTAAACAAGATCAAAAGGGATTATGAGATCGAAACGGTATTTGTTAAACAAATGCGGAAACTGGCAAGAACTGCAACCAAGTTAGAATCTATTCCGATCTACGAAGAGACCCTTGAACAGATCCAGGAACTTCTAAAAGATGAAAATGAGCGAGTTATACTGGATTACATTGATATTCAGTGCTGGCTTCAATCAAAGATTTCTGAAGATTCATTTGTAGACCTGGTTCAAGCAAAAGTTAAAGCTTAAGACCTGCACTAATTACGATATTATGTAGGGTCGACTGGAAACGAGTTCTATTCTCGATCTTTGATGGATCAAAAGCATAATAATCGTAGTTTAATGTTGTTTGACGGTAACTAGCATCGATCTTGAACCAGTCGTTTTCCCATCCAATCCCACCAGAAAAAGTTTGATTTCCTTTCATGATATTACCAACTTCTGGTTTGTATGGTTGGGGTAGATATGCATAACCCGCTCTGATAAAGAAATCTCGCAGTATCATATATTCAAAACCAATTCTCGTATTCAGTACTGTTCTGAATTGATTATTAACCTCTGCGTTTTCTATCTCAAACCCATATGGATTGAACGAATTCTGACTTTGATCTGGACGCAGTTTTCCCTGACCATATCTAGCCACCTCAAGATCGACATTGATCGCACCTCTTAAGTTAATAATATAGGCAAAAGAACCTCGCACCTTCATTGGAGTTGTCATGTTGTAGGAGAAATTTCCTTTTGGAACGAACTGAGGCTCAATATACTTTATTCCGTCGTCATGCGTAGCAGTCATATCGGCTGTCCAATTATCTTCTAAGCTAAGAATAGTTGGTGACTCATACGATAAGCCTAGCCGAACTTCATCAACGGGCAAGTAGATCAAACCTAATTTTAAGTTGAGACCTACACCTTGCGTTTCTTGTTCATACATGTAGTTGAATGATCTTAGTGATGTTCCAACAGTATCTAATAGAGTTTCTGTATGATCGTAGCTTTGGTAATAATTTACGCGTCTAAACCCTATGCTTCCCCCGTAATAAAACTGATTCATATAGTTTTCTGAATAGCTGATCGAGAAATCTCCCATCCCGCCTTCAGAATTTATTAGTCGCTCGTGGTAATTATCTCCCATTGTAAGTCTAGAGGTGTAAACACCATTAGACTGATCGTAATCCAGTGCAAATACATCATAGGCCAAACCTGTTGTAAACGGTCTTTCATCATAAATTGCGGGCGGTGCAATACCTTCTCCAATGTTTGCAAAAACATCCAGTAATGAATAGAAATTCTGTCCCTCATACTTTCGTTGATAATTGAAATTCTTTAACCGATTGTAGGATATCGTAAACTGGCTATACTTTCGTCCTGTATTTTCCTGACTAATGTCGTTTGTGATTACTACTCCGGCATTATTGATCACAAAATTGTTATTGTTTACACCTACAGTTGTTCCATTATATGTGCCAAATGTCTCAATGTAATTATTGTTCAAGCTTATGGAGACATCACTTTTTGAGAATCGTCCCAAACCTGCAGGATTAATGTTTACAACGCTCAGATCTGCCCCAAGTGCTCCAAAAGAACCTGCCATAGCCTCAACACGAGCTGAACCAAATACGTCTGTTGTGCTGTATCGTAGTACATCATTCTCATTTTGAGCATGCAACAATGAACCCAGTGTCAGCACAAATATTGCTGAAATATATAACTGTCTAATAATCATGATTCTCTATCTTCTTCCTGATGATGAACTTGACGAACTACTAGAAGATCTTCTACTTCCACTTGACCTTGTAATGCTTCCTGAAGAACTTCTAGATCTGGAATTATAACTTCTTGAGCTACTTCCAGAATTACTTCTATTACGAGAATAGTTAGGGCTGGAAGTCGATGTTCTTCTTTGAGATCCCGAAGAGTAGGTAGACCTTGTCGAACTATTTACAGAAGTTCTGGGAGATCTCGCTACACCTGACCTTCTTGCAGAAGTACTCGGTGAATATCGATTACCTCTATTCGTTGTGCTTGAAATTCTCGAGCGATTTGCAGAAATTGAACTACCGCCATTTTTAGATTGGTAAGAAGAATTGTTCTGTGTCTTCCATTGATCTGACTTAAATGGCATGTGACTACTTCTAACAGCCTGTTTGTTCTGAATTGATCTTCTCGAAGTTCCTTGAGTTTGATCGTTTACATTAACACTTTCAACACCTCCAGTATACGATGATTTAAGTGTATTTGGATATGAACTGGAACGAGCTGAATTTGATGACAGCGACATACGTGGTCTTCCTGTGAATGTATTTGAATTATCTGCTATTCCTCCAGAATTACCGAATGACTGTCCACCTCCATAGTTATAGTAAGGGTTACCAAACCCAAATTGATTATATGGACTATTTAAACAACCGTACATACCGTTGGAATATGGAAAGTGAGGGTTGTAACCACAGTTGTATCCAAATCCATTGTTCCATGGTCTATTCCATGCAAAGTAAGAGTTGGAATAGAAGGAATTTTGGTAGAAAAGAATTGAGGGTCTGCTACCATATAAGATAAATGCACCTGGAGGATATGGAGCTCCAAACATTGGTCGTACCCCATAAAGAGACGCGCCAATCAATCGTCGATTGTACATTTGATCGATCAGATATTGATCTTGATAAGCTCCGCGCTCTTTTGCCTTATATGCATTATACGAAGTAAGGTCGGTTTCATCTTCACCTGTGCTTAAAGCTGATGGTTTCTGCAGATACACATCGTTCTGTGAGATCATCCCAAATTGAGCACAACCTGTCATGAATAACGTGAACGTTACCAGTATGAATAGATTTAAAAAATGTTTGTTTGTTGTGGTTGTCATATACATAAACTTATTAATTTATCGATCAAATTCCAAATTGAGTTATTACTTTTGCTTACTGGTCATTTCAGCGTTTCCTCAATATGGGAGCTTTGATGATTTAACTAAAAATTAACAAATACTGTACCAAGTTATGGGAGCCAAGTATACAAAACGTTCTGAAGATTATTCAAAATGGTATAACGAACTGATCGAACGAGCCGATCTGGCAGAGCATTCGGATGTTCGAGGATGTATGGTTATAAAGCCTTATGGGTATGCCATCTGGGAAAAGATAAAAGAAGTTTTAGACGCTAAATTCAAGGAAACTGGGCATGACAATGCTTATTTCCCACTATTTATACCAAAATCGTATTTAAGTAAAGAAGCGGAACATGTAGAAGGTTTTGCAAAAGAGTGTGCAGTTGTTACACATTATCGCTTGAAGAATAGTGACAACGGTGAGGTAGTGGTTGATCCAGAAGCTAAATTAGAAGAAGAACTTATCGTTCGTCCTACTTCAGAAACGATCATCTGGAACTCATTTAAAAGTTGGGTACAGTCTTATCGTGACCTACCTTTAAAGATCAATCAGTGGGCAAATGTGGTGAGATGGGAGATGAGAACACGCCTTTTTTTAAGAACTGCTGAGTTTCTATGGCAGGAAGGGCACACAGCTCATGCAACTAAACAAGAAGCGATTGAGGAAGCAGAACAAATGCTTCATATTTACGCTGATGTTTTAGAACAATATATGGCTATACCCGTAGTAAGAGGTTTAAAAACTGCTTCTGAACGGTTTGCTGGTGCCGAGGAAACATATTGTATTGAAGCTTTAATGCAGGATGGAAAAGCACTGCAAGCTGGTACTTCACACTTTTTAGGTCAGAATTTTGCCAAAGCATTTGATGTTAAATTCGCAGATAAAGATGGCGCACTCGAACATGTTTGGGCCACTTCATGGGGTGTTTCAACGAGATTGATAGGAGGTTTACTCATGACTCATTCCGATGATGAAGGATTGGTTCTTCCGCCAAAACTTGCTCCAATACAGGTGGCTATTGTTCCGATCTATAAGAATGAGGATCAATTGAACGCAATCAGCGAGAAAGTAGCGATACTTAAAAAAAACCTTTCAGAAAAAGGGATCTCAGTTAAATTCGATGATGACGATAATCGCAGACCAGGATGGAAGTTTGCAGAGTATGAAGCAAAAGGAGTCCCTGTGAGAGTTGCGATCGGACCTCGTGATCTCGAGAATGAAAAGGCTGAAGTGGCTCGAAGAGATACAAAGGAAAAGGAGATCGTAGATTGGTCAACTGTTGATCAATATATTGTTGATCTACTCGATGAGATCCAAGAAAATTTATTAACCAAGGCCAGTGACTTTACTCAAGAAAATACAACAGAGGTCAATTCTTACGATGAATTCAAAAAAGTTCTGGAAGAAAAAGGTGGATTTATTTCAGCACACTGGGATGGATCTGAAGAGACAGAGCAAAAAATAAAAGAAGAAACAAAAGCTACAATCCGTTGTATTCCTCTGAATAGAAAACAAGAAGCAGGGAACTGCGTTTATTCTGGAAATCCTTCAGAAGGAAGAGTATTATTTGCTAAAGCTTATTAGGATGTCTGAAAAAAACAAAAATGATCTCGCGTCTTTGTTAGAAGAAAGGTCGCTGCTAAAACAAGATGTTTACAAAAGAACTTGTGAGGCTTACAATGAGTTTAAAGCGATCATAGAAAAAAAGATCGAAACTTTACGTGAGCAAATACCGAATGAGCGAGTAAGGTTAAAGTATGATTCTAATGGCGATTTTGAGACTCATGCATACATAGGTAGTGATGTGCTGGTTTTTCACATGCACACTAATGTTTTTTCTTTTCCTAAAGAACATGGAGTATGGAAGAACTCTTATGTTGAAGAAGATGCTGATCGAGCTTATTGTGGTGTGATTAACATTTACAATTTCTTAGCAGATTCTTTTTTACACAATCGATTAAACGATGCTGGATACATGATCGGAAGAGTATACATCAATAAAGATGGTCACTTTATGGTTGAAGGTAAAGGTCAGTTAGGATTCTTGTTTAAGGATTTTAAAGGCTCAACTTTTGACGAAGCATCCATGCATAAAGTGCTTGAGGTAGCTATGAAGCACGCTATTGAGTTTGACCTTCATAGTCCACCTTACGAAAAGGTACAGTTCGTAGATGTAATGCAAATAAAAACCTTGTCGTCTGCTCAAGAAATGAAGACAGGTAAACGCTTGGGTTTCAGGTTTAAATCAGAGCTGGAATAAAATAATTTAAAAATTCATCTTTTTTCTTTTGTTATAACGCAAATTGAATATATATTTGCACTCCGATTTTTGAAATAATAAAACAATACGGCCCATTCGTCTAGTGGTTAGGACATCAGGTTTTCATCCTGGAAAC